>ENA-OPYX01001091-OPYX01001091.1-human-gut-metagenome-genome-assembly--contig:-NODE-1091-length-15153-cov-3.328564_pt1 | contig 15153 bp, 16 predicted proteins | sample MGYA00242639_ERZ504486 | MGnify/ENA primary metagenome ERZ504486 (study PRJEB26092, sample SAMD00036296) | human gut metagenome | host: Homo sapiens | study: EMG produced TPA metagenomics assembly of... | reverse complement strand
GCAAAGAAAATAAGAAAGACACAAAATTTGAATATATAGTATACATATAAATATCCAGATAAAAAGTACCAAAAGGCGGAATGCATGTTTTGTAAAAGGATTGCATAAAGAAGTATGGGGATAATGATCTTGAAATTTCCCTGATCGGTATAGAAAATGATAATCCATATTTCAGCCAGGATAAAGATCTTCCGAAAGCAAAGAACAAAGTTGTTATTTCATCATGCAATGGCACAGAAATATGATCTAAAAAAAGGTGACTCGATCATACTGTCTGATGAGGAAGATGAAATGGATTACGCATTTCAGGTAGCAGATATCACACAATATTCTTCTGGGTTATATGCATTTATGGATATCGACAGCATGAGAGATCTCTTTCAGACATCATCAGATTATTACAATATGGTTGTATCAAAGAAGAAACTGTCGATTGACTCTGGAAAACTATATGCAACGACAAGTAAAAAAGCAATTGAGGAGAGTTCAGATGTATTTATCAATATGATGATTCCGATGATGGGAATGATCGTTGGACTTTCTGTTATCATCTTTGCAATTGTCATGTATTTAATGATCAAGGTAATGATTGATCGTTCTGCACAAAATATTGCGTTGATGAAAGTATTTGGGTATCGGAAGAAAGAGATTAAGAAGCTTTATCTAGATGGGAATTTCTATATGATCGCAATTGGAGCACTGATCAGTGTTCCGTTATCCAAGAAATTAATGGATGCAATGTATCCAGTTATGGTTTCCAATATAGCTTGTGGTATGAATTTAAGTTTCACATGGCAGATGTATGCATTGATCTATGCAGGAATTATCATTACATACCTGGTAATTAACAAGTTATTAGTGCGAAAGATTTACAAAGTCGGACTTTCTGATGCGTTAAAGAATCGTGAGTAAGATTAAAAGAAACAATCAGTCTTTGCCATATAAAATAAACTATTGTATAATGATACAAAAAGACCAAAGAAGGAAGAAACGATGACATTACAACAGCTAAGATATGTCGTAACGATTGCGGAGATTGGAACGATCAGTAAGGCAGCAGAAGAACTCTTTGTATCACAGCCAAGCCTTACCAAAGCTCTAAAAGAACTGGAAAAAGAGATGCAGATTACGATCTTTGACCGCACCAACAAAGGAATTCATGTATCTAGAGAAGGAGAAATCTTCCTTGGATATGCAAGACAGGTACTGGAGCAGGCGGCATTGATCGAAGAGAAATATAAACATAAAAGTGGTGGGAAACAGGAATTTTGCATTTCAACACAGCATTATTCTTTTGCAGTCAATGCATTTGTAGACTTGATCAAAGAATATGGAAGCGAGAATTACGATTTCAGTCTGAGAGAAACTCAGACTTATGAGATCATCGATGATGTAGCCAGAATGAAAAGTGAGATCGGAATTTTATATCTCAATGAATTCAATGCATCGGTCCTTGAGAAGATCATGAAAGCAAATGATCTCAAATTCACAGAACTATTTGTTGCAAGACCACATATTTTTATCTGTGACAAGAACCCACTGGCACAGAAAGATCAGGTCACAATGGAAGATCTCAAAGATTATCCGTATCTGTCATTTGAGCAGGGGGAACATAATTCTTTCTATTATTCTGAAGAGATGTTCAGTACGGAAGTGCGTTCAAAGAACATTCGAGTGAGAGACAGGGCAACTCTGTTTAACTTGCTGATCGGATTAAATGGATATACGATCAGCAGCGGTGTGATCGATAAGGAATTAAATGGAGAGAATATTATCGCAGTTCCGCTTGCAGAAGAAGGTGAGATGCATATTGGGTATGTGACACATAAGAAGACGAAACCTAGCAGATTAGGGGCGATTTACTTGGAAGCGTTGAAGAGGCATGCACAATAATTTTATATATGTTTAAAGAAAGGTCATACAGGTTGTGACCTTTTGTGATTTTATGGTATAATTTTCACATAAAAACGAAAATGAATGACAGTATGATTTCTGATTCTATCTGGAAGATGTCAGATTATCTAAGTCGCTATTATGGGAAGAAAGCAATCATCATGGAATTTAAAGTGATCAGCCCTAAGAAAGAAAAATCTTTAGAAGAAACAGCGCAAAATGCATTAAAACAGATCAAAGAAAGGTATAAAATAATGGAACAACAGCAGCCAGAAAAGAAACACAAACGAAGAGTCAGATATAAAGGGACTCATCCAAGAAGATTCGAAGAGAAATACAAAGAATTAAACCCAGAAAAATACGGAGATACGATTCAAAAAGTTATTAGTAAAGGAAGTACACCGGCAGGAATGCACATTTCCATCTGTGTAAAAGAAATTCTTGAATTTTTTGACATCCAGCCAGGACAAAAAGGATTGGATGCAACCTTAGGATATGGCGGACATACAAGAAAGATGTTAGAAAAGTTACAGGGCAAAGGTCATATCTACGCATTAGATGTAGATCCGATCGAATCTGTAAAGACAGAGAAACGTCTGCATGATGCAGGGTTTGGAGAAGATATCTTAACGATCAAACATATTAATTTTGCTAATATTGATCAGGTAGCCGAAGAAGTTGGACCATTCGATTTCATTTTAGCCGACCTTGGCGTATCCTCCATGCAGATTGATAATCCGGAAAGAGGATTTTCTTATAAATTTGAAGGACCATTAGATTTAAGACTGAATCCAGAAAAAGGAATTTCAGCGGCAGAGCGTTTAGAAGATATCACGAAGGCTGAATTTGAAGGGATGCTCATTGAAAATGCAGATGAGCCATATGCAAAACAGATCGCAAAAGAAACCGTTGCAACGATGAAACGAGGGAAGAAGATCAAGACAACAACGGATCTTAAAGAAGTCATTGAAAGAGCATTAAACTTCTTGCCAGAAAAAGAGCGAAAAGAAGCAGTCAAAAATCCTGCCAGAGAACATTTCAAGCTTTGCGTATTGATGTAAACAGTGAGTTTGAAGTGTTAGAAGAACTATTAGAAAAACTTCCAGATGCATTAGCACCAGGTGGAAAGGTTGCGATCCTTACATTCCACTCTGGAGAAGATCGACTTGTAAAACATGCGTTTAAGTATGGGAAGAAAGTAGGAATCTACAGTGATGTAGCCAAAGATGTTATTCGTCCATCAAAAGAGGAATGTGCCCAGAACGGAAGAGCAAAATCAACAAAGATGCGCTGGGCGATCAAAGTGAAATAAAAATTAAAAGGAAGGGAAATATTAAAAAGAGGTATGCTTTTTAATATTTCCTTTTTTTCAAAAATATGAAAGAAAATGGTTTAAAATGATTGATTTTGACTGAAACTGTGTTATAATGAAGAAAAAAAGAAACAAATGATTGATTTTGACGTTTTTAATTTTGGAAAAGGAGGATAACCTGTATGAGAATTACAGAGCTGTTGCAGGATGCAACAATTGACCTTGGCGTGAAGGTTAACAGCAAAGAAGAAGCAATTGATCATCTGGTTGATTTAATGGTCAAGGGCGGAAACATCACAGATCGCGAAGAATACAAGAAGGGCATTTTAGCAAGAGAAGCTAATGGAACAACTGGTATCGGAGGAGGGATTGCAATTCCTCATTCTAAGAACAAAGCAGTAACTAAGGCTGGTTTGGCTTCTATGACAGTACCAGACGGAGTCGATTATGAAGCAATGGATGGAGAACCATCTGATGTATTTTTTATGATCGCAGCACCAGCAGAAGGAAGCGACGTGCATTTAGAGGCATTGTCAAGATTATCTGTGATCTTAATGGATCCAGTATTTAAGGACAGTTTATTAAAGGCAACAAGCAAGGAAGAATATCTTGCATTGATCGACAAGAAAGAAACAGAGAAATTCCCAGAAGAGGCGGCGAAGGAAGAAGAGAAACCTGCTGTACAAGAAGAGAAAGCAGACGATGGAACGATCAGAGTTCTTGCGGTTACAGCATGCCCAACAGGAATCGCTCATACATTCATGGCAGCAGAATCTCTTGAGAATAAAGCAAAAGAGATGGGAATTACATTAAAAGCTGAGACAAATGGTTCAGGTGGAGCAAAGAATGTCTTAACAAAAGAAGAGATTGAAAATTGTGATGGAATCATCGTAGCAGCAGATAAGAACGTTGAGATGGCACGTTTTGATGGAAAACAGGTTCTTCAGACAAAAGTAGCGGACGGAATTAATAAACCAGAAGAACTGATCCAGACAATTTTAGATAAGAAAGCGCCAACATATCATCATTCAGGAGCAGCAGCACAAGAAGATAGTACAGAAGGTGAAAGTGTTGGACGTCAGATTTACAAACATCTGATGAATGGTGTATCTCATATGCTTCCATTCGTAATTGGTGGTGGTATTTTGATCGCTTTAGCGTTCTTAGTAGATAATCAGGCGATCAACCCGGCAAACTTCGGTAAGAATACACCACTTGCAGCTTTACTAAAGACGATCGGTGAACAGGCATTTGGATTTATGCTTCCAATCTTAGCTTGATTTATTGCAATGAGTATTGCAGACCGACCAGGATTAGCAGTAGGTTTCGTTGGTGGAGCTTTAGCGAATGGTGGTTATACATTTGCTAATATTATGGCATATGATTCTGCCAAAGCTGTTTCCTCTGGCTTTATAGGAGCATTATTTGCAGGTTTCGTTGGTGGATATATCATGGTTTTATTAAGAAAACTATTTGATAAATTACCAAGTGCATTAGAAGGATTAAAACCAATCTTACTATTCCCAGTTTGTGGTATTTTAGTAATGGGAGTTGTTATGATCGCAGTTAATCCAGTAGTAGGAGCGATCAATACAGGACTGAATAACTTCTTATCATCTATGAGTGGAACAAGTTCCATCCTTTTAGGAGCAGTTCTTGGTGGAATGATGTCCATTGATATGGGTGGTCCATTTAATAAAGCAGCTTACGTATTTGGTACTGCACAGTTAACAGTAGCCAATGCAGGACCAGAACAGTATGCGATCATGGCAGCTGTTATGGCTGGAGGAATGGTACCTCCACTTGCAATCGCACTTTGTACAACATTCTTCAAGAATCGTTTTACAGAGAGTGAAAGAAAATCTGGTGTTGTAAATTACATCATGGGATTATCATTTATTACAGAAGGAGCTATCCCGTTTGCAGCAGGAGATCCAATCCATATCCTGCCACCATGTATCGTAGGATCTGCAGTAGCAGGTGCGTTATCCATGGCATTTAAATGTGGGCTTCCAGCACCACACGGTGGAATCTTTGTTATTGGAGTCATCACGAATCCAGTACAATACTTAATTTCTGTAGTAGTTGGTGCAGTTATTGGAATGATCGTTATGTCATTTACAAAGAAACCATTAAATAAATAAGATTGTAAATAACCATTTACAATAAATTAATTCCTCATATTTTCATAAGCAATATTTATAATAAGTAAACAGAGATTGTGAAATTTTGCAATCTCTGTTTGCTATTTTGATAAAACAATGATATACTAGATAAGATTTTAGAAATCAAAGACAGTTCATTCGTACCATCCTGTCTATAAACAAAACTAGGACTGAGAAGAAGATTTTCAGGATACAGGTACGCGTGCTTGTATCCTTTTTTAATTGAAAATATATGTAGAAGGGAAAGAAGAAAATGTATCAGTTAACAACACATGCATCCATTTGATTCAGCTCATTTTTTATCGGGTTATGAAGGAAAATGCAGCAATATCCACGGTCACCGCTGGAATAGAAGTTACCGTACAAAGTGAAACATTAGAACATGAACAGGGCAGATTCGAGGAATGGTTGTCGATTTTGAACAGTTAAAAGATGATATTAAAAAATTAGCAGATGAGTTTGATCATAGTCTGATCATAGAAGATGGAACATTAAAAGAGAAGACAGTAGAAGCATTGAAAGAGGAAAATTTCAAAATGATCTTCGTAGATTTTCGTCCAACTGCAGAGAGTTTTGCAAAATATTTTTATGATAGAGTGAAAGAAATCGGATATGATGTCAAGTTAGCGAAAGTTTATGAGACACCAAATAATATGGCAGCATATGGGGAGTAAATGAGATGGAAACATTTAAAGTAGTCGAAACCTTTGTAAGTATCAACGGAGAAGGAAAGAAAGCTGGTCGTCTTGCTATGTTTATCCGATTGAAAGGATGTAACTTAAACTGTTCTTACTGCGACACAACATGGGCCAATAAAAGAGATGCAAGATGTGAATTATTGACGGCACCGCAGATTGTAGAAAGGATCAAAGAAGCAGGGGTCGAACTTGTTACATTAACAGGTGGAGAGCCTCTTCTTGACGAAAATGTATCAGAATTGATCGGAAGTATCTTGATGATGCCAAAAGTTGAGATTGAGATTGAGACAAATGGAAGTGTACCGATCAGATATTATAAAGAAAGAGACAACAGATTAACAATGACAATGGATTACAAACTTCCATCCAGTAATATGGAAGAGAATATGTGCCTTGAAAATATGGAATATTTAAAACCATGGGATGTTGTTAAATTTGTTATTGGAAGCAGGGAGGATTTAAACAGGGCGAAAGAAATCATTGAACGATTCAGACTTTGTGAAAAAGCAATTGTATACTTCAGTCCTGTATTTGGTAAAATCGAACCAGAAGAAATCGTTGAATTTATGAAAGAAAACAAGCTTAACAAAGTCAGGTTCCAGATTCAGATCCATAAAGTTGTATGGGACCCTGACAAGACAGGTGTATAGGAGGAAATACTATGGCAATCGATAAAGAAGCGATCAAGGAACATATAAGAGGTATTCTTGTTGCACTTGGAGATGATCCAAACCGTGAAGGGTTAAAAGAAACACCAGATCGTGTAGCGAAAATGTATGAAGAAGTCTTTGAAGGAATGAATTACAGCAATCATGAGATCGCACAGATGTTTTCAAAGACATTTGAAGATGATCTAAGTGTCAAAGATCATAAAGATATGGTGATCGTAAAAGATATTGATATCTTTAGTTATTGTGAGCATCATATGGCATTAATGTATGATATGAAAGTCTCTGTGGCATATTTGCCAAAAGACAAGGTATTAGGACTTAGTAAGATCGCAAGAATCTGTGATATGGTTGGAAAACGTTTACAGCTTCAGGAAAGGATCGGAAGTGATATCGCAGAGATTATCATGGAAGTTTTCAGGAAGTGAAGATGTAGCTGTTTATATTGAAGGATGTCATAGCTGCATGAGTGCAAGAGGAATCAAAAAACACAATGCCAAGACAGTGACAACAACATTTCGAGGAGCATTTGACACAGATTCTACATTAAAATGGCATTTCATGATGCAGGCAGGAAAATAAGAAAAGGAGAGAAGCAAAATGGCAAAACCAAACAAGGCCGTTGTTGTATTCAGCGGTGGACAAGACAGCACAACATGCCTTTTCTGGGCAAAGAAGAAATATGATGAAGTGATCGCGCTTTCATTTAATTATGGACAGAGACATTCAAAGGAACTCGAGTGTGCAAAGAAAATCTGTAAAGAACACGGTGTAGAACATCATATTCTGGATATGGGACTGTTAAATCAGTTAGCACCAAACTCTCTTACCAGAGTGGATATGGAAGTGGATCATGAAGCACCAGAAGAAGGAACACCAAATTCATTTGTTGATGGAAGGAATATGTTATTCTTAACATTTGCAGCTGTTTTGCAAAACAAAGAGATATTCATGTGTTAGTAACGGGTGTTTCCCAGAGTGATTTCAGTGGATATCCAGATTGCCGCCATGTTTTTATCTCATCTTTAGAAACAACATTAACACTTGCCATGGATTATGAGTTTGAAGTGATCACACCACTGATGTGGATTGACAAGAAACAGACATGGGAGATGGCTGATAAATTAGGCGTCTTTGATATTGTAAGAAATGAAACTCTGACATGTTATAATGGAGTGATGGGTGATGGATGCGGAGAATGTCCAGCATGTAAGTTGAGAAGACATGGATTAGAGGAATATTTAAAAGTCCGTGGACATAAATAAAATATACGAAAGAGAAAAGGATCTTGTGATGGTACAAGGTTCTTTTTTGTTGGTGTGCCTTGCGGCGCACGTCACTAATGGATGAAAGTTCCTAATCCGCCCTAGTAGTGGGAAGGATACAGCTAAGACCAAGGGTGTCCATCGTGAGGTGGAATCTGAAGGAAGGTGGAGGCAAATCTCTGGTCTGACGAACAGAAATCACATCAGGCTATAGTTAAGGATAAGGTTGCCAAACAAACCAAAGTCCAATAACTACTCGGAATTAACTGTAGTAAATGTGGCAGATATATGGAGAGAAAGTGACGTGTGGTACCAAGGGAGGTCTCGTCAGCGGACGAAAACAGAGTATGAAGTCCGTGAGTAACAACGAATGGCGAGAAGTCAGCAGAAGCCATAGTAAACCGATGGTTGCAAACATCGGCGAAGGGCTGAACTTTAGGAGACACAAGCAATGAAAGTAACTGAAAGTAGATATAAGAACAGACAACTTCATATAGAGGACTATCTGCAAATGGTATCTGCGGAACAGAAAGAGTATGCAGAAGTGTTCGACTACTCTAAGATTACTGAAAAGAGCAGTGTCATCACAGACTATTGGACGAACAATCTTTTGGAATTGATCTTGCGAAAAGATAATCTTAATAAGGCTTATAAGCAAGTCAAAAGAAACAAGGGAAAAGGTGGAATTGATGGAATGCAGGTGGATGAACTTCTGCCTTCCTTAGAGAAAACCAGAGAAGCCTGATACAAAAGATAAGGGAAGGTAAATATAAACCGAACCCAGTTCGAAGGGTAGAAATACCAAAGGAAACAAAAGGCGAATATCGACAACTGGGGATACCTACAGTAGTCGACAGAGTTATTCAACAGGCAATCGCACAGGAATTAACGCCAATCTATGAGGAGCAATTCTCAGAGAACAGTTTTGGATTCAGACCAGGAAGAGGAGCGCACGACGCTCTGAGACAATGCCAAAAGAATGTAGACGAGGGCTATGTATATGTAATAGATATGGACTTGGAAAAGTTCTTTGATACAGTAAGCCAGAGTAAACTGATAGAGGTATTGTCAAGAACCATAAAAGATGGCAGAGTCATATCGCTGATACATAAATATCTGAATGCGGGAGTTATAGCAGACGGAATATTTGAACGTACAGAGGTAGGGATGCCGCAAGGAGGACCATTAAGTCCACTGCTTAGTAATGTGATGCTAAATGAATTAGATAAAGAACTGGAGCGCAGAGGACACAGATTTGTCCGATATGCAGATGATTGCATGATATTGTGTAAGAGCAAAAAGAGTGCAGAGAGAACCTTGAGAAATATCATTCCATTTATTGAAGGAAAACTTTTCCTGAAGGTAAACAGGAAGAAAACGGAGGTAGCACATATCAGCAAAGTCAAATATCTAGGCTACACCTTTTACAGATATAAAGGGAAATGCAGACTCAGAGTACATGCAAAGTCAGTGGTTAAGATGAAAAATAAAATCCGGGAATTGACAGACCGGAACAAAGGAATAAGCAATAAAAAACGAGAAAAGGAGTATCAGGAGTACGTGCGAGGATGGGTGCAATACTACAGACTTGCAGATATGAAAGGACTTCTAAAAAGAACAGATGAATGGGCAAGACGGAGAATCCGAGCAGTCTATTGGAAACAATGGAAGAAAATAAAAACAAGATACCGAATGCTAAAAGCATTGGGTATGGAACACTGGATGGCGAAAGAACTAGCATGTAGTAGAAAAGGTTACTGGAGAATGGCACAAGTGCTGAACCAAATTTTTTCGAAAAAAATAATAGCCAGATTGGGATACACGTCCATGTCTGACTATTATCTAACAGTATGTGAAAACTAAAGAACCGCCGTGTACCGAACGGTATGCACGGTGGTGTGAGAGGTCGGCTAATCAATTAATGATTAGCCTCCTACTCGATTGAAGATTATCTATGCATGATGAGAAATTTAAATCAAATTGATTTAGAATATGCTCACTGTAGGAATCGGTCTGGTTGATGTGGGAAAAAGCAGATTGAACTTTTTTGAATTCTTTGGCAGGAGCAGTCTTAAAGCATGCGATTAAAAAAGAATAAAAACAAAATAGAAAAGCCAATTCTTAATTTTAAAAAAGGACCAGTATGTTGGTGATTGGTTTTCTTGCTCATTTATATAGGAAGAAAAATCATTACCAGAATTTAATTTTCGATATGTATCATTAAGTCGAGTTTGTTCTATATGAAAATCCGTATTTTTATGCATGAAAAGTACCTCCTTTTGTACATTCTATTCAGAGAAGAAAAAAACTGAACAAATTTTCAAAAAAATTGAAAGAAAAGGTTGACATTAAAATGCGAAAGTGCTACTTTAAATATAGATGTTAGCACTCGATATAAATGAGTGCTAATAACAGGAGGCGAAGATATGGAGTTAAATGATCGTAAGAAGTTAATATTGAAAGCGATTATCGCCAATTACCTTGAAACTGGTGAGCCGGTAGGATCAAGAACCATTGCCAAACATCCTGAGTTGAATTTAAGCTCAGCAACGATCCGTAATGAGATGGCAGATCTGGAAGATATGGGATATATCTTACAGCCTCATACATCCGCAGGAAGAATTCCTTCCGACACAGGTTATCGTTTTTATGTAGATCAGCTGATGACGGAACGTGACAGCGAACACGAAGAGAAACAGGCATTGATTCAGAGAGTTGATAAGATGGAAGTCTTATTAAAACAGGTTGCCAATGCATTGGCAAACAGCACGAATTATGCAACGATGGTTTCTTCCCCACATTATCAGAATGTAACACTGAAATTTGTGCAGCTGTCTCAGGTGGATCACGAACATCTGCTTGCAGTGATCGTTACACAAGGCAATATCGTAAAGAACAAGATGATCCAGGTAGAAGAACCGCTTTCGAATGAAGATGTTCTGAAATTGAATGTATTGTTGAATACATTTTTACAAGGATTATCATTACAAGATATCAACCTTGCACTGATCCAGACGATGAGAGAGCAGGCAGGGATCAGACAGGATGTGTTAGAACGGATTCTTGAAGAGATTGCCAAAGCGATCCATGATGCAGATCATATGGAGATCTACACAGGAGGAGCGACCAATATCTTAAAATATCCGGAGCTTGGGAATCCGGATACGGCAACAGAACTTCTTGATACATTAGTTGAGAAGAAGGCACTGACGAAACTGGTTGATTCAACTTTGGAATCAGATTCTGATAATCATACAGGAATCCAGGTTTATATCGGAGAAGAATCTCCAGTTAAGAATATGAAGGACTGTAGTATCGTAACTGCAACATATGAGCTTGCAGAAGGCGGTACAGGTACTGTTGGTATCATCGGACCAAAGAGAATGGATTACAAGAAAGTTGTTAAGACTTTAAAGAATCTCACTGAAGAATTAGATGATATTTTTAAAGACAAATCTTAAGAAAGGAAGTGATGTGATGAGTAAGAAAAACGAAACATCAACGAAGAAGTAAAGAACGCAGAAGAGACTGCTGAAGATATAAAAGATACAGAAACAAAAGAGGAAGCTTCCAAAGAAACAGAAGAGACAAAGGAAGCAACCGCTGATGACAAGATTGCAGAATTAGAAGCGTCCGTAGCTGACTGGAAAGACAAATATCAGAGACTGATGGCTGAATTTGAGAACGCAAGAAAGCGTACAGCAAAGGAAGCTACACAGCGTTATGATATGGGAGCAATGGGAGTTTTAGAAAAACTTCTTCCAGTTATTGATAACTTCGAGAGAGGCTTAGAAGCCGTATCCGAAGAAGAGAAAGACTCCGCATTCGTTAAAGGAATCGAACAGATTTATAAACAGTTTGTCGCTGTAATGGAAGATGTGGGAGTAACACCAATGGATGCGCAAGGAAAAGAATTCGATGCAAATCTTCATAACGCAGTGATGCATGTCGAAGATGATGAGTTCGGTGAGAACATCGTTGCAGAAGAATTACAGAAAGGTTACATGTACAAAGAAAATGTACTGCGCCATAGTATGGTAAAAGTAGCTAACTAATATTTATATTATATATATAGAATAAGAAGAAATCTTAGGAGGACATAGATCATGGGTAAAATTATTGGTATTGACTTAGGAACAACAAACAGTTGTGTAGCAGTTATGGAAGGTGGAAAACCAACCGTTATTACAAATGCAGAAGGTATGAGAACAACACCATCTGTAGTAGCATTTACAAAGACAGGAGAACGTGTGATCGGTGAACCTGCAAAACGTCAGGCAGTTACAAACGCTGAGAAGACAATCGCTTCTATCAAACGTCATATGGGAACAGATTACAAAGTTCAGATCGATGACAAAGCATACTCTCCACAGGAAATTTCAGCAATGATCTTACAGAAATTAAAATCAGATGCTGAAAACTACTTAGGAGAGAAAGTAACAGAAGCAGTTATCACTGTTCCAGCTTACTTTAATGATGCTCAGCGTCAGGCAACAAAAGATGCTGGTAAGATTGCAGGACTTGATGTAAAACGTATCATCAACGAGCCAACAGCAGCAGCTTTATCTTATGGACTCGATAACGAAGAAGAACAGAAGATCATGGTATATGACTTAGGTGGTGGTACATTTGATGTATCTATCATCGAGATTGGTGATGGTGTCATCGAAGTATTATCAACAGCAGGAGATAACAAATTAGGTGGAGATGACTTTGATAACGTTATCACACAGTATATGTTAGATGAATTCAAGAAACAGGAAGGTGTTGACTTATCAACAGATAAGATGGCAATGCAGAGATTAAAAGAAGCAGCAGAGAAAGCTAAGAAAGAATTATCTTCTGCAACAACAACAAACATCAACCTGCCATTCATCACAGCAACAGCTGAAGGACCAAAACATTTTGATATGAACCTTACAAGAGCGAAATTCGATGAATTAACAGCTCATTTAGTAGAGAGAACAGCAGGACCTGTAAACTCCGCATTAAACGATGCTGGAATGACAGCTTCTGAATTAAGCAAAGTATTATTAGTTGGTGGTTCTACACGTATCCCAGCCGTACAGGACAAAGTACAGCAGTTAACAGGAAAAGAACCATTCAAAGGAATCAACCCAGACGAATGTGTAGCGATCGGAGCTTCTGTTCAGGGTGGTAAATTAGCAGGAGACGCTGGTGCCGGTGATATCCTTCTTCTGGATGTTACACCATTATCACTGTCTATCGAGACAATGGGTGGAGTTGCAACACGTCTGATCGAAAGAAATACAACAATCCCTACAAAGAAGAGCCAGATCTTCTCAACAGCAGAAGATAATCAGAGTGCTGTAGATATCAACGTTGTACAGGGTGAGAGACAGTTCGCAAAAGATAACAAATCTTTAGGAAGATTCAGATTAGATGTATCGCACCTGCAAGACGTGGAGTACCTCAGATCGAAGTAACATTCGACATTGATGCAAATGGTATCGTAAATGTATCTGCAAAAGACCTTGGAACAGGAAAAGAACAGCACATTACGATCACAGCTGGATCTAACATGTCTGATGAAGATATCGATAAAGCTGTAAAAGAAGCTGCTGAATTCGAAGCTGCAGATAAGAAACGTAAAGAAGCGATCGATGCAAGAAACGAAGCTGATTCTATCGTATTCCAGACAGAGAAAGCCTTAGAAGAAGCAGGAGATAAAGTAGATCCTACAGAAAAAGCAGCTGTAGAAGCTGACTTAAAAGATTTTAAAAGATCTTGTAGAAGCTACAAAAGATCAGGATATGACAGATGCTCAGGTTGAAGATCTGAAAGCTAAGAAAGACAAACTGATGACAAGTGCTCAGAATTTATTTACAAAGATGTATGAAGCAGCAGCACAGGCTCAGCAGGGAGCTCAGGGAGCAGCAGATGCAGGAGCAAACCAGGGAGCAGCAAACGATGATGTTGTAGATGGTGACTACAAAGAAGTATAATTTTAAAGAGAAGGTAGACTAAAAATGGCGGAAAAAAGAGATTACTATGAAGTGCTAGGCATTGACCGTAATGCTTCAGCATCAGAAATAAAGAAAGCCTACCGAAAACTCGCCAAGAAATATCATCCAGATACGAATCCTGGAGATAAAGAGGCAGAAGCCAAATTTAAAGAAGTAACAGAAGCTTATGAGATATTAAGCGACTCTGAAAAGAAAGCGCAGTATGACCAGTATGGTCATGCTGCCTTTGAGCAGGGTGCTGGCGGATTTAATGGCGGCGGATTTGGCGGTTTTGATTTCGGTGGTGATATGGGAGATATCTTTGGTGATATTTTCGGAGGTATGTTCGGTGGAGGAAGCCGTGGCGGAGCAAGACAGGCTAATCGTCCGACACAGGGATCACATATTCGTGCAAGAATCCACGTAACATTTGAAGAAGCAGTCTTTGGTACATCAAAGAAAATAGAAATTACATTAAAAGATGAATGTACAACATGTCACGGAACCGGTGCAAAACCAGGTACAAGTCCAGAAACATGTCCAAAATGTCAGGGACGTGGTCAGGTTGTATTTACACAGCAGTCTATGTTTGGAACGGTGCAGAATGTTCAGACATGTCCAGATTGTCATGGAACAGGTAAGATCATTCGTGATAAGTGTCCAGATTGTCATGGAACAGGTTATGTAAGCAATCGTAAGACGATCGAAGTGACAGTACCAGCAGGTATTGACAACGGACAGAGTATCCGTATCCGTGGAAAAGGAGAACCAGGTACAAATGGAGGCCCAAGAGGAGATCTGTTAGTAGAAGTGATCGTAGAAAGACATCCAAAATTCCAGCGTCAGGATACAACGATCTATTCAACAGAGCCAATTTCCTTTACACAGGCAGCACTTGGTGGTAAGATCCAGATTCCTACAGTCGATGGACCATACGAATACACGATCAAATCAGGAACACAGACAGACACCAGAATCCGCTTAAAAGGAAAAGGTGTGCCAATGGTACGTAATAAGAATGTACGAGGAGACCACTATGTAACACTTGTCGTTCAGGTACCAGAACACTTAAACGGAGAGCAAAGAGCAGCTCTTCAGAAATTCCAGGAAGCTATGGGTGAAGTTCCAAAGAAGGAAGAAGCTCATAAAGAACATAAAGGTTTCTTTGGGAAACATAAAAAGTAAT
>ENA-OPYX01001088-OPYX01001088.1-human-gut-metagenome-genome-assembly--contig:-NODE-1088-length-15174-cov-2.657606_pt1 | contig 15174 bp, 23 predicted proteins | sample MGYA00242639_ERZ504486 | MGnify/ENA primary metagenome ERZ504486 (study PRJEB26092, sample SAMD00036296) | human gut metagenome | host: Homo sapiens | study: EMG produced TPA metagenomics assembly of... | reverse complement strand
TTAATATTTTCTGTTCAGAGCTGGCAACTGAAAACATAAGTGAAACCTTATCAGGGCTTACTTTGAATTTTCTAACCATTTCTTCCCTTATTTCGAAGTCGCTTTTGCCCTCTGCCCACATATCTGAAACCAACTTAGCCGGTCTTACACCTGTAAGAATACCCCAAGGCATATCAATATTTTAACAGCCTTTAAAGCTCGCAATATAGCAACCTTTAAAACTCTTTTATGTTCTTTTATATCATCAAACTGACCGATACAGGCACCTGATGTTATTTCCTTACCGTTTTTAAAAACGTGGGCAGACGCTGTATTTTTAGACAATACAGAAACAACTGTAAAGTTATCTCCTACCTCATCTACCTGCGTATATTTTTCATTTGGATAAAACATCATCAGCATTGAAACAACGTCATCAACGTATTTATGCCCTGATACTATATAGTCCATATTTCCTCCATATGTTTAAGCATTTTATACCCTAAAAACAATTAAACATTAATATACATATTATTTTTCTTTTCAAATCCTATTTCTGTAGGCTGTCCATGACCTGAATAAACCTTTACGTAATCCGGCAATACAAAAAGCTTTTCTTTAATACTCTTTGTAATCTGAACAGAACTACCCATAGGAAAATCAGTTCTGCCATAGCTCATATAGAAAAGTGTATCTCCTGAAAAGAGCACACCCTCTCTTTCAAAGTAGAAACAGCCACAGCCCGGTGTATGTCCCGGAGTTATAATAGTTTCAAACTCCAAATTGCCAAAGGCAAACTTTTCTCCGTCTTGCAAAACTCTGTCATACTCTATTGTAATAGGTTCTGTAAAACGGGAAGATAAGTTATAAACAGGATTTTCAGCAATCTTTTCATCTCCTGCACATATAAACACAGGAGCATTTGTGTGAGCCTTAATATCAGCTACAGCACCAATATGGTCAAAATGACAATGAGTAAGACAGATTGCTACAACTTTCCAAATTGTTACTATCTATTTTTTTATTTAACTTTTTTCCATTTTTCCCCCGGGTCAATAACTATTGCCTTGTTTGTACTTTCGTCTACAACAAAGTAACAGTTTTCCCCCATAGACTGGGAAATTTCACACATTAAACGCATTATAGAACCTCCATTAATGCTAGAATAACTTATCACTATCTAATAAAATAGTAATTGGTCCGTCATTTAAAAGTTCAACCTTCATATCAGCCTGAAAAACACCACTTTCCACCTTTGGATAATGTTCTTTAGCATATTTTACAAAGTTATTGAAACTTTCCCTTGCCTCATCAGGCTTAGCACCCATAGCAAAGCTAGGGCGATTACCTTTTCTGGCATCAGCATATATTGTAAAGTTAGGAACTAAAAGCACACCGTAGTCAAGGTCAGTTACAGATAAATTCATTTTATCCTCACTGTCCTCAAAAATACGGAGTTTTGTTATTTTGTTAAACATTCTTTCAAAGACACTTTCGTCATCTCCTGTATTCATTCCTACAAGAGCAAGTATGCCTTTATCTATCTTGCCCACAACCTTACCGTCAATAGTAACACTTGCGTGGGCAACTCTCTGTAAAACCAATCTCATTATGTTGTCACTCTCTCAATTCTGTCTACGCCAGAAATCTGTAATATCTTTTTACAAATAAACTCAAGCTGTTCCTTACCCTTTATCTTCATAGATAAATCAATAACTGCACTGTCGTTCTTTAAAGCTCTGGCATTTACATTTAATACCGGAACGCCGTCATCAACAAGAACTTTAAGAATATCAACTGTAAGACCATCTCTGTTAGGAGCAAATACTCTAATTTCAGCACTATAGTTAGCTTCACCCTTGTTATCAAGAGGTACACTCCATTCAGCCTCTAAAAGTCTTGCTCTTTCTTCTTCACTAAGGTTAATAATGTTTACGCAGTCAGTTCTGTGAATAGAAACACCTCTACCTCTTGTAACAAAACCAACAATTTCATCGCCGGGAACAGGACCACAGCACTTAGAAAATCTAACATCTGTATCTCCAATACCCTTAATGTAGACACCACTTTTAGTTTTCTTTCTAGGAGCAGTCGCTGCAGCAGCTGCTGCATCAACCTGAGCCTTAACAGCCTCCTCTTTTTCCTTTAAAAGCTGGTCAGCTGTCTTTTTCTTCTTTTCTTCAATCTGATAAAGCTCATTAAGTTTGTTTACTATCTGACCTTCTTTAAGTCCACCGTGACCTACAGCAGCACAAATAGAATCCCAATCTCTAAAGCTATATCTTTCAAGGACTTTAGCAACTAATTTAGGTGTAGTTAAGTCGGCAATATTATAGCCCTTTCTTTTAGCTTCACGCTCAATAAGTTCCCTACCCTTTACTATATTTTCTTCTTTATTTATCTTCTTATACCATTGGTTAATCTTAGAGCGAGCCTGACTTGTCTTTACAAAGTTAAGCCAATCTCTACTTGGACCTCTGGAATTTTGGCTAGTAACGATTTCTACTCTATCGCCATTCTGGATTTGGTAGTCAAAGTTTACAATTCTACCATTTACTCTTGCACCAACCATAGTATTACCTACAGCTGAATGAATAGCATAGGCAAAGTCAACAGGTGTGGAACCTTCTACAAGGCTTATTACCTCACCACTAGGACTGAAACAGAATACACTATCATTAAAGGCATCAAGGTCAGTCTTAATAGTGTCCATAAATTCCTGATTATCTGACATATCTCTCTGCCATTCAAGAATTCTTCTAAGCCAAGTAAGCTTAGCATCTTCACTTGTTTCTTCTTCAATTTCTGTTTTGCCCTGTTTGTATTTCCAGTGGGCAGCAATACCATACTCAGCAGTTCTGTGCATTTCGTATGTTCTAATCTGTATTTCAAATATTATACCGTCCGGACCAATTAATGTATTGTGTAATGACTGATACATATTGGCCTTTGGCATAGCAATATAGTCTTTAAATCTGTTAGGCATAGGTGTATAAGCCTCGTGAACAACACCTAAAACACCGTAACAGTCTTTTATACTTTCTACTAAAACTCTAACTGCAAACAAGTCAAAAATCTGGTCAAGAGTTTTATTCTTGTTGTGCATTTTCTTGTAAATACTGAAGAAATGTTTTGGTCTGCCATAAACTGTACACTTAATGTCAGCTTCTTCACATTTCTGACGTATTTCCTTTACGATTTTTTCAACGTCAGCCTCTCGTTCAGACTGCTTTCTATGGATTTTATCAGCTAAATCAAAATAAGCATCTTTATCCAAATATCTAAGACATAAATCCTCAAGCTCTGTCTTAATTTTGGAAATACCAAGACGGTCAGCCAAAGGTGCGTAAATATCAAGGGTTTCCTGTGCCTTTTCCTTTTGCTTTTCAGGTGTCATAAACGACAATGTTCTCATATTGTGAAGTCTATCGGCAATTTTTATAAGTATTACTCTTATATCCTTTGCCATAGACAAGAACATTTTTCTATAGTTTTCAGCCTGCATTTCCTCTTTTGAAGAATATTCAATCTTTTCAAGCTTTGTAACACCGTCTACTAAGAGGGCAACATCAGGATTGAACATTTCAGATATTTGTTCGAGGGAGTACTGTGTATCTTCTACAACATCGTGAAGAATACCGGCTACAATACTTTCCATATCCAATTCCAATTCAGCCAATATTTTAGCAACTGAAAGAGGTGGATAATATAAGGTTCTCCGGATTTTCTCTTTTGGTTTCCGTGAGCCTTTCTCGCAAGATTATAGGCCTTCTCCACCATATCAAGATTTTTATTAGGACGATACTTTGCAATTTCAGCCAACAAATCTTTGTATAGCTGTTCTATCTGTTCGTCTGTACTAACAGCCTCACCTACAGGCTTGTTACTTCTGGTAGCCTTTTGAGAAACTATATTATCCTCGATTATTAATTTGTTGTCATCAATAGTGTCTTTGCCCATAAAACTCACTTCCTTATAAAATAAATATTATTATACCCCTTTTATGCAATTTGCAATGAGAATGATCCATAGTTAGCCAAGTAAATAATCAATTTTTTCACTTATCTCTTTATTGTTGGGTAAACAAGGTTTTCATCTTTCAAGTTATAAAGAACTTCGTCAAGGAATTTCTTACTTTCCCACTTAGCTATTGTCAAATTATGGTCAAGATAGTTACCACATTCCTTTGAAGTTGTAGCCGGTACAATACCTTCAAAATCTCTTACATATTCAAAAGACTTTGTAATAACATCTGCAACGTCCTTAGATGATAAATCGCCCTTGAAAATCAAGTACATACCTGTTCTGCAACCCATTGGTCCAACATAAATAACCTTGTCAGCCCAACCACTTTCATCACTTCTTAAATAAACAGCTAAAAGATGTTCAAGAGTATGAATTGCAGGAATATCTACAGGTGGTTCAATATTAGGTCTTTTAATTCTTACATCAAAAGTAGTAACAGTTTCGTTACCAACACTATCCTTTCTTGAAACATATATACCTCTTAATAATCTATTGTGGTCAATAGTAAAACTAGCAACTTTCATATTTTACACTCCTTAATTTAAAACTAATATTCAGATTTATTTTAAACCTTTTCCGACAACTTTACAAGTCTATTGACAACAAATATTTATACCAATTTTTTGGATATTTATAACTTCTGTACAAAGACCTTATTTCCTACTAAACCCATAGCCAAAATAACTTAAAAAACTCCAATTTTTATCACAAAAAACGCCTTTTGTTTGATATTAAATTAACAAGTAAAACGGGCAACAAAATTTGGCGAATTACCTTGAAATTTAATTGAAAATATTGTATCATATAGACATATATATAGTTGTAGATACATTGATTTGTATAATATTACTACAACTATTAGACGGTTGGTTTCCGTCCAAAAAATTATAGGAGGCATGGTTATGAATTTACAGACCTTTAACCGTGGAGGTATTCATCCGCCGGATGGCAAAGCCTTAGCTAAGGATAAGCCTATCCAGATACTTATGCCAAAAGAGGGTTCTCTTTTAGTTTACCCAATGAGCCAGCATATTGGTGCACCTTGTGAACCAGTTGTAGCTAAGGGTGACAGAGTTCTCGTAGGTCAGAAAATCGCCGAAGCCGGTGGTTTCGTTTCTGCACCTATTCACGCATCTGTATCAGGCACAGTAAAGGATATTAAGCCTATGGCTACTCCAAGTGGTGCTATGGTTAAATCCATTATCATTGAAAACGATGGTTTATACGAGGAAGACCCATCTATTGGCAAAGACACAGATTACGAGTCTTTTTCAAATGAAAAAATCCTTGAAAAAGTTAAGGAAGCCGGTATTGTAGGTCTTGGTGGTGCAGGTTTCCCAACTCACGTTAAGCTCAACCCACCTAAGGATTGCAAGATTGACACTGTTATTGTAAACGGTGCTGAATGTGAACCTTACCTTACAACTGACTACAGACTCCTTATGGAACAGCCTGAAAAAGTTGTAAAGGGTCTTGAAATTATCCTCAAACTTTTCCCAGACGCAACAGGCTATATTGCTATTGAAAACAACAAACCTGACGCTATTGAAAAGGTTGTTAAAACTGTTGGAAATAACCCTAGAATAAAGGTTCTTGCTCTTATGACTAAGTATCCTCAGGGTTCTGAAAAACAGCTTATTAACGCCGTTACTGGCAGAGAAGTTCCTTCAGGTGCTTTACCAGCAAATGCCGGCTGTATTGTAGATAATGTAGACACAGTTGTAGCTATTGAAACAGCTGTATGCGAAGACAGACCTTTAATGCGTCGTATCGTTACATTAACTGGTAAGGCTGCTAATAACCCTGGTAACTACGAAATTCGTATCGGTATGAATATGAACGAGCTTATTGAAATGGCAGGAGGTTTAAATGAAGACCTCGGCAAGATAATTGCTGGTGGTCCTATGATGGGTCCGGCTATGTTCTCAACTGACTGTCCATTTATAAAGACTTCTTCTGCTCTTTTATGTCTTACTAAGAAAGATGCTGAACTTCCACCTGAAAGCAACTGTATTCGTTGTGCTAAGTGTATCAACGCCTGTCCAATGGGTCTTATGCCTGCTAAGCTTAATAAGCTCGCTCTTGCAAAGGACTACGAAGGTTTTGCTGCTAACAACGGTCTTGATTGTATTGAATGTGGTTCTTGCTCTTATGTATGTCCAGCTAAACGTCACCTTACTCAGACTCTCAGAATCTGTAAGCGTGAAACAATGGCTATTATGAGAGCTAAGGCACAGAAGAAATAGGAGGATGACAGACAATGGGAAATAATAATTTAATGGTGTCCGGCACTCCCCATATTCGTTCCAATGAAACTGTAACATCTATTATGAGAGATGTTGTAATTGCCCTTTGCCCTGCTGCAATTATGGGTATCATTTTCTTTGGTATTAGTGCCGCTATTGAAATTGCAATGTGTATTGCATCATGTATCGTTTTTCGAATATCTTTATAACAAAATTGCTAAGAAGCCAAACACTATTCACGATTTATCAGCAGTAGTAACCGGTCTTTTATTAGCAATGAACCTCCTGCACTTAATATGGGTGCACACCCTATTGCAGTATTTGCAATGCCTATTATTGGCTCACTCTTTTCAATCGTTATTGCAAAGATGCTTTTCGGTGGTTTAGGTCAGAACTTTATTAACCCAGCTCTTGCTGGTAGAGCATTTTTAGTTGCATCTTATCCAACACTTATGACTGGTAGTGCTTTTGTTCCTACTAACTTTATGAAGGGTGTTGACGCTGCAACATATGCTACTCCACTTGCTCAGATTAAGGAAGCCGGTGCTCTTAATACTTCATTTTTTGACCTTTTAGTAGGTAACTGTGGTGGTACTATTGGCGAAACTTGTGCTATTGCCTTAATTCTTGGTGGTGTTTACCTTATTGTTAAGAAAGTTATTTCTTGGAGAACTCCTGTTGTTTATATTGCAACTGTATTAGTTCTTACATATATCTTCAAGCTCTCTGGTATTGAAGCTGCATCTGCAAGACAGCCTATTCAGGAACTTTTCGCAGGTGGTTTAATGCTCGGTGCTTTCTTTATGGCAACTGACTATGCTTCAACTCCTGTAACTCCAAAGGGTAAGATTATTATGGGTCTTGGCTGTGGTATTATTACTGTTTTAATCAGAGTATTTGGTGGTTATCCAGAAGGTGTATCTTACTCAATCCTTCTTATGAATCTTGCTGCTCCACTTATTGACAGATACACAGCACCTAAGAAATTTGGCTATGTTAAGCCGGTAAAAGTTAAGGAGGTGAAGTAATATGTCAATCGTAAAACCAGCTGCTATATTATTAATTATTTGTGCTATCGTTTCTGGTATTTTAGGCTATGTAAACGATGTTACAACTGCACCTATTGCTGCTGCTGACAAAAAGACAACAGAAGAAAGTATGAATGCTGTTCTTGCCGATGCTCAATGGGGCGAAACTGTAGAAGTTAATTATGAAACTGGAGATGACAACGGTACAGTTATTACTTCTTACACTCCAGGTTTAAATCCTGATGGCTCTATCAAGGGCTATGCTGTTTCTGTTACTACAAAGGGCTTTAGTGCAGGTTTAAAGCTTATGTACGGTATTGATGCAAACAGCAATGATGACAACGGTACTGACGAAGGTACTATTACAGGTCTTTCTGTAGTTGATAACTCAAATGAAACTCCTGGTCTTGGTGCTAACAGCTCTAAGCCAGAATGGAGTGGTCAGTTTGCCGGCAAGAAAGGCGAACTTGAAGTAACTAAGACTGGTAGTGCTACAGACAGCCAGATTAACGCCATTACCGGTGCTACAATCACATCAAAGGCAGTTACTTTATCTGCAAATGATGTATCAAAATACTATGAAGATACTATTAAAAAGGAGGGTAATAAATAATGAATCCACTTAAAATTATTAAAAACGGTATTATTGATGAAAACCCTACTTTTTCACAGGTTATCGGTATGTGTCCTACCCTTGCCGTTACAACATCTTTTATGAACGGTCTTGGTATGGGTTTATCTACAACAGCAGTTCTTATCTGCTCAAATATTGCTATTTCTTTAATTAGAAAGATTGTTCCGGACCAGGTTAGAATACCTTGCTTTATCGTAGTTATCGCTGGTTTCGTTACATTAATTCAGATGCTTTTAAAGGCTTATGTTCCAGCTCTTAACGCATCACTTGGTATGTTCATACCTCTTATCGTTGTAAACTGTATTATCCTTGGTCGTGCAGAAGCATATGCTTCAAAGAACAACCCTATTGCTTCTTTATTTGACGGTCTTGGTATGGGTCTTGGTTTCACCCTTGCCCTTTCAGTTTTAGGTATCGTTAGAGAACTTCTCGGTAGTGGTTCTATATTTGGTTACACATTACCAGAAATTTTCCCAAGAACTATTCTTATGATTTTACCACCAGGTGCTTTCTTTACACTTGCATTCTTAATGGTAATTTTCAATTTATTAAAGAATAAGAAGAACGCATAGGAGGTGGACAAATTATGAGTTTATTTATATTATTTCTTGGTGCAATTTTTGTAAACAACTTTATTTTCTCTAAGTTCTTAGGTATCTGTCCATTCCTCGGTGTTTCAAAGAAAGTTGAAACAGCAGCAGGTATGGGTGTAGCAGTTATATTCGTTATAACTCTTGCAAGTGCTGCAACATGGGTTGTATATAACCTTGTGCTTGTTAAACTTGGTCTTGAATACCTTTACAATATTGCATTTATCTTAATTATTGCTTCTCTTGTACAGTTCGTTGAAATGTTTATCAAGAAGTCTTCACCATCTCTCTATCAGGCACTTGGTGTTTATCTTCCACTTATTACAACAAACTGTGCTGTACTCGGTGTTGCTGTTTTAAATATGGATAACAAATATGACTTTATCCAGTCTATTGTAAACGGTGTTGGTGCTGCTATTGGTTTTACACTTGCAATCGTACTTTTTGCCGGTGTAAGAGAAAGAATTGCATCTAACAATATTCCAAAGGCATTTCAGGGATTCCCTATTGCTTTAATAACAGCAGGCTTAATGTCAATAGCCTTTTTAGGCTTTTCCGGTATGCTTTAAGAGGAGGAGAAAACAATGTTAAACGCTATATTATTCCCTATACTTGTTGTAGGTGGTTTAGGTGTTCTCTTTGGTATCATACTCGGTATTGCTGCTATTAAGTTTAGAGTAGAAAGAGACCCTAAGATTGATTCTATTAGAGAAGCACTTCCTGGTGCTAACTGTGGTGGTTGTGGTTTCGCAGGCTGTGATGCTTTAGCTGAAGCTATTGCTACTGGTAAAGCTCCTGTAAATGGCTGTCCTGTTGGTGGTGCAAAAGCTGCTGCTGCAATCGGCGAAATTATGGGTGTTAAGGCTGATACTTCTGCTAAGAAAACAGCCTTTGTAAAATGTAATGGTACTTGTGACAAGGCTAAGAACAAGTTTGAATACTATGGTGCACCTGACTGTGTATACGAAAATGGTATTAACGGTGGTGCAAAGGCTTGTGCTTATGGCTGTCTTGGCGACGGTAACTGTGTTAAGGCTTGTAACTTCGATGCACTTCATGTTGTAGACGGTGTAGCCGTTGTTGATAAGGATAAATGTGTTGCCTGTGGTGCCTGTATTAAGGCTTGTCCAAAGCACTTAATCGAATTAGTTCCTTACGATAACCTTATTAGAGTTGCTTGTAACTCTAAGGATATGCCTAAGGCAACAAAGGATAACTGTGCAGCAGGTTGTATGGGTTGTAAAATCTGTGAAAGAAACTGCCCTAGCGAAGCTGTTACTGTTACTGACTTCCTTGCTCATGTTGATTATGACAAGTGTACTCAGTGTGGTATCTGTACAGAAAAATGTCCTACAAAGGCAATCGCTAAAAGAGCTTAATTACATTTAATATCGAAACGGTGTAGTATTTGATATGTACCCTCTTTACTGGACTCCCAGTAAGAAGGGTACATATCAGTATTTACTATGCCGTTTCTTTTTTGCCTAAAATTGGTTATTTAGAATATTTTGCTTTGAATAAAGCAAGCCATCGCCATTTCAATATAAAATAGCCCCATTTCCGAAGAAATGAGGCTTGTTAATATTATTTTCTATTTATTCTCCTATTTCCATAATACTGCTCATAACATCCATATAATCAACAGATTCGTCTATGTTTTCAAATGTCACATTATCTGTTAATGTATATTCAGTCTTTGCTGTTAATGTTCCAATAGGGTCATTACCATTCTTGCCAAATACACCTTCAATATTGTCTGTGTAATGCGTATCATCTACCTTGCCTACTGTATCACTTACTGTAAATTTAAGCCCTGCTGTTTCCATAAAGTTATTAAAAGAATGATTGTTTACAAGACCAATAACTTCATCAAAGAATGCATCACTTTCGTCATAGTTTGAACTTTCAATGCCAAAAAGCTGTTCATAACTGTCTTTTCTTGCTCTTAAGTACTCACAAGTTCTTGTAACAAATGCAGAATAGCTATCAGAATCAAGTTCAAATGTTGCACCGTTTTCAGTTTCCTTTACAGAAAGAGAATTAAAGTCCTTAAATACTGTAAGGAAATCATCAATTTGCTTTTCTTTTCTAGTATTTAATGCATAATTTGATATTAAATTATCTGTACCTAAATCTTTGCTACTATCTAATTTAATGTATTTCTTGCCACCAAGTGCCTGATTTACATTGTTTTTCAATTCATCTACTGTATTAAGAGCTTCTGCATCATTAGAACCAACTAATAATCCACCTAATGTCAAAGTATTAAGGAGATATTCTCTTGAATAGTAAATATCATTTCCTCTTACATACACATTACCTAATTTAAGAGATATGCTACCAACTGAAAGAGATATATCCCCATCCGCATAATTTTTAGTTGGGTCAGATTTTGTATTTGCAATCATACTTACTGAAATATTGCCGTCTTTATCAACAAGATTGCTCTGTTCCAATTCATTATCTAAACTTTCATCTGAATTGTATTCCTCGCCATCAGCAGGAATTTTGTAACTTTCAATGTCATCTACAATCTTTTCAAATTCCTTATAGTTGAATTTCAAATCCATTGTAGCTGTTGATGTACTTGTGTTTGTCTGAACCGGTCTTAAAGTTTCTACAAACTTTTTATCCTGTTCACTACAGCCTGTAATTGATATTACACAGCTTAAAGCTAAAAATAAAGCTAAAAATTTCTTCATAAAATTACCCTCCTTTTATATAGATAAGCTAATTTTAGCACCATTTTAGGCATAATTCAATTAAAAAAGGCTTTCTTCTTTAAATTACCACTTTTATTAGTCAACTTTACCAATTTTACTTCCTAAATATGTAATAACTAACCAAAAGCTATTTCCTGTTACCTTTTTCGTCAAAATTATTTTTTAAAGCCTTTTCCACAGGGTATATTGTGCCTACCAAAGGAATTAACTGTATTAAGCATATTATTGTTGCCATAATATCCACAGTATCACTACTTGCCTTTATTACAGTTAACATTAGAATAACTGAAATAAACAATAAAATTAACCCACACTTTATCCATAACTTTCACAATACCTGTTTGCAAATACCCAAGTGTCATTATTTTTCATTGACATACTTGTCCTGTAACCATATATGGCATTTTTTCTAGGCGTTTTATGTGCTAATAACCACCCCAATATGAGCATTAATAAAGGTATTAAAATATCTATTCCCAGCATTATAAACCAGTTTTTCATACTATCACCCCTCTTATTGACATTATACTACTTTTATAGGATAATACTATAAAAAATAGGAGGTTATCTATGATAAACAATAAACCTGTTGTAGCTTTTGTTTGTGTGCATAACTCTTGTCGTAGCCAAATTGCCGAAGCTTTAGGCAAACATCTTGCGTCTGATGTTCTCTATAGTTGCTCTGCCGGTACGGAAACAAAACCTCAGATAAATCAAGATGCCGTAAGGTTAGTAGAAGAAATGTACCCAATATCTATGAAAAATCAATATTCAAAGTTAATTGAAAATATTCCAACACCTGATATAGTTATCACTATGGGTTGTAATGTAAAATGCCCTGTATTGCCTTGTAAACATAGAGAAGATTGGGGACTTGATGACCCTACTGGCAAAAGCGATGATGAATTTATTAATGTAATTAAAACTATTGAAAATAAGATACTTGATTTATCACATAGAATAAAAAATAATATAATTTAGTAAAAAAAGAAAGCCATTATCTAAGAGCTTTCTTTTTACATATTAGAGTATAACTTACTAAATCTTTATCCGTAATTTTTCTTAAAACTCTACAAGGATTTCCCACAGCAATTACTCCTCCGGAATATCCTTATTCACAACACTTCCTGTACCAATTATACTGCCCTCTTCAATAGTCACACCTCCACATACTGTAGAGTTTGCACCAATCCATACATTATCCTCTATAGTAATAGGCTTTGACGTGCCAATACCCTCAGCTCTTTGTCTCGGATGAATTGCGTGTCCAGAACAGGCTATACATACTCCAGGAGCAATAAATACACCTTTTCCAATATTAACAGGAGAAGTGTCCAATATAACACAATTATAGTTAATAAAGGCAAATCCCTTAGTATGTATATTAAATCCATAGTCACATCTGAAAGACGGCTCTATAAATACCAATGGATTGTAAGTACCCAATTAATTCCTTTAAAATCCTGCTTCTTTCCTCTTTTTCGTCAGGACTTGTTTTATTATACTCCCAACATAACTTCTTAGCTTTTTGCTGTAATTCCATAGGCATATCTGTATGCCTAGAACAATAGTCAATCTTTTGTTTCATTATTTCTGTAAAATCCATATTTTCTCCTTTACTATTCTTTCCTTATTTATTACTTTAGTCATTTTTCGTTAAAATTAAAAATAAAGACAGTACTTTCTAAATTTATATTATAGTCGGTTATACTATTTCTCCTAATAGACCTTTTTAAGTAATATTTAAAACTCCCACTAACACAAATAACACAAATCTTCTTTTCACATTTTTAAGTCAACTAAAAAACGTAATTCTACTTAGGATAATATCATATTAAAACCTTCCCTATTTTCCACATATCCCTCTCTTTAACAATATCATAAATTAAAGTATCTAATAATAGCCCCGTCCTTAAAATCCCAAATATAATCTATATAGAGGTGTATTTTATATACAAAAAAATCCCCAAACCTGCAAAAGCAAATCTGAGGATTGTTAATCATGAGACACTCGGGATTCGAACTCTACTTACTTTCATTAAAAACCCAGTTAAAAAGCCACTTACAGGAATTTTTTTTAAAACAAAAGTCCCTCGTTAGTCCCTTTCAACAAAAAACTATTCCAAGTAAAGAGCTCTACACACATTCTTTAAGTAAAATATAACAAAATATACAAAAATATATCATTTTCTATTTTTTATGTATATATTTATTATTTCCTCATAACCACTTAAAACATCAAAAATAAGGCAATAAAGGCACAAAATAAGGCACATTAAATTAATGCACCTTACTCTGTTTTGTCACTAATCAAAATTTGTACATATGCCTTGACATATAATTTATAAATTTCACAAAATTTATTATATGCAGACATATCCTTAAAAGTATAGTATTTCCCTGTAAATATCTGTTCAATTATGTCACTATGGTACTCTACCATATCTGTATATTTCTCTTTATCAACCCCAGTAACCTCTAAAATATCTATATTATTTTCTTGAGTATATTTATAGGCTACATCAAAAATATGCTGATATTTGTCATAATCTGAGGCATTAAAGCAGTATTTCTGACCTATTAAGCTCTTAGGTGGCTCTTTTATAAAATCATCTGAAATAAACTCGTCTGAATTTTTACCATACTCTGATAAAAGGGTGCTAATTAATGGTTCAGGGAGATTGACAACCTGTGGAGTATCAGTTCTTCCAAGAAGATAGTCAACTGAACAATCTAAGTAATCAGCGATTTTAGCAAGGCTAAAAGAAGATAATCCTTTTTTATCAGAAATTGTATTTATTGCATTTACACTTAAACCGCAATCTTTAAGTATATCTCGTATTAGAATATTCTTTTTTTGGCAATATATTTTATATTATTAACAAGATTTTGTGCTGTGTACATAAAAATAAAGCTCCCTTGAACCTGTTTTTTATAAATAAATAACTAAATCACAAAATATTATGTTTTATACTTTACATTCACAAAATTTTGTGATAATCTATACTTAACAAATATAAATCACATTATAATAATTTTATATTTGCTTTAAGTATAACATAAAAATTTTTTTTAGTAAAGCGAAAGGAGTAATATTTATGGCATTAATTAAGAGACCATTATCAGCTTGGAGCAAGAAAGTAAAGAAGGCATTAATAGACAAGAATATGACAATTAATGAACTTGCAGAAACTATAGGATACAGTTCTACTTATACACGAAATATTGTAAACGGAAAGATAGTAAGTGCTACAGTTGCTGAAAAAAAAAATTTAATGATGTTTTAGGGATACGATAGGAGGTTTGAAAATGAACGAAAACGATAATGCTTTGACAAAACCTATAAGTCCACTTAAAGCTATTAGGGCGAAGTGCTTAGATTGTTCTTGTAATCAAATCAATGAAATAAAGCTATGCTCTGTAACTAATTGTGCTTTATACCCGTTCCGTTTTGGCAAGAACCCATTCCGTAAACATCGAGAATATACGGAGGAAGAGAAAAAGACAATGGCAGCGAGACTTAATAGTGGTCGAAATTAAAAATACACCTAATTTACAGGGAAATTTTAATTTTTCTTTTTAGATTGATAAATACTTCAACAAGCAATGAATTTAAAAATTTTACCTATAATTTAGGAGTAAAATTGACTAAAACGATATGGAGGTGAATTTTTATGGCAATTTTAAAAAATAAGACACAAGGAAATTATACTATAGTTTCTAATGGTATTTTGAAAAACCAATCATTAAGCTTAAAAGACAGAGGTTTAATTATTACCTTACTTTCTTTGCCTGATAACTGGGCGTTTACAATAAATGGATTAAGTAAAATTATTCCTGACGGAAAAGATTCTATCAAAAACAGCTTAAAACATTTAGAGGAATTAGGGCTATGTTTCGAAAACACAAAGTAGAGGCGAATTTGGTAAATATGGAAATATTGTGATA
>ENA-OPYX01001086-OPYX01001086.1-human-gut-metagenome-genome-assembly--contig:-NODE-1086-length-15189-cov-4.788275_pt1 | contig 15189 bp, 14 predicted proteins | sample MGYA00242639_ERZ504486 | MGnify/ENA primary metagenome ERZ504486 (study PRJEB26092, sample SAMD00036296) | human gut metagenome | host: Homo sapiens | study: EMG produced TPA metagenomics assembly of... | reverse complement strand
CGGCCGATCGGAGCCGGGAATAGGACAAGTAATCTCCCGGAGGGTGTAATGCCGATTTGCAAATCAGGTGGACCAGAAGATTTTAAGCTGTCTTCCGTGATTGAGCTGACAAGTATGAAATTGTAGGGAAAGGAGGAGAAGAATGGCGTCCAGAATTATATTAGATCCGGAAACCCTGTTGGCGCAGGCTGGTGAAATGCAGAATCTGACAGCAGAGTATGAAGCGCTGTTTTCGAAGGTTACAGGTACCTTGAATGACACAAACAATCACTGGAGTGAACTGTTAGCACATAATTTCGCAGGAAAAATAAGCAGTGCCCAGCAAAGTTTCGCAAGTATTACAGAACTTCTTTCCAGTGGGCTGTTGCAGCAAAAACAGTGCTACAACCATGCAGTCGGTAGACCAGTCTCTTTTTAAGGTGTTTGGAGGAGAAGCAGGCGAGGGAATCAGTTCCGGACAGGTACAAGGTGTGATTGATGTCATAGAGGACTACAGGAAAGCCGAAAAGACATCCAAGAAAGCAAAAGCAAAAAGTAAAAAGAAAAAAGACAGTTTTCTGGACTCATTGAAAGCAGATTTGGTAGGAGTATCGAAAACAGTTATTAAAAAGGGGAAGAAGACTGTTGCAAAAATAAAAAAATCCTATGATGAGAAAGGCTTTGTTTATAAAGCCCTTCAATATGGTAAAGCCGCTGTAAAAGTCGGCGAAGGTGTTGTCAAAATTGCCGGTGCGGTAGCACTGGTAGCAGGTTCCGGTGGTGCAGCACTTCCGGTAGCTACCTGCCTTGCGTTAAGTGCATGTAATGATGTTTATAATGCCATGATGGATGCAACATACACCTATACCGGCGACTTTAACAAAATCGGTGAATACAAATTTAGTTAAAGGAATTTCTTGTAAAACAAGGCAGAGAGACAGGAGAAGCCCTCTTTGGAGATAAGAAACTGGGAGAAAAGATGGGCAACTGGGTCTACACAGGATTGGACATTGTTTCTTTCTTAAATGGTGTAGATCAGCTTGGAAAATCTTTTGGAAAATTTCAAACCGCAATGACCGGTACCGCAGGAACGTCAAAGGTGTGGGGAGAAATTCACATGAAGGATGTGATCGAAAATACACATAAACTTTACAAGAAAGATGGAATCATTAAGACTGTGCTTCGCATAGATCCAACCTCTGTAGGTAATTTTGGATATGATGTCGTCACAGGTGCGATGAAAGCGATTCAGTCAGCAGGCAAACTTGGCAGTACAATAGCAGATCTGGCGTTTGGTTAAGAGGAGAAAGGAAAATAAAATGGCAAAGCAATTATTACCAAATGGAAGTGTCGTAACTTTAAAAGGTGCGACAAAGAAGCTAATGACAATTGGCATTGAAGTTGAAATGGAAGGGGATGAAAAAACCTACGATTATATCGCGATTCCCTATCCGGAAGGTTATATCGATTCAGAAACCATGTTCCTTTTTATGCAGGAGGATATCGAGAACGTATCTTTCGTAGGTTTTGTAGATGCACAATTGCAGGTTTTTCGAACTGCGTTGGAAGAAACCGATGAAAATGATGAATAGTATCATAATGACAGGCTTCGGGAGAATCTCTGCCGCCTGTGGCTGTCATACAGGCAGGCGAAGAAAAAACAATGAGGATAATTTTTTCTTTGCGGGCCGCTATATGGCAAGCGATAACAATGGACTTGGCAGTATCCTGGAAAAAAGCTTTTCTTTAAAAAAAGATCGGTTCTTTGCTGTCTTTGATGGCATGGGAGGCGGAGAATATGGTGAAATTGCTTCCTATATAGCTGCAAAGGCAACAGAGCAATATTTGAATGCAGAAGAAGCAGCGAATCTTGCAAGCAAAAAAGACTATCTGGAAAAAATGTGCACCCACGTAAATGACAGGATATTTAAGGAAACCCTTCGTTTGAATGCAGAGATGATGGGATCTACTCTGGCAGGACTGTATTTTACAGGCAGTCAGGTATGGACTGTGAATGTGGGGGACAGCAGATGCTTTCTCTTACGAGACGGGAAACTTCAGCAGATTTCCGAAGATCAGACCGATGAAGCCTATATGAAAGAAAATGGGATTCATGGACGAAAACCATATCTGACACAGTATATGGGAATGGATCCTGAGGAAGTGCGCGTGCTCCCATATGCGGACTGCCTGCAGCTTAAAAAAAGGAGATCGTTTTCTCATATGTAGTGATGGTGTGAGTGACATGGTGTCCATAGAGTTTTTGGAAACTATGTTGCTGCAGACGCAAAGTCCGGCAAAGTGTGTAGATACAATCCTCGCAGCGGCTTTAGAAGCAGGTGGTAAGGATAATATTACAGTAATCGTACTGGAAATAAACAGATAGAATCAGAGGAGAGGCAAATGGAAGAGGAGAGATATCCGTCGCTGCCCTGGCAGGGATGGAAGATTGTAAAAAAAGCTGGGACGGGGCGGCTACGGCAGTGTATATCAGGCACAGCGAAATTCTGCAGGTGTCATGGAAGATGCCGCCATAAAAGTGATTTCTTTCCCCAAGGATAAAGAAGACATTGAAGCGGATTTTACAGATGGTTACGATATTGTCAGCTGTGACGATTTTGCAACAAAACCGCATGAAGACGGGATCGGATGGGATGTTTTTATCCGGATGGAACTGTTGACCCCGTTAACTACGTTGATCAAGCAGTATGCAGGAAGTATTCCGGAAGAAAAGGTTATAAAAGTCGGAATGGATATCTGTTCGGCGCTTATACTTTGTGAGTCTAAACATATCGTACATAGAGATATTAAGCCTGAAAATATTATGGTATCGGAGTTTGGAGATTATAAATTAGGCGATTTCGGAATTGCCAGAACTATGTATCACACAACTCAGGCGACGATTGCCGGCTCAGATCGATATATGGCACCGGAAGTAATTACAAGAAAAGAATATGGGAAAGAGGTTGACATTTACAGTCTCGGCTTGGTTCTTTACTGGATGCTGAATAACCGCAAGCGCCCTTTTATCGATGCGGATTATATACCCAGCAATGAAGAAAACGAGCAGGCACAGCTGAGAAGAGTGACAGGTGATCCCTTGCCACCACCCAAATATGGAAGCAGAAAATTACAGAATATTGTTCTGAAAGCATGTGCGTATGAACCAAAAGACAGATTTTCTTCTGCCAGAGAGATGTATCAGGCGCTGGCTGCATTACAGACTGACGGAAGCATGCCGGTGATACCGGAGCCTAAGCCATATGAAGATCCGACACCACCAGGTGGTAAAGGTGAGTTGACGGGAGAATGGGATTCCGTAGGTGAGGATGATCATGGAGGATGGGATTCCGTAAATGAGGTTACTCATGATGCAGGAAAGACTACAACACATAGAACAGAAGGAAAAGCGAATACAGGAGCAAAACCTGCTGTGCTGGAAGGTGCTTATCCGGATGAAAAGGAACTGAAAGCGATACGGAAGTCTCTGAATATCTGTACAGTTGTGATGGGTGTCTGTACTTTCGGCATTGGTCTGCTATGGTGTATCCCTATCAGAAAGAAAATTCTCAACAGAATAGACAGGAGGGAGCCGGTCAGCAACGGCTTAAAGATAGCGGCTACCTGGGTCGGTATGATACCGGGACTTTTGCTCCTTGTAAATGAGGATATCTGATGAAAGCGGGTGGAAAGGTTTAAAACGTAAGATAAGCCAAGGGAACTATTCAGCAGGCAGCATCCTGCGAGGGTACTGAACATTTACGGGAAAAGAAAGGAAGAGAGAGAATGAGAAATCGAAAAGATATAATTTTTGCACTTGTTGCGGCAGGATGTCTGTGTTTATCCGGGTTAACAGGATGTGGAGAAATTAAGATGTCACCTGACAATATATCATCAAAATCAGATGATGGACTGATGGGATCTGTAAAGGAAGAGACAAATGCAAGTGACGAATCCGAGGCAGATGCTGCCGGTGAGGAGGATAAAGTAAGCAATGATATGATCGGAAGGTATGTATCCCAGGGATATGAGAACCCATCCTTTGGCTTTGCAATTGCCCTCCCGGATACGTATACATTGGAAAAGAGAACGAATCTCGAACTAAACGCGGATACCATCGAAGCCTCTAATGCAGATAGCACCTATGATTGGATAAGATCGCTGATAGCACTGGGCAGCGCGACAGTTTTTGAAGCAGAGGATGAGGATACTTATATTGGAGTGAACATTCAAAATGCTGCAGCTTTAGATGATACAAGTGTGTGGGATGAAGAAAAGACCATAGCGGAGAATTCAGTGGCGACTGAGGAAGATATTAAAGAAGCTGTGGGAGAAGATGCACAGATTACAGAATTTCAAAATAATGTGGAAGAAATCACATTTTTAGGTGAGAAACATTATGCGGCACAATACACATTTAAAAACTATGACGTTCCTTTTTATGGTGTGACTGTGTATTTGGTAAACGAACAGGATCCCCGTTATCTGTTAGCTATCGATATTTTGGGATCAGATCTGAATGCTGTGGATCAGGCGGATCAGTTTTTTAGTGTTTATACGGAGTAAGCTGAAGGGAAAAGGAAAGATATGAAAAAGTTTTGTGTATGGTTCGGCCTTTTGATGTCCACAGCGGTGTTTACGGCGTGTGGAACCGGTATTAAGAATAGTAGTGAGAGCAGTAATAGCAGTGTCAGTATGCAAACCCAAAATATAAATATAGAAATAGAGCATTTGGTAAATCTGGGATCCGATCCGCAGGCTTATATGCTTTACGGAAGTTATCGGAACGAAGAAGAGTATAAAGATGAAGATGGTTCCTATGCGGAGAAGCATGCAGATGATTATGACTATATGATTTTACAGCTTGCAGATTCGGAAGAATACGAAGTACAGATTCTCCCCGTAGAGCTGCAGGCAGATACTGATTTTCTGAATTCGGACCTTGCCGGAAAAACCGACGAAGAATTGAAAGATGAGGTGGGGCTGACAGACCAGCAGATCAGCGCACTGCATGAGTATTGGCAATATAATCATATGCGTGCCAACTTTGTCGAAAGAAAAAAATACAGTGAAGATGGAGAATATTCTTATTCCACAAATAATTTCTTCCAGTTTGCCTATGAAGTAGTTGGTGACAAACTCTATATGGGATTGGAAGCTTTGATTACGGATGAAGAGGATGAAACGAAGCTGGAGTATTATGTGCAGGACCGCGAGGAATGGACGGAATACTCTTATGGCTTCGATGGATTGGATCTGATTTTGTCTAAGGATGGAAAAAGTACAAGACTTAAATCTTTTTCTATGCTTTATGCGGAAAAAAAGAATGAAGGAATTTACGAATGGGGATATGCTGAGAATTCTACAGCAGGATATGATGGAATCGTTCACATAACTATGAGTACGGAAGAAGGTTATGATTCTTCTATTGAGTGGGCAGATGGCAAAAGAGCTGAGAATGTAACAGCACAGATTGAAGGTAATCAGTTTGCCCTTACCTGGGACAGTACCTATCGCTATGATTACGATCTTGGAGAATCCGAGGAAGGCGAAGGGGGAAAACTCACGGGTATTTTTCTTCTCACTGCCCGGCCAAATGGAGGAGCAGATGGCGGTCTGTCCATCTGTGTGGATGGCGAATGGTATCCTTATGTTTATGATTCCACTGCTTATTGGAATGGTGAATTAAGTGATAATCTGGCGACAGATGCAGATGTGAGCAGTATGAGTGAACAGGAGTTGGGAGAACTGAAAGAAAACCAGACAGCGGTCTCAAGCGGACTCATGGGAGCTTTCAAAGAGCAGGGTCTTGATTCTGCGAAGATCGATGAGTCAACGGGAACGGTACAGATGGATAATAATGTGCTGTTTGCTTTGGACAAGTCGAAGCTGACAGATGAGGGAAAGGCTTATCTGGATCAATTCCTTGCAGCCTATGTACCGGTAATATCCGGTGCGATAGAAGAAGGAAAGGTATCCACAATCGTAGTGGAGGGCTATACTGATTCTGCAGGCGACGAGGCTTACAATTTAAAACTTTCTGAGGCAAGAGCACAGACTGTTGCAGATTATATTAAGGCAGGTTATCCGGAACTTGCGAATGTTATCGAAGTTGTCGGTAATGGAGAAAACAATCTTATTCTGGACGGAGAAGGCAAAGAAGACGCTGCAGCATCCAGGCGTGTAGAAGTCAGATATGTTCTGAAGACAGAGTAGAGATAAAATCAAATATAAAAAAGTACAATTAGAAATACGAGCAGACATAAAAGGAGTAAATACAAATGGCAGAAAATCAAAAAGTAGATCTCAGTACACTTCCAAAGGGGCTTACCAAGGAAGAATTTACAGCATTACCTAATTTTAAAAAGATCCGTTCCTTTTTTACCTGGGCAGGTGTGGTATCTATCGTATCAGGTATATTCGTTCTATCGAGTATAGGACACATATCGCAAAGCATACTTCAGAATGGAGGAAGCCTTGATGGTTTGTTCCAGATGGGAGCAGTAAAGCTCAATTTGTTGTTTATGGTTGTCAGTATTGTTCTGGGAATTCTCTTAATTAAAAAGAAAACAACAACAATGGCTTATATTCTGGCTATAATAGAATTGGTATATGTACTTCTGGCAATTACATCAGGCGGATCAGTAGGCATTGGTGCTATATCCTTTTTACTCTCTATAGTTGGTGCGATCCGGATTGATAAAAAATGGAAACTTTATCAGGAAATCTCTGTTGGAAACAATCAGGGAAATCCTATTGGAAACAGCACAGGCGGAAGAACGCAGAATAATGCATATGCGCAATATCATACATCCCAAGCTGCCAATAACGAAACTTACTGGCAGAAGAAGCCGGAAGAGAATCATGGTTTTGTTTCAACCGGCGCATCGAAAAGTTTGAAAGAAGCACTGAATATTTATAAAAAAGAGAAAAGCTGGTCTGCAGAAAATGACATGATAGAGTCTTTGAAGACCAGTAAAGTATGGGTTCCCTATATCAGCGAGAAGAACCAGATGGATATTCTGAAAAATGGAGAAAGATATTATTTTCCTGTGTTTACAAGTGCAGCGGAAATGAAAGAGTATGGGAAGAAATTTTATCAAAGAGAAGTATACATTTCTGATGCGATTAATATGGCAAAAGAATCACGATATGTATTAACTGGTCTGGTTATCAATGCGTTTACTGATTCTGTTATATTGAACTGGGATCAGCTCGGCACAGGAATTCCTAACGCCGATGAGGAAGAAAAAACCACATATAAGAGATAACAATTGTAATGCAAAAATCTACGTTGAATCTTATGGTAGCTTGTGTATAATAAGAATATAGTGACAAGAAATGCTGAAAGCCTGTATTTATGTGGCCTTTCAGCATTTGTTTTATCAAATGGCAGGTTCTTATGATTTTTGAAGAGAAAGAATATTGATATATGAATAAAAAAGTCCTGAACATGAAGTCTCCGACTCCTGATGTTCAGGACTTTTTGTCCGAATACACATAAAACAACATAAAAATCTCTATGAATTTGTCAGTTTTTGCTATATGATAAAAGTATCAGAAATTACAGATGAAACAGGAAAGGGAGAAGAAAAATGGTACAAAAGAAAAACACATTAACAAGAACAGGAATCGTAGCGCTTCTTGCGTGTGTATGTTGTATTCTGTGGGGAAGTGCGATTCCGGTGATCAAGACGGGGTATCGTCTGATGGAGGTGGATGCGGCAGATACGGCGAGTCAGATTGTATTTGCCGGGGTTCGGTTTACACTGGCAGGACTGCTGGTTCTGATTTTTGCATCCATCAGGGAGAAAAAAGTGCTGATTCCGGATCGGACGATCCTGAAATACGCGGTTCCGGTGTGTCTGGCACAGACGGTGGGACAGTATTTCTTCTTTTACATCGGTGTTGCCCACACTTCCGGAGTAAAAGGAGGCATTATCACCGGACTTGGCAACTTTATTGCGATACTGATGGCCTGCCTGATCGTTCGAAACGAACGGATGACCGGGAGAAAAATGGCGGGCTGCGTGCTTGGATTTGCCGGTGTGGTTGTGATTAACCTGATGGGAAAGTCCCTGGATATGGGATTCACGCTTACCGGTGAAGGGTTTATCCTGATCTCGCAGGTCGCTTATGGAATCTCCACGATCCTGATTAATATCTATTCGAAAAAAGTATCCCCGGTGGTGCTCAGCGGAACACAGTTTACCATGGGAGGGGTCGTTCTGATACTGATCGGCATCGGAATGGGCGGACACTTTGGAAATATTACCGCGGTGGGTGTCGTGATCATCTTCTATCTGGCAATGGTTTCGGCAGTTGCTTACACGCTGTGGTCAGTATTACTTGCCTGGAACGATGTCTCAAAAGTGGCGATTTTCGGATTTGTCAATCCATTATGCAGTGTGATCCTGTCAGCATTGATCCTTGGTGAGGTGAAACAGGCATTTAATACCGGTAGCTTAGTGGCACTGCTTCTGGTGTGTGCCGGGATTTATATTGTTAACTGCAAAGCAAAACAAAAGAATTAAAAATATTTTGGAAAAATCAGAAAAATATAAAACCAAATAGCCGATTCATGCATCTATAAAATGTAAAGTATACAGAATTGATACGTATAAAGCAAAACAGATTAGCAGACTGCTAAATAAAACAATTCTATTCATATAAAAAAACTCCGAAAAAAGGAAAGACATAATAATATGGAAGACAATCAGATTACAGACAACGATAAAGAAGATGATAAACAAGACCGCATAGAACTGGTTCAGAGAGCTGTGGAAGGCGATAAAGAAGCATTTACAAACTTATATACGCTTACATATTCAGAAGTATATCATATCGTAAAAGTATTTATACATAATGAAGATACCGCACAGGATATTGTACAGGAAACCTACTATAAAAGCCTGCGAAAGATCAAACAGCTGAAAGAACCGGATAAGTTTCCGGTGTGGATCAAAAAGATAGCGGTTAATACGGCAAAAGCACATTTTGCGGAAAGTGGACTGGGTTTTATTTTCGAGGCAGATGGTGAAGGGGGAAAAAGCATCGCCGAACTGCAGGACGAAAGACTGGAACATATACCGGAGATTGTAGTGGATCAGGCAGAGACGAAAGAACTGATAGACCAGATTCTGGGAGAACTGGATGAAAAGCAGAGAATGGTTGTGGGAATGTTTTACTATGAGCAGATGTCGGTCAACGAGATCGCAGAAGCTTTAAACTGCAGCGTAAATACTGTAAAGAGCCGTCTGAATTATGCGAGAAAAAAGATTGGAAAAGAGATCGCCGAACTGGAGAAAAAGGGAGTTATCCTGCGGACAGCTGCACCGGTTCCGATTCTCATGTATCTGTTTCAGAAACTTCGGGGAGTTCAGGAACAGATACCGAAGGCGAAGTTCCTGGTGAAAGCGGGGATAGAAAAAGCGATTGTCACAGGAATTGCAGCAGCAGCGATCTGTATGGGAATCGGAATAGGTGCTGCGAAAATTCCGGACAGGCACCAGCAGGTGCAGGAGATACAGGAACTGCTGGTGGATACAGATGATCAAAAAAACGAAGAGACGGAAGCCAGTGCGAAGGAAGATACAAAGGATACCGGAAATACAGAGGATGTGGTGACGCCGATACCTGAGAATACGCCACGACCTACCGTAACTTTGGAACCTACAACGACACCGGAACCGGCGAAAAACCAGCCTGTTTCACCGGCAGCAGAGACAGAGTCAACGGCAGAAAACAGTGGCCAGCCGACAGCTGCGACCGGTTTACAGGAAACGGCAGGAAACACGGAAAATACTGACAGCACAGAAAATACAGAAAGTACGGGAAATCAGCAGGAGACATCCATATCAGAAACAGATCAGCATACCCATCAGTGGGTAGCACAGACAGAGAAGATTCATCATGAGGCATCCGGGCATTATGAGACCAAGACGGTGCAGGAGGCATACGAGGAGCCTGTTTACGAATATCATGTTTTTTGTAATACCTGCGGAGCAGATGTAACGACAAATGCACAGGAACACGAAGCGATACACAATGCCGGATTCAGCAGCAGGAAGATCCAGACCGGAAGTATTCACCATGATGCGGTGACGCAGCAGGTGTGGGTGGATGAACCGGCATACGATGAAGTGGTGACGAGAGGGTATGTCTGCTCGGTATGTGGTGCAGCCAAATAGTGAGGAAGGAGTACATATGAAAAAGAAAAGACGAAAAAAAATAATATGCATGGCGGTATTGGCACTTATGATCGTGCTGCTGCCTGTCATATCACAGGCGGGAACGTGGAAAAAGAACAGTACCGGCTGGTGGTGGCAGGAAGATAATGGAAGCTGGCCGGCGAATCAGTGGAAATACATTCACGGAACCTGGTATGCATTTGACGGGAATGGCTATATGCGCACCGGATGGTACTGGGATGGACGTTCCTGGTATTATCTGACCGGAAGCGGAGCGATGGCAGAAGGATGGAAACAGATCGGAGGAACGTGGTATTACCTGCAGCCGGGAAGTGGAGCGATGGCGGAAGGCTGGGCATCTGTCGGAGGAACCTGGTATTATCTACAGCCGGGAAGCGGAGCGATGCATACCGGTTGGGTAAAAGATGGAACTACCTGGTATTACATGAACAGCAGTGGGGCAATGTTGACCGGCTGGCAGCTGATCAACGGTTCCTGGTACTATCTGTATGAAAATGGAAAGATGGCAGAAAATACCTGGATTGGATCCTGTTATGTCAACCCATCCGGTGCATGGATACCGGATGCTGTTCAGAGCCAGTGGATTCGTTCCGATGACCGCTGGTGGTATCGACACAGTGATGGAAGTTATACGGTAAATGGTTGGGAGACCATTAATCAGAAAAAATATCATTTTGACAAAAACGGCTGGATGCAGACCGGCTGGCAGAAAATCAACGAAAGCTGGTACTATCTGGGACCGGTAGGCGACGGGGCAATGAGAAAAAATCAGTGGGTGGATGACAGTTATCTCGGTTCCGATGGAAAGATGATGACTGCCTGCTGGGTGGATGATTATTATGTAGGAATATCCGGAAAAATAACAAAAAAATCAGTGGGTGCAGGACTGAATTAATGCAGGAGCGGACGGAAAAAAACTGAAAAATCAGTGGATCGATAGATTCTTAATGTCGGCGGGGATGGGAAAAAAGTAACCAGCCAGTGGATCGGAGAGTCCTATGTCGACGAGGATGGAGTGCTTGTTCGAAATCAGTGGGTCGGAGATTCCTTTGTCGGAAAAAACGGAACGAAACTGAAAAACACCTGGATTGGTGACCGTTATCTGGATTCGGATGGAAACTGGGACAGAACGAAACCGGTACGGGTTCCGCTGGAAACGATTCGTTTGCAGACAACAGGTCAGCCATTGAAGCCGGGAGAAGAAGAGGAGATAGACTGGCAGTATTATCCGGAAAATACGACAGATGATCTGATTGCAAAGTGGACATCTTCGGATGAATCGATTGCGACAGTCAAGGATGGGAAAGTTACGGCGCATAAAGCGGGAGTAGTAAAAATCACATTGAAAGTTTCCGACGTTTCACGGTCGGTGGAAATGCTTGTGTTACCGGAAGATGCTTCATCCATATCGGTAGAAATCAAGTATCCCACATCGGATGCTGATTATCTCAAATATGGGGAAGCAGCAGAAGTATCTGTCCATATGCAGCCGGGAAATTATGATATTACCAATCTTATCAGAATGTCTGTCGATGATGAAAATATCCTTATGCTCAATTCTCCGGTAGGTACTCTGTGGGCAACGGATATAGGAGAGACCACGCTTCATATAACGATACGGGATATCGAGTTGAGTCGGCAGATAAAGGTAGTATCGGCAGATAAAGACCTAGAAGAGCTTTATTTTGATCAGACAACGTTATATATGGAAAAGAACGAGACAACACACCTTCGGTTAACATCAAAACCTGTGGAGTATGCAAATTATCAGTATGCTAACGGTTATGGAATAAGATGGGGAAGCAGCGATGAAAGTGTGGTGACAGCGGATCGTTTTGGCATTGTCGCACAAAAACCGGGAAGAGCAACCGTATATGCAGAGATTCTTGGTAAACGGGCAGAATGTGAAGTGATCGTAACCGGTGAGGAAGATGTCGTGGAATACTCTTATGACACAGAATATGCCAAATATCTTTTTGATGAAGTTAACAAAATGAGAACAGCAAATGGGGTAGAACCATTTGTGTGGAATGAAGAAGATGCGGTCTATGCTTCTAAGGTCAAAGTGGGAATGCATGTGCAACCTGATTTTGACATTTACGGAATTACAGGTGTAGATGAAAATAAGGAAACACAGGATGTTCAGCTGGTGTACGGAGATGATAAGGACTTTACGAAAGAAGTAGCCTTGGATGCTCTGATACAAAATTCATCCTGTATGATACAACTGATGAAAAAGACCGATCAGCCACTGACAGCAGGCTGTGCGGTTCTGGTGTTGAAGGTGGATGGAAAAATAGAAAAACGCGGACTTATATTTACCATCGGACCCTCAGAAAGTGAACTAGCAAACTATTCTCAGCAGGAAAGAGAAGAATATTGGGCAAACTGGATGGGGATTTCCGTTGATGATATGAAAAAATATCTGCATTAAACGTTTATAAACCAAGAGGATTTATAATAAATACTTCGAAGGAGGAAGAATATGAAGAACAAAACAATCAAAAAAGCCTTGGCGATCGGGATGTCTGTGCTGATGCTCGCGTCAACATTTACGCCGGTCAGCGTACAGGCAGCCGGCGGTTGGAAACAGAACAAAACCGGCTGGTGGTGGGAGGAGGATAACGGAAGTTATCCGACCAAAAGCTGGAAAAATATCGGCGGAACCTGGTACTATTTTGACGGAAACGGTTATATGGTAACCGGATGGTTAAAACTTTCCAGTGGCTGGTATTATCTGACGGAAAGCGGAGCAATGGCCACCGGCTGGGTGCAGGTAGGAAGCACCTGGTATTACATGAATGAAAGTGGAGTCATGCAGGCAGATACCTGGATCGGTGACAATTATGTAGGCGGAAGCGGAGCCTGGATTCCCGGAAAAGTGAAAACACAGGCCGGCTGGGTGAAGAGCGGAAACCGCTGGTGGTACAGACATGCGGATGGCGGTTATACGATGAACGGCTGGGAAATGATCAACGGAACCTGGTACTACTTCGACGGATCCGGCTGGATGGTAACCGGCTGGAAACAGGTGAACGGAAGCTGGTATTACATGGATGCATCCGGGGCAATGGTAAAAAATGCCTGGGCAGGTGATTATTATCTGGGAGCTGACGGAGCCATGGCAACGAATACCTGGATCGGACAGTATTATGTAGATGGTAGCGGAAAATGGATACCGAATAAACAAAAAGAACCTGAAAAACAGGAGATCGCTCTGCAATCCATCAGCCTGAATCAGACTTCTCTGGAAATGTGGGCAGGAGAGAGCGAAACACTGGAAGTTACTTATAACCCATCCAACACTACCGTAGATAAGAAAGCAACCTGGAGTAGTTCAGACGAAAGTGTTGCAACCGTGGAAAACGGAAAAGTAAAAGCAGTTGGTAAGGGTGAAGCAACGATCACTGCAGAGGTTGATGGAAAGAAAGCAAGTTGCACGATTACGGCAAAAGAATATTATACATTAAATGTTGCAGTAACTGATTTTTTACCGGTTGGGAGAAGTGAGTTTGTTCAGGTATATGCTCCAGATGGTTCCTGGTATGGCGGAGCCGAGGAAGTAAAAATGTATTCTCTGAATGAAGATATAGCGGAGTTTAATGGGAATTATGTGAAAGGTATTTCGGATGGAATTGCAACAATTGTAGTAGAAGGTGACGGAAGGATTGGAACTGCAACTGTTGTAGTCAAAACAGCGCAAAAACTTCAGAATCCTTATTTTGAACAGAGTGTTTACAATATGAAAATGGGAGATAAACGCCAGCTTGAAGTAAGTACATTACCGGAAAATGCCTGGATTTCCGCATATGGTTGGAAATCCAGCAATCCGAAGGTGGCAGAAGTGGACTGGGATGGTGTTGTAAGAGCCATGAGTGAAGGCGAAACGACCATTACATGTAGTGTACAGGAAGGATCTTTAGAAGCAGGTTTCAGCCCAGATAACAAAAATCCATATATCACAGTCAGCTGCACGATCAAGGTAGAAGGAGTCGGTGATAACACAGAACTGGATAAAATTGAATGGAAATATACAGATTCAAGTAATAAATATGAGTTTGTAAAAGTTGGTGATATTATAACTCCCAATATACAGGTATATCCTGTGACCTATCCATTTGACCTGAACGATGTGGAACTCTCTATTGTATGGAGTGGACATAGTAGTCCTGCTGGAACTGTATCGGAGGATGGAATTGTAAAAATTCTGGAAGGAAATAAGATAAAAATATGCAAACCAGGAGAGGCTCGGGTAAAGGCAGTCCTGAATGGAAAAGAGACACAAATTATTTTAGCTGTTCAGCTAATGGGTGATATAAATTAAGAAAATATCCCTGATGGTCTGGGAAATTTCAGACTGTCAGGGGTATTTTTATATTGTATTGCAGTAGCTATTCAGTAGCCACTGTGAAGGTACTGAACAGTTACGTATTGCATAACAATCATTGCTCCAGTAGACCAATCTTGACTGGCAGTATTTGGAAAAATCAATTTTTGCATTTTAATAAATAATTTCATAGAAAAAATTTCAGTAAAAGTAGAACCTAAAAGCGATCTTATGTATCTATATAAATGAGAACGCAACAGAAAACCCAAAACTGTAATGCTTCAAGAAACAAAAGAAAAGACATGACAGAAAGAATGCAAGGAGGGCGAGTGTATGCATTACAAAAGATTACAAAAATACGGAAAGAAACTGGCTGTTGCAGTCCTGACCAGTGCGGTACTTCTGGCTTCGGGAGCGACTGTTTATGCGGATGATACAGGGGAGTATCTGTCGCAGGCGAATACACAGGAGGCAGAAGTTACAGAAAGTACAGAAGATGTAGCAACGCCTGCGGAATCAGAGTCCGGTGAAGTGGAAAGTACGACACGGAATCAGGAGGAACAAAAAAACAAAGCTACGGAATCCGAAATACAGGAAGAGGGCAAAATAACAGGATGTTCAGAAGAACAGCCGGAAATCGAAGTACAGATAAAGGAAGGAAAAAACAGCCGG
>ENA-OPYX01001085-OPYX01001085.1-human-gut-metagenome-genome-assembly--contig:-NODE-1085-length-15190-cov-4.132776_pt1 | contig 15190 bp, 20 predicted proteins | sample MGYA00242639_ERZ504486 | MGnify/ENA primary metagenome ERZ504486 (study PRJEB26092, sample SAMD00036296) | human gut metagenome | host: Homo sapiens | study: EMG produced TPA metagenomics assembly of... | reverse complement strand
TGCTGTGAACACAATGAAACAATGGGAGCTCAGAGGGATGGAGCGTTTTTCAGAGTATGTTACAGTTCCAATCGAACGTGTATATGACGGAAAAGGTCTTCCGGCAAAAACACTTGCGCTGATCGAACCTTTCTGCATCAGCTGGCACGGTGTATCAAGAGCAATGTAAAAGAAGGAGACAAGGTTCTGGTAGTAGGAGCCGGTACAATCGGAGTTCTTGCAGCAAATGCAGCGAAAGCGAGAGGGGCTGAAGTATATATTGCGGATATTGCAAAGGAGAAACTGGATTATGCTGTAAACACTTTTCATCTGAATGGTGCAATTCTAAATACTTCCGCAGAAATACTGGAAGAAGAAGTCCGCAGAATCACAAATGGAAATGGTTTTGACGTAACAATCGAAGCAGTAGGTCTTCCTTCAACTTTCCAGAATTGTATTGACGCAGCAGCATATGGCGGAAGAGTAGTTCTGATCGGAGTAGGAAAGAAAAATCTGGATTTCAACTTTACGATCATTCAGAAAAAAGAACTTAATATTTTCGGTTCAAGAAATGCATTAAAGAAAGATTTCCTGGAACTGATCGATCTGGTAAAAGCAGGAAAAGTTGATCTGGAGAAGATTGTAACCAATACTTATAAACTGGATGATGCACAAAAGGCATTTAAAGAATTTTCAGAGAATGCAGGATCTATGTTAAAAGTTGTAATTGATTTTACAAAGTAAAAAACGGGGAGTCGAAAAGAAATGTCTGGAAAAAAAGAATTTATAAGAATTAATCCTATAGATTCGGTTGCAGTTGCATTACAGCCTCTTTCCAAAGGAATGGAGACAGAGCTGGACGGTATCAATATTACGCTTCAGGAAGATATTCCGCAGGGTCATAAGTTTGCATTACATGAAATAAAAGAGGGAGATCCGGTCATTAAGTATGGATATCCAATCGGAAAAGCAAAAGAAAGATACCTGCCGGATGCTGGGTTCATGTACATAATATGAAAACAGGACTTGGAGATTTGCTTGATTATACTTATCAGCCGAAGAAAAGTAATATCAAGGAAAGAAAACCAGATGAATTTATGGGATTTCGAAGAACTGATGGAAGTGTTGGAGTAAGAAATGAAATCTGGATCATTCCAACTGTCGGATGCGTAAACAGTGTGGCAGAAAAGATTGCTGAATTATCTGGAAAATATGTGGAAGGAACGGTTGATGATGTGATTGCTTTTTCACATCCATATGGCTGCTCCCAGATGGGAGAAGACCAGGAAAATTCCAGAAAAATTCTTGCGGATCTCATAAAGCATCCAAATGCAGGCGGTGTACTGGTTCTCGGACTTGGATGTGAAAACAGTGGTATTGAGATTCTGAAAAATTATATCGGTGATTACGATGAACAGCGTGTAAGATTTTTAAATGCGCAGGATCATGAAAATGAGATAGAAGATGGTGTCCAGATCGTAAAAGAGTTGCTGAAATATGCGGGCAGCTTTGAGCGGGAAGCAATTCCATGCAGTGAACTGATCATTGGCATGAAATGCGGCGGGTCGGATGGTTTATCCGGAATTACAGCTAACCCTACAGTAGGCGGATTTTCTGATATGCTGATTGCAAGAGGAGGAACAACAATCCTTACAGAAGTACCGGAAATGTTTGGAGCAGAAACACTTCTTATGAACCGTTGCGAGAATGAAAAATTATTTGACCAGACAGTAGATCTGATCAATGATTTTAAGAATTATTTCACTTCTCACAATCAGACAATATATGAGAATCCATCACCGGGAAATAAAAAAGGAGGGATTTCTTCCCTGGAAGATAAATCTCTGGGTTGTGTGCAGAAATCCGGTACGGCACCTGTAAAAGGCGTTCTCGCATACGGAGAACGTGTGAAGAATAAAGGACTTAATCTGTTAAGTGCACCGGGAAATGATCTTGTTGCATCAACAGCTTGTGCAGCATCGGGAGCACACATTGTTCTTTTTACAACAGGGCGGGGAACTCCATTTGCTTCTCCGGTACCGACAGTGAAGATTTCCTCCAACAATCTGTTATTTAGCAGAAAGAATAACTGGATTGACTTTAACTGCGGGGAATTAGTTGATGATAGCACATTAGAGGAATTATCTCAGAAACTTTATGATTATGTACTTCGGGTGGCAAGCGGAGAAAAAGTAAAAGCAGAAGAAGCAGGCTTCCATGATATGGCAATCTTTAAACAAGGAGTAACACTCTGAGAAAATATAAGAAAGGGACGTGTAGTTGTATTATGAAGAAATTAAATTATGAAGTATTAAAAGAATCCGGGTATACAGGATATGTGTTAAAGGATGCACCGGAAAAAGTTCTTCAGTTTGGAGAAGGTAATTTTATGCGTGCATTTGTAGATTACTTTATTGATGTGATGAATGAGAAAGCTGGATTTAACGGAAAAGTAGTCCTTGTTCAGCCAATCCGTAATGTAGAAGGCGGATTTTGTTTAAACGACAGGATCAATGAACAGGAAGGTCTTTATACATTATTCCTTCGTGGTTTTCAGGATGGAAAGAAAGTAAATGATAAAAGAGTCATTTCCAGCGTAAGTAGATGTCTGAATGCTTATGAAGACTATGCAGAGGTAATGAAGTGCGCAGAAAATCCAGAACTTAGATTTATCATGTGTAACACAACAGAAGCAGGAATCCGATACGATGCCGGATGTAAATTTACAGATAAACCGGGAGACACGTATCCTGCAAAACTGACTCAGTTTCTGTATCACAGATTCGAAAAGTTTGGAAAAGAAGAGGGAAAAGGTTTCATCATTCTTTCCTGCGAGTTGATTGATGATAATGGAAAAGAGCTGGAGAAATGTGTTTTGAAATATGCAGAGCAGTGGGAACTGGGCGAAGAATTTACTGCATGGATTAAAAAAGAAAATGTTTTCTGCTCTACTCTTGTTGACAGGATTGTTACCGGATATCCAAGAAGCGAAGCTGCATCAATCTACGAGGAACTTGGATATGAAGATAATGTTCTGGACACAGGCGAGATCTTTGGATTCTGGGTAATTGAAGGTCCTCAGTCCATTAAAGATGAATTCCCGGTTGATAAAGCAGGACTTCCGATTCTTATTACAGATAATCATAAACCGTACAAACAGCGTAAAGTACGTATTCTGAATGGTGCCCATACTTCTTTTGTACTTGGCGCATATCTTGCAGGAAAAGATATTGTAAGAGACTGTATGAATGATGAAGTTATCTGTGGATTTATGAATAAGACTATTTATGATGAAATTATTCCTACACTTGATCTTCCAAAAGAAGAACTTCTGGATTTTGCGTCTGCGGTAACAGAACGTTTTAAAAATCCGTTTATTGATCATGCATTGCTGGCTATTTCTCTGAATTCAACTTCCAAATGGAAAGCACGTGTTATGCCATCACTGAAAGAATATGTAAAACGTAAAGGTACACTTCCGAAATGCATTACTGCTTCCTTTGCATTTTATATTGCATTTTTTAATGGACATACACTGACAGAAGAAGGGCTTACTGCTGGAAGAATGGATAATACCTATTCGGTTAAAGATGACAAAGCAGTACTGAAATTCTATTATGATCACAAAGATGATTCTGTAGAAAATCTGGTACATGCTGTCTGCACAAGTATTGATTTCTGGGGAGAAGACCTTACTGAAATTGAAGGATTTGAGACTGCTGTCAGCAATTATCTGAACCAGATTCATAAAGAAGGAACATATGCAGTTATGAAATCTCTTCTGTAAACAGGAAATAGAAGGGATTGATATGGGTAAGCAGATCACAGATATCTGCCTGACGAGGAGTAATTAAATGAATATCACATTAAAAAAACTTGAACAGTTTGGCATTGTACCGGTTGTTGTGCTGGAAGATACAAAGGATGCGGCACCGTTGGCGAAAGCTCTTTGCGATGGTGGGCTTGCATGTGCGGAAGTTACTTTCCGGACAGATGCAGCAGAAGAGTCAATCCGTATTATGACAAAAGAGTTTCCGGAAATGGTTGTTGGAGCGGGAACAGTCCTGACAACAGAACAGGTTGACCGTGCAGTAAATGCAGGAGCGCAGTTTATCGTAAGTCCTGGATTCAATCCTGCAGTTGTAAAATACTGTATTGAAAAAAAATATACCTGTCACTCCAGGTGTGGTTACACCAAGCGAAATGGAAAAAGCAATTGAAATGGGACTTGAGGTAGTAAAGTTTTTCCCGGCAGAACCATCAGGAGGACTGGAAATGATCAAAGCCGTGGCAGCTCCGTATACAATGCTGAAATTTATGCCTACCGGAGGGATTAATCCGAAAAATATTGTTCCGTATCTTCAATATGAAAAAAATTCTAGCATGTGGCGGAAGCTGGATGGTAAAAGGGAATCTTATATCAGAAGGAGCTTTTGACAAAATTACTGATCTCACGAAAGAAGCAGTTGAGCTGGTTCGGTCATCCAGGGAGGTGAAATAGTGGCTAAAGTCGTTACTCTGGGAGAAATCATGCTTAGGCTGTCACCGCCAGGTTACCAACGGTTTGTTCAGGCATCGGACTTTGAAGTTAATTATGGTGGAGCAGAGGCAAATGTGGCTGCATCTCTTGCCCAGTTTGGTGATTCAGTGACATTTGTTTCAAAAATACCTTCAAATGCAATTGGTGATTGTGCTGTTTCTACTTTAAGAAAACTTGGAGTAGACTGCCGACATATTGCAAGGGGCGGGAAACGTCTTGGGATTTATTTTCTGGAAAATGGTGCATCCGTACGCCCGTCAAATGTTGTATATGACAGAATGGACTCTTCTATTACAGAGGCCGATTTGGAAGATTTTGATTTTGACAGTATTTTTGAAGGAGCAGATTTATTTCATGTATCAGGGATTACCCCTGTTTTGAGTGAAAATGTTGCTGTGATTACGAAAATGGCATTGGAAAAGGCAAAAGAACATGGAGTTATGGTATCTTTTGATCTGAATTATCGGGCAAAACTCTGGACAGAAGGTGTAAAAGAAAAACAGAAAATGCTTTCGGAGATGATGTCCTATGTTGATATTTGCTTCGGAAATGCAAGAGATGCCGCAAAATGTCTTGGATATACAGAAGAAGATACAGACTTTATTAATGACGATTATAGTATCTGCGTTGATGAAAAGCACATGCATAGTGTGATGAAATTCTATGGATTTTCTTATCTGATCACAACACTCAGGAAGAGTGTAAGTGCGTCAGACAATGGATGGTCAGGCGCGATATGCAGTGACCATGGATTTTATCATGGAAACAATTATGATCTTCATATCGTGGACCGTGTTGGCGGTGGTGATTCTTTTGCGGCGGGATGTCTGCATGGGATTCTGAATGATATGGGACCGGAAAAATCATTGGAATTTGGTCTTGCAGCTGCAGCAATAAAACATACAATTTCTGGAGATCTGAATTTTATTTCTGAAGCTGAGGTATTAAATCTGATGAACAGTGACGGTACAGGAAGAGTGCAAAGATAATATTTTAGTGTAGAAAGACACATATGAATGCGATGTAAAACATATGTGTCTTTTTTGTGAAAGCATGAATTCTTTTGCTGAAAGTTATGTTTAAAGCATTTGGATAACAGGCATAACATAATCAATCATTTTTTCCGGAGATTCCTGTAGACCATCCATAATCCACTTTCGGGCAATTCCATCTAACAGGCATAATTTTGCTACCCAGTCATATTTTTGTGATATGGTCAAATTTGAAGAATCAGAAACAGGAAAAGAATGTTCAAATTTAGCACTAAGATAAGACGAAAAAGTATTGCTGTTTATGGAGCCCAGTGCCCACATTTCCTCATGATTTAATGAAATCTGATAAAAGCAATTAAACAAAAATTCCCGGAGGTTCCGTTCATCTCCGGTATCTATTAGCGGTGAAAGTTCTATATTAAATTTCTGCATGGTCTGTTCTGCAATACTCTCAAGAATATCTGCAATAGAAGAAAAATTTCGATAGAAAGAAACCAGTGCAACTTTCGCCTCCTTCACAACATCGGTTATAGTTATATCTGTGTATTCTTTTTGAGTCAGTAATTTTAGAAGTGCTTTTTCTATTTCTGCTTTTACAGAGTAGTTTTCTTTGTTTGCCATGTTATAACATATCCCCTCTGTTTAATTTGTATTGCTTTTCGTATTTTGAAATATCTATAATGCTCCTTACGTGGTACAAAGTGTTTCATTTATGAGTATGATTGTATATTTTAAGCAGACAATGTCAAAAAGAAAGAGAATAGAGAACATGACAAAATTACAGAAACAATTAAAAGTTAGAGAATGGATCTATGTTTTGGTTGCACTTATTTTTATTGTTGTGCAGGTCTGGATGGATTTGAAAATGCTAGACTATATGAAACTAATTACTCAGATTGCACAAGGAAAAGTCTTGCATATGAGTTATCTGATATATAGGTGAATGGCAGCTATATGCTGCTTTGTACGCTTGGAAGCATATCATGTTCCAGTATTACCAGCTTTTTGTAGTGCAGATTGTGGCTAACTTTTCTGCCAGACTTAGAGAGCAGTTATATCGAAAAGTTCAGGGATTTTCCATGGCAGAGATTAATAAATTTAATACTGCATCTTTGATTACCCGCACGACAAATGATGTCCAGCAGGATTGATTACAATGGAACTGCAGAGGATTAAAACTCCGATTACAGCTGTGTGAACTATTACAAAAATCGCAGGAAAGCAATGGCAATGGTCACTTTCTGTTGCAGTTATATTTATGTTGATAAGTATTGCAATTGTACTTCTTTTGGTATCTTGATTCTTATATTTTCAATTATGGGTGTATCATTGTATTTTCTAATTGGATTAAATGGTGGTACACACAAAATAGAAGAACGATATGGGTACATCAATAGAATGTTGTTGCTGTTGCTTACAGAAAACAAAGAATGCATGGAAAAAATTATAGATAAAATCACCAAGGCAGAGAAATTTATTTTTATGGAATAATAACCGTAATCATAGAAAAATTACAATCATTGATGGAAAGGATGGTTTTACAGGGGGATATAATCTGGCGAATGAGTATTTTAACTATATAAATCCATATGGATAATGGAAAGATACAGGTATCCTATTAGAAGATGGGAAAGTCAGGTCAATGACGATTATGCTTTTGAGAATATGGGTGTATACAAAGAAGTTACAGTAAATGTGAAATAAAAATACCTGTCCGGGAAATGCCGGATGGAAAATATTATGGGTGAATGACTACCGGATTCATCAGAATTTGGCAGTTGTTTTCTAACAGAGAGGATAAAGAGGTGCAGGGAAAACAGACAAAGGAAAGAGAACTTCTGATTTATGATGTGATAGAGTCGGCGGTTTCGGGGGATATGCTGGCGGTTAGTGAAGTAGTGGAACATTATCGGAACTATATTTTGAAACTATCTACAAGGAAGTACGTTGACAGCTATGGGAAAGTTTCTTATGTAGTAGATGAAGTGTTGCGGGGAAATCTGGAAAATAAACTGATGATAAAAATATTGAATTTCAAATTATAAAAAAATGTAGTCTGTATATTAAAAATAAAATGCAGGCTACATTTTTTTATTTTATGTGTGATATTTGTTGTTTTAATTCGTATATATAATGGGGACTTTTTTCATAAGATCCGAACATTTTGACGTTGGGGATTGGGAGATAGAATGAAGAGGTAAAATCTCCTGATAAAACGGAAAATGGGGGCATTTTATGTGTACAGGTTCTTTGTACCAGGAAACAGTAAAACATCAGTTCGATTATTTATGCATAAAGTCGTTAAAGGGAGAAGCTGCCAATTATATCAAGGCTATGGACTGTAGACAGAAAAAAGAAATCCTGTTCAGTGAAATGACACAAGCGCAGCTTGAGGAACTGGACTGGGAAGATGATTATAATGTATATAAAACTTCTTTTAATATTTTGGACTATGAGATACTGGTAGAAGATGAAGATTTGGCTGAAGCCTTAGGAAATTTAAACAGGCAGAAGCAGGTAGTAGTGTTTTTATTTTACTTTATGGAAATGAATGAATCTGAAATAGCCAGAAGTATGCAACTGGCAAAAAGTACGGTTAATGAACATCATAGGCGTTCCATAGAACTGCTGAGGCAGGCTTTAACATCTGATGACTAAAATGGAAAAGTAGTTTTGCTTTGTATGTAAAAAAGAGGTATATTAGAACTACAACTCATCGCCTGATATTTTCTCAGCGCATCGCAGGTAAACTCTATACAATTATTTCCGGAAGTAAATTTACGTAGCCTTATCAAAAATAACAGTTTAAGAAGTAAAAAGAAAATGTTATAATAAAATAGAAAAGAGGGATGGAATGAATAATACAATATTTGATGATGTATTTCGTACAATGATAGAGAAAATGCCTTATCTGGCAGTACCATTGATAAATGAAGTGTTTCATACTTCTTATCCGCAGGGTGTACCGATCATACAGCTGCGTAATGAACATCAGCAGGAAAATGGAGAAATTATTACAGACTCTTGTTTGAAGATTGGTGGCAAATTGTATCATATTGAATGTCAGAGTACAGATGATGCAACTATGGCAATCCGGATGATAGAATATGATTTTTCTATTGCTGTCGAAAATGCGCAGAAACTGGGACGCAGATACAAGATGGAGTTTCCAAAGTCCTGCGTGTTATATCTAAGAAGTGGAAGCAATACACTGGATTTTCTGGAAGTGGAAATGGCACTTTCAGATGAGCATACATTGCTTTACCGGATTCCGACTATCAAGTTGGAGTCGTATACAAAAGACAGTATTTTTGAAAAGAATTTGCTGATGCTTCTGCCATTTTATATTATGAGATATGAAAAGAATATTCACGAAATGAGTGAAAATCCGGAATTATTTCAGGTATTATTAAATGAATATGAGGAAATCCGGAGAAACTTGGTAAAAGAACTGTCAGGGGAAGACAAGGCAGTTTTATATATGGACTTAAACAAACTGATCATAAAGATAGCGGACTACATATGCCAGAATGAGGAAGTAGTTCGGAAAGGAATAGGTGAGGTTATGGGTGGAAAAGTTCTTGAACTGGAATCTGAACGACTTCGGGCAGAGGGCAAAGAGATTGGAAAAGAGATTGGAAAAGCAGAGGGAGAAGAACGTCTGAGCATCTTGATCAATCGTTTAATAATGGATGGAAGAAGTACAGAGATCTAGGCTGTTGTAACAAATGCAGAGACTCGAAAACAGTTATATAAAGAGTATGGAATGTAATTCCGATAATTTAAACATTTTAAAGATCTGATTTATTTATGTTATCTGAAATGGTGGCTATGAAATAAATCAGATCTTTTTTGCGAAAATATATAGAAACCCGAACATTTTTCATTTTTTGTTGGGGGATATAAAGAAAAGAAAAATTTCACTATATATTTTCCAGAAAGGAGGGCTTTCATGGATGTAGAGGTATCTTGGTGTTTTATGAGAGGTTTTTAGCAACAAAAAGTAGAAAGAGGGCGACAGGTTGGAACTTGAAAAAACATTATTGTCCGTAGACGAATTTGCTATTTATATGGGAATTGGGAAAACAAAAGCAAGAGAGCTGATTTCTAAACCTAATTGTAAATATGTAGTTCGGATTGGACGAAGAGTATTGATTCATAAGGAACTTTTAGATGCTGAATTGAAGAAAAGTGCTAAATTTCAGTTAAAAATGTAGTGCTTGAAAAATAAAAAGGCGGTAATAGACACTTGATATTGATGCACAATTATGCTACAATATAGGAGAAAGGAGATGGAACGATGCCTAAAATAATTCCTATTAGAGAACTAAGAGATACGAATAGAATGTCAGAAATGTGTCATGAGTCAGAAGAACCAGTTTTTATAACGAAGAATGGTTATGGAGACATGGTGATTATGAGTCTGGAAACTTTTGAAAAAAACTCTGGCATGAGTGACTTTTATGGAGATGTAAAATTTAAAAAAGGAAAGTATTCTGATAGGATAGAAGAAAAGCAGCATCCCATTTCCGAGTGATCTGATAAACCGCCGATAGTTTTTACTTTTAAAATTTCAAGCAATAATTATAAAGGTGAAAATTATGGGAAAAGACTTAAAAGGAAAAGAAATTGGCAGAGGTTTATCGCAGAGACCTGATGGACGCTATATGGCAAGGTGTCAGGTTGCAGGAAAAACAATCTTATTGTATGGATGGAACTTACGAGAAGTTAAAAAACAATTGGCGGAAGCAATAGATGAGGCTAGGAGATGTTTCGTACCAGGATTTGATGGTATTGGTATTACGCTGAATGAATGGTTTGATGAATGGTATGATAAATATAAGGCTCCGATATTGAAAAATGGAGGTTCTGCATCTTATAAGCGTAAATTTATAAATTACTATGGCATAAGAATTGGTGCAAAAAGTCTGAAAGACATTCGACAGTTGCATGTTCAGACAGCGATTGCTGATATGATTGAAGTTGGAAGATCATCAAAATCTATAAGAGAAGCAACCAGTATTTTACAAAATTGTGTTGAGGCAGCTATAGCCAATGGTTTAATGTCTATAAATCCAACAGTAGGAGTTGTTATACCAAAGTGTATGAAAGTAGAAAGAAGAGTTTTAACAGTAGATGAACAGGAACTTTTTATCAAACATCTGGAAAGAACAAAAAGCTGGTATGAAGAAATGTATAAGCTGATGTTGCTTACAGGGATGAGAATTGGGGAAGTTGGTGGACTTCAATGGGAGGACATTGATTTTACAAACAAGTTTATCTACATAAAGAGGTCATTATCATATCAATATGAAGATGGTGAAAAAAAGGTATTTTTAACCTCACCTAAAACAGAAAATTCGGTCAGGAAAATTCCATTTTTCGGAGAAACAAAAGATATTTTGTTAAGACAGTTTGAGAAACAAAAGAATCGGCGTTCAGATATGGGAAAAAAATGGAAACAGCCGGAAGAATTAGGTGATTTAGTATTTACGACTTCGTTAGGTTCGCCTATCGGTCGTTATACAATTGAAAATGATATGAGAAAGATAACAAAGCAGATAAACGAGGAATTGAGGGTTGAATCAATGTATTCCGGAGCAGTTCCAAAAACATTTGAACGAGTTCATCCACATGCTTTACGGCATACATTCGCGACAAGGTGTTTTGAAAAAGGAATGATTCCTCGTACTGTACAAGAAATCATGGGACATTCAAATTATAATACTACAGTTTCATATACACATGTGTTGGATGACATGAAGCAAAAGGAAGCTGAACGTGTAGGCGACTTTTTAGATAATACAAACGTAGTGGAAAAAGTTGTACAAAATGAGCTTCTTGGTATTATGTAAGCAGTAAAAATTACTCAACAAATTGAGTAAACAAAACGAAAGAAACAGTTTTAATAGAAAATTAATTAAAGTTACAAATACATAAATCTTGCGATATATAATGTCTAAAAACATTGATTTTATGCGGATTATTCATATATTAAGAGTTGAATAAATAGGGCAGAAAAGAGTGATTTTGTATCGTAAGTAAGTATGTAAGCAAAAAACTTCGCAAAGCAGATGGGTAAATAATCTGTAAAGATTAATTTTCTATTTAAATTTCAGTATTTATAGGCCCTGAGAGTCTTATAAACACTACGTTTTAGAAGTGATTATAAGATTTTCAGGGCTTTTTTCTCTATTTTTTCTAAAAAGTTTAAATTATCTTCAGGTATCACTGAAAATCGTCAAAAAATGCAATTAGTTGAGTACAAAATGAGTAAAAAATGAGTAAAAGCATAGGCATGTAATCTTCAGCGAAGTTTACTCAAGTTATCGGCGATTTTATTATAGCAATCCTCGTAAATAATGCATAAATATGATTATATATTGATCGACTGTATGCCGTCACTGGGGATGGTAACGATTAATGCACTGGTGGCTGCTGATTATATATTGATTCCAGTGGAAGCTGCATATAATGTTGATAATCAATCATTTAGAGAGTTGAAGGAAGGAGAAAAAGGAATACTGACTTATCAGGGTACAAGGTATCTGGGGGTTAAAATAATTTTATATTCTTGCATTTCTTCGTGCATCCCTTAATTCTGTGATTTTGCGAAAAGCATCTTCCAGTGGCAATTCACGACCAGCTTCCATATCATCAATTCCCCGGTCTAATATGCAGAGAAGATGATTGTTTTCCCGGCTTTTATCGGTTATAGGGATTTTTTTGTTAATTCCATGAAATCACTCCAATCATACGGTTTATAAATAGTGTAGTCAGATTGCAGGGAATCTTGGAATGACTAAGGGAGCGTTATACAGACATTATGAAAATAAGCTGTAAACGAAAGTATAGCATAATGCAATGATTTTTAACAAAAATCAGTAGAAAATGTTAAGGAAAGTTGGTCGTAAGACCACTCTTTTTATGCTAAAATATGTTAAAAATAATTGCAAAGGTGGGAAAAGTATGGATAACACAAGAAGAATATATTTGGATAATATTCGCTGGATTACGGTTTGCATTGTTGTAATTTATCACGTGATTTATATGTACAATGGTGTCCAGCTGTTTGGAGTAATTGGTCCGTTTAAAGAACAACAGCTGCAGGATGCTTTCCAATATCTGGTATATCCCTGGATGATGGCTTTGTTATATACGGTGTCTGGTATGACAGTCAGATATTATATGGAAAAGCATAATTTAAAAGAATTTATCCGAGATAAAACACGCAAGTTGTTGGTTCCTTCCACCGTCGGACTTTTTGTATTTCAATGGATACTGGGATATTATAATATGAAAATCAGCGGTGCTTTTGAAAGTTTTGAATCAGTTCCAGGAATAGTTCGGTATGTGATCATGGCTATATCAGGAATCGGTGTTCTTTGGTATATACAAGTGTTATGGATTTTTTCAATGCTTCTGCTATTAGTGAGAAAAATTGAAAGGGATCGTATATGGAAAAAAGGAGAAAAAACACCAGTATGGCTGCTGGTTTTGTTAACTGCCTTTGTATATGGATTCTCACAAGTTCTTAATACTCCGATAGTAACTGTGTACCGGTTTGGAATTTACGGGTTTTGTTTTTTTACAGGTTATTTTATTTTTTCACATGATGAGGTTGTTGAGCGTTTAAGTAAATGGTGGGGGATTTTTCTGATTGTAACTGGTGCAACAGGAATATTCTACACGATATATTATTTTGGTGAAAATTATGCGGTAGAGCCCGTGCTTAATAATCTGCCTGCCTGTATTTATTGTTGGTTTTCAATTCTTGCAATTTTGGCATTTATGAAAAAATATGGAAATTCAGAAAACAAAGTATCAAGATGGATGTCAAAAAAATCCTGGGGAATTTATGTTTTTCATTATCTTTCATTAACTTGTGTAGCTTATTACCTGAGGCGTTTTGCTTCAGAACTTTCGGCAGGTATTGTATATATAGTCGTGGGAATCAGTGCATTTGCAGGTGCATTGCTTTTATATGAAATCATCAGTAGAATACCGATTATCCGCTGGTGTGTATTAGGTCTGAAAAAGGAGAAAAAACATGTTTAAAGATAACCTTGTATCCGTACGTAAAATGCATGGCTTTTCACAGGATGAACTGGCTGAAAAGATTGGCGTAAGCAGACAGACACTTTCAAAATACGAAACAGGAGAATCCTTACCTGATATTGAGAGGTGTAAGCTCCTGGCAGAAGTATTGGATGTAAGTCTGGATGAACTGGTAAATTATGACAGAGAAAACAGCAATAATCTTGGTCTGAGTGTACCACCAAGGGGAAAGCATGTTTTTGGAATCACGAAAGTGGGAGAGAAAGGTCAGATTGTGATACCGGCAAAAGCAAGAAAAATATTTGATATTCAGCCAGGTGATAATCTGATCATACTGGGCGATGAAAGTCAGGGAATTGCTATTATCAAAGAAAAAAGACTGATGGAAATATTAAACGGAAATGAATAAGAACACTTTACTTTACGTAGGTTGTTGCCACACAGACAGATATTGCAATACAATAGATTATGGCAACAGCAGGTTGCTTTTCAGACTGCAGATTTATCGATATGATAAAGATAACGGAGGTGACGACTATGGAAACAAAAAAGATAATTCTTAAACTTAGAACAGAAAGAGGAATGTCACAGGACGAGCTGGCAAATAAAGTTATGGTGACGAGACAGGCAGTGTCCCGTTGGGAAAATGGAGATACAGTTCCAAACACTGATACACTTAAGCTCTTATCGAAAGAATTTGATGTTTCAATCAATACGCTTTTGGGAGAACCCAGAAAGCTGATCTGTCAGTGCTGCGGGATGCCAATTGATGATGATTCCATATTGGGACGTGATAAGGATGGCACATTAAATGAGGAGTATTGTAAATGGTGCTATGCAGATGGAACATACACATATAACGATATGGATGAATTGATTGATGTATGTGTAAAGAATATGGTAAATGAAAGCTTTACCGAAGAACAGGCACGCACTTATCTGAAAGAAATGCTTCCAAAGTTAGATTACTGGAAAAGAAGTGAATATCGAAAAGTAGAAAATCTGGTAAGGGATAGTTTTTGGAATGTATACCGCCCCGGATGCCTGGAGCATTATGTCCTTAACCAGTTAAGAAATGATCCGGCATTTGTACCGGAGCTTGATTTTGTTATGTATCAGGACGGAGAACTTATCGGACAGAATATCTTTGTGAGAACTGCAATCACAGCAGATGACGGAAGAAGCATTCCCATTATGACGATGGGACCAATCTGTATCAAAAACGAATATAAACGGAAGGGATATGGAAAAATTCTGCTTGATTATTCATTGGAGAAAGCTGCAGAGCTTGGCTGTGGAGCGCTGTGCTTTGAATGAAATTCAGAAGCTAAATAATAGACGTATTTCGTAATGTAATAAGCTTACACCAATTTTACACCAAACACATACCAAGATATAAGAAGATATAAGAAAATACAAAGAGTTCTGAAATCAAACAGAAGTATTCCATAGTGATAATTATCTCCAAAAATCCAGTAAAAACATATAATTTTTATATTTTCAACAAAATTTCACAAAAAAATATAAATACCACTTGTGTTTTTGAATAATATGCACTATAATATAAAACATATTAATTAAAGTTTTTAGTCTAAATTAATATTATATGTGTCTAAGGAGG
>ENA-OPYX01001083-OPYX01001083.1-human-gut-metagenome-genome-assembly--contig:-NODE-1083-length-15195-cov-6.385851_pt1 | contig 15195 bp, 14 predicted proteins | sample MGYA00242639_ERZ504486 | MGnify/ENA primary metagenome ERZ504486 (study PRJEB26092, sample SAMD00036296) | human gut metagenome | host: Homo sapiens | study: EMG produced TPA metagenomics assembly of... | reverse complement strand
GTCGGAGGAAAAGACGCTGCCGATACGGCTATAAATTACGGCAAGGTTTGCTCGGTTGTCTATCCGCTGACAAGTGCGGTTATAAGTTCAATGAAATATACGCATTACGGTGTGGATATTCTTCCCGACTTTACGGAGGGTGCGGAAACCAAGATTGAGTTTTTTGCGATATTTAAAACAAGAATAGCACATCTTGTTAAAATAGTATTAAAACACGGCTTTAAGGCATTAAAATGCTTATGGAGCTTAAAAATATAAAAGACAATTAACGATATTTATCGCATATCTGTTTGTGCAGTTATGACGATTATTCAATACAAAGGAGAATTACTATGGAACATCCTATCGGAAATCTTATGGACACTACTATGAACAAAATTAAGGAAATGGTAGATGTAAATACTATTGTCGGCGAGCCGATTACCGCTCCCGACGGTACACTCATTATTCCTGTTTCAAAGGTAACCTACGGTTTTGCGGCAGGCGGCTCGGATCTTCCTACCAAAAAGGAAAATAAAGATTGCTTTGGCGGCGGCAGCGGCGCAGGCGTTACAATTCAGCCTGTTGCATTTTTAACTGTTTATCAGGGAGAAGTAAGACTTGTTTCCGTTGACAACAACGGCAGTACCGCAGAGGGCATTGTGGGTATGATCCCGGATGTTCTTCAAAAAGTAAAGGGAATGTTCAGCAAGAAGAAAGATGCCGATGATTTCTCGGAAATAACACAGGACGATATAGATATGGTGTAATTTATGGCAAAGCCTTCGCATAAAATTAGTTCGGAGGCGAGCTTATGAAAAAAATACTTTCCGTTATAGTTGTAGTTGTGGTGACATTAACGCAAACCGCACAGATTACGGCATTTGCGCAGGAAACCGACAAGCCGGCAGTAAATGCACAGGCTTGCGTGCTTTATTGTGTTGATGACGGGAAAGTGTATTTTTCTGTAAATGAAAATAAAAAAATGAAACCTGCAAGTACCACAAAGCTGATGACTTCACTTATTACACTTGAGTATGCCGATTCTGCCGACAAGGTTGTTGCTTTTACCAAGGATATGACAGCCGAGGGCAGTTCGATGTACCTTAAAGTGGGGGAAAAGGTTAAACTCAGTGATTTAGCGGCAGGAATGATGATGGCATCGGGAAATGACGCAGCAAATGCGGCGGCAATTTCTATTGCGGGCAGTGCAGAAAAATTTTCCGAGCTTATGAACAATCGGGCGGCTGTAATAGGAATGAAAAACACACATTTTGTTACACCGAGCGGACTTGATGACGAAAATCATTATTCTACGGCTTACGATATGGCTTTGCTTATGAGCTATGCGCTTGAAAACGAAAGTTTTGCAAAACTGACTTCGCAAAAAAGCGTTACGGTAGAATTCAGCGAACCGCAGTCAAAGAGAACAACCTATACAAACCATAACCGTCTGCTCTCTATGTATGAGTATTGTACGGGTGGAAAAACAGGCTACACAATGGCGGCAGGCAGATGTTTGGTTTCTTCCGCAAAAAAGGACGGACTTACATTTGTTTGCGTTACACTCAATGACAGAAACGATTGGAATGACCACATAGCTCTTTATAATACGGCTTTTCCAAACTTGCCTGTGTTGAGTGCGATGATTCCGATTATTACCTTGAAATTCCGTGTGCGGGCGGTGATGACGAGAGCATCGGTGTTACGGGTACAAAGGGCAAAAATGTTGTAGTGCCTCTTGACAAGAAAAGCAATGTTGTACGAACCGCATATGCCGATAATTTCTTGTATGCACCTGTTAAAGACGGAGATATTGTAGGCAGAATAGAATACACGCTTGACGGCAAAACGCTTGCAAGTACAAATTTAACCGCTGTTGAATACAGCAATACGCAGAATAAAAACAAAAGTTTTTGGACTAAGATAAAGGATTTTTTTACATATGGCAAAGAATGAACCAATAAGACTTCAAAAGTTATTATCACAATGCGGTATCGCATCAAGAAGAAAAGCAGAGCAGATGATTATTGACGGTCATGTAAAAGTGAACGGCAAAACCGCTCAACTCGGCGACAAGGTAAGACCGACAGATAAGGTATTTGTAAACGGTAAGCGTGTGCTTACCAACGCAAAGCCGTCTTACCGCTATATTATGCTCAATAAACCGAGAGGATTTATTACTACAATGAGCGATGACAGAGGCAGAAAATGCGTTGCTCAACTTGTGGAAAATGTGGGCACAAGAGTTTACCCTATCGGCAGACTTGACAAAGATTCGGAGGGAATGCTCATTCTCACAAATGACGGTGAGCTGGCAAACAAAATTATGCACCCGAAGAACAGCGTTTATAAAATTTACAGAGTAACAGTCCGTCCGTCTATTGACGAAGATCAGCTTGTTAAGCTTGAAACCGGTATTGAGCTTGACGGAGTAAAGACAGCCCCTGCGATGGTGCATGTACTTCATCAGGAACCGGGCAGAGTTGTACTTGAAATGATACTCCACGAGGGTAAAAACCGTGAAATCCGCCGTATGTGCGAGGCTGTGGGCCTTGAGGTTGCAAGACTTAAAAGAATACAAATCGGCGGCGTAAAAATGGGTATGCTGAAACAGGGCGATTGGCGTGACCTTACCGAAATTGAGGTAAAAAAACTGCTTTCAAACCCGTTTGTAAACGGAAAACAGCTTATTTAATCCAAAGCTTTAAAAACTTAACTTTTGGGGCAAAAAATCAAATAAAATCACAAGTTAAAATGCACAGTAAATCAGAATGTTTGTGCAAAATCATTGTTGTAAATATTCAAATTTTAAAAATAGCTTTGCTTTTTCCTTGTAGTTTGATAAATATTAGGATATAATGATATATGTGGTAAATTAGTATGCCGACTTATGTTATTTGTCGGCATATTCAATACATTGTATTGGAGGATGTTTAAGATGAGTATTGAAAAAATCAATCAGGCAAAGGCTGAAATCGCATCTACTTCTGCTTATAAAACAATAACAGAATTTTTTGATGCAGACAGCTTTACTGAAATTGATGCTTTTGCAAAGTCCGGCGAAGGTTTTGCAGAGGTTGTTGCAGGCTTTGGTACAGTTGAGGGTATGCCTGTTTACGCTTTCGCACAGAACAGCGACATTTGCGGCGGTGCTATGAGTAAGGCACAGGCTGCAAAGCTTAAAAAGATTTATGATCTTGCACTTAAAACAGGCGCTCCTGTTGTAGGTTTCTATGACAGTGTAGGCGGCAGACTTATGCAGGGCAATGAGCTTCTTGCAGGCTGCGGTCAGGTTCTTAACAGCGCTGCTGCGGTTTCGGGTGCGGTTCCGCAGATTTCGGTAGTTCTCGGAACTTGCCTTGGTACAAACGCTCTTAACGCAGCAAGTGCGGATTTTGTTATTATGAGTGAAAAGGCACAGCTTTCTCTTGATGTTACAGGCGAGAATGCAAGTGCGGAGTACAACGCAGAGCACGGTATTGCTTCTGTTGTTGCAAAGGATTCTGCTGAGGCTGTATCTAAGGCTAAAGAGCTTGTTCTTTATCTTCCGTCTAACAATCTCAATACTGCTCCGGAGTCATTTGAGGAAGAGCCTGCAGACTGCGACTGCATCGTAGGTTCAACTGTTGACGGCGGCAGTGTTTATAAACTTTTTGACAACTACGGCAAAGACGCTAAAGTCAGACTTGCCCGTCTTGGCGGTTCGGTAGTTGGTATTGTAAAGACAAACGGCGGTGTGCTTTCATGTTCCGCAACAACAAAGATTGCAAAATTTGTTCGTTTCTGCGACGCTTTCTCACTTCCGATACTTACATTTGTTGACTGTAAGGGCTTTGAATCAATTAAGTCAGCCGCAAAGGCAGCATCGGCTTATGCAGAGGCTACTACAGTTAAGATTTCCGTAGTTTACGGTCAGGCTGTCGGTTCAGGTTACATTGCACTTGCAGGCACAGGCGCAAACGCAGATATGGTTTACGCACTTCCACAGGCTGTTATTTCTCCTGTAAATGTAGAGGCTGCGGCATTTATTCTTGCAGCTGACGCTATGAATGTTCCTGTTGCAGAGCAGAAGGCAGTTGCCGAAAAGTTTGCGGCAGAAAATCTCTCTGCTTTCAACGCAGCACAGAACGGCTATGTTGACGGTATTGTTGAACAGCAGGATTTAAGAAAAGCTCTTATTTCCGCTCTTGATATGCTTGCAGGCAAGAGAGTTCCTACAGTTGCTAAGAAACATTCAACAATCTGATAAATATGTTTGTTTAAATAAAGGGGATATTTAAAATGAAAAATTTAAGAATTACAGTAAACGGTACAGCATACGATGTTCAGGTTGAAGAGCTCGGCGGTTCTTCAGCTCCTGTTGCAGCAGCTCCTGCTCCGGCAGCAGCACCCGCACCTGCAGCAAAGCCGGCAGCTCCTGCAGGCGCAGCAGGTTCAGTAGTAGTATCAGCTCCTATGCCGGGTACAGTTGTTAATGTTGTTGTTTCAGCCGGTCAGTCAGTTAAAGCCGGTGACGACCTCGTATTTATTGAGGCTATGAAGATGGAAACTCCTGTAAAGGCTCCTCAGGACGGTGTAGTTGCAACTGTTGATGTTGCTAAGGGTGAGTCTGTAGATTCAGGTAAAACACTTGTTACTCTTAACTAATAACTGACGAAAGGGATGTCCGAAATGGCAAAGAAAATTAGAGTTACCGAAACTGCCCTGCGTGATGCACATCAGTCACTTATTGCTACAAGAATGACAACAGAGGAAATGCTCCCGATTCTTGATAAGCTTGACAAAATCGGTTATTATTCACTTGAGTGCTGGGGCGGTGCAACATATGACGCTTGTCTTCGTTTCTTAAATGAAGACCCATGGGCAAGACTTCGTATAATTCGTGAGCATTGTCCGAATACTAAGCTGCAGATGCTTTTCAGAGGTCAGAATATGCTCGGTTACCGTCACTATGCCGATGACTGCGTAGAGTACCTCGTTCAGCGTTCGGTTGCTAACGGTATTGATATTATCAGAATTTTTGACGCTCTTAACGATATTAAGAACCTCAAGACAGCTATCAATGCTGCAAAGAGAGAAAACGGCAAGGCTGAAGCACAGGTAGCTATCAGCTACACAACAGGTCCTGTTTTCACAGATGAATACTATGTAGAGTATGCAAAGAGAATTGCCGATGCAGGCGCAGATTCTATCTGCATTAAGGATATGGCTGCTTTGCTTACACCAACAGCTACAGAGAGCCTTGTAAAGGCTATTAAGTCTGCTGTTGATCTTCCTATTCAGCTCCACACACACTACACATCAGGCCTTGCGTCAATGTGTCTTTTAAAGGGTGTTGAGGCAGGCGCTGACGGTATTGATACTGCTATCAGCCCACTTGCACTCGGTACTTCACATGCTCCTACAGAGTCAATGGTTGCCGCTTTTGCAGGCACACCGTATGATACAGGTCTTGACATTAAGCAGCTTGCTGAAATTCGTGCTTACTTTATGACTCTTCGTGAGAAATACTTTAAGAACGGTCTTCTTGATCAGAAGATGCTTGCTACAGATGCTAAGGCTCTTATCTATCAGGTTCCGGGCGGTATGCTTTCTAACCTTCTTTCACAGCTTAAGCAGGCAGGCAAAGAAGACAAGCTTACAGAGGTACTTGAGGAAGTTCCGAGAGTTCGTAAAGATGCAGGTTACCCACCGCTCGTTACTCCTACATCACAGATTGTTGGTACACAGGCTGTATTTAATGTAATTACAGGTGAGAGATACAAGATGTGTACAAACGAGTTTAAGGGTCTTGTTGCAGGCGAGTACGGCACAACACCAATGCCGATTGATCCTGCATTCCAGAAGAAGATTTGCGGCGATAAGAAGATTATTACTTGCCGTCCTGCAGATTTACTTGAGCCGGAGCTTGATAAGCTCAGAGGTGAGATTTCACAGTGGATTGAGCAGGAAGAGGATGTTCTTTCATACGCTCAGTTCCCGAAGGTTGCTCTCGACTTCTTTGAGAAGAGAAGAAATGCCGAAGTTGGCATTAACGGCGACAAGCTCGACAGGAAAAATATGGTTCATCCTGTTTGATAATTTAATCAAATTAGTTACTCCCTTCGTTTTTACGGAGGGAGTTTTTGTATATGATTTTGTTTAGTCTAAATAACTAACAATTTAATCGAAAGATTGTACAATAATACACTTGCTTGATATTTAATGATATAGTACAATAATCGTAAGAAATATGACTTATGTTTTAAAGGAGGCTATATTATGAAAAAACTTATAAGCGGTATTATGGCAATAGCAATTTTGGCAAGTGCTGTTCTTTGCGGCACAACAACAGCATTTGCGGCTGATACGGGAAACTCAGCCGTTGGTGATGTAGATATGTGGAATCACGATTTTAAAAATAAGTTAACAGGAGAACTTATGTGGGCGATTGATGATATTGCGGATACAGATACGGTTGCGGTTAAAATTAATTTAACTTCATATTGTGAAGACATATATACATTTGCAGATAAAAACGATCGCTTAGATGAGATTATTGTAAATGAAGACGGCGGAAAGACTTATAGTGATGAATTATTGCGTGATTATGAGGAATATAAAAATAATATAAGAAGTCAGAAGCCCGATGATAAAAAGAAAATTATTGATGAAAAATATTCGGTATCAGAAATAAAATATTTTTCCGCAAGTGAATGTTTGTTCTGCATTTCAACAAAAGAACAGATATTAAACCTTGGTGATGCCGATATAAAGGTATCTATTGATCTTGCAGATAAAGACTACTACAGTGTTGATAACAAAATTACATGGGATGAATTTTTTAAGATTGAAAAACTGACAAGAGAATATATTGAACAAACTTTAGCTTACCCTTGCCCTGAAAGCGATTATGATATTTTTTATTTGAAATTATCTGCAATAAGCGAAGAAGTTAAATTTGATTATATTTTAGTTGAGGATCATTATTCATCAAACAATAATATTAAATCTTTAAAAACAGGAAATTTTGTATATCCTATTTATGAAGATTCACCTGTGGGCAATTACTTTTATGCTGATAATAAAGTACAAAATATTGTTGAATTATACACTAACGGTGTTATTGATATTGATACTTTATATTATTTTAATGCCAGATATTACGGCGATCTTAATGCCGATAAGTCAACAAATGTAAATGATGTTACAAGTTTACAGATGTATCTTAGCGGTTCTCTTTTTGTCGAAGAAGATTCAATATTTGATGAAAACAGATATAAAATTTATTGTGACTTAAACGACGACGGAAAAATTGATGTAAACGATGTTACTGTTCTTCAAAAGTATATTTCAATGACAGTATAATGTTCTTTAAAAATCAGGAATTATGAATACTTAGTCAGGCAATTATAAAAGATTGGCAAAACAATTTACTAAGCCATAATTTATTCACAACTATCTAAAAACAATAAAACTAAAGGTTGAAAGAATTGGTAATACTCCAATTTTTTCAACCTTTTTAAGTTATACAATAGCCGCACAAAGCGCTGCACAGCATATGTTTTTGCAGCCTGCTTTTTTAAGAACCTTACAACATTCTCCGAGTGTGTTGCCCGTAGTAATAATATCGTCAATTATAAGAATATTCTTGTCAGCCACTGCTTGACTGTCAATTACACGGTACACACCTTGAACATTGCTTTCTCGTTCTTTTCCTTTAAGCGTATGTTGAGCTTTATTTTTCTTATGCTTTTCAACAAGTTCTGCATACGGAATGTTAAAAATTTCCGCACATTCTTTTGCAAGAAGTTCCGATTGATTATATCCCCGTTCACGCATATTTTTATAATACATCGGTACGGCGGTAATAATATCAAAACAGCCGACACCGTATTTTGCGATTATTTCATTAGCCAGAGGTATGGCAAGTTGGCGGGAATATGACGGATTTTCATAAAATTTAAAGTTTTTTACACCGCTTGCAAATATACCGTCATATTTAAACGGCGCTATTGTTTTGTATCCTCCGACAGCGTAAGTTTCATAGCCTTTTTGCGGAAATTTACTCTTACATTCTTTACAGGCGTAGTCGTTCCTGTCAATAACTTTTTCGCAGTACGGGCACTTTACGGTGAAAATTATGTCCTGCAAAAACAGCATTGCTCTTTTAATATAACTGTTCATCACGCAGTAAAAATTCCTTTAATCCGCTGTATCTTTTTGTACGGCGGTTATTTTGTACCATATATTCTACCGTTTTTGGATTTCCAACAAGCACAAGCGTTTTCTTTGCTCGTGTAACGGCTGTATAAAGTAAATTTCTGTAATAAAGTTGAGGAGGTCCTTGAAACATAGGTATAATTACGCAGTCAAATTCGTTACCCTGACTTTTATGTACGGTGACCGCATATGCAAAGTCAAGATCGGTTGCGTATTCATAAGTGTATTTGGCTGTCTTGTCGTCAAAAATAACTATAAGCGTACGGCTTTTGCGGTCGATAGAATCAATAATTCCTATGTCGCCGTTAAAAATTCCCGAACCCTGCTCTCCGTCATCTCTTATCCAGGTTATATCGTAGTTGTTTTTTATCTGCATTACCTTGTCGCCGATTCTAAAGGTTTTAGATGCAATTTCAATTTCAGCTTTATCGGCTGATTTTGGATTAAGAGCCTTTTGAAGTCTGAAATTCATTTCAGCAGTGCCAAGTTCGCCTTTCTTTGACGGGCAAAGCACCTGAATATTGTCAAATGCAGAGTAACTGTAAGCCTTTGGTAATCTTTGTGCGCAAAGGTCAACGATAACTTGAGAAATTTCGGTTTTGTTATTCCTTAATAAAAAGAAAAAGTCTTTATCAGATGCATTGAGAACGGGCATTTCGCCGTTGACTATTTTATGTGCGTTTGTAACAATAAGACTTTTCTGTGCCTGACGGAAAATTTCGTTTAACCTTACAACCGGTACAATTCCGCAGTCGGTAAGGTCGCCGAGTATGTTGCCCGGCCCTACGGACGGCAACTGGTTAGAGTCGCCGACAAGTATAAGGCGGCAACCGATAGGCAAGGCTTTCATAACGCTTTCAAAAATGAATGTGTCTACCATTGAAACCTCGTCCACAATGAGTGCGTCACATTTCAGCTGATTGCGTTCGTTTTTATTAAAAATAGGTTTATCGTGCTTGTCCCAGCTTACTTCAAGCAGACGATGAATAGTTTTTGCCTCAACTCCCGTTAAAGCACTCATTCGTTGAGCCGCTCTTCCTGTCGGTGCGGCAAGCAAAACTTTTTTGCCGTTGTTTTGCAATATTTTAATAATAGCGTTTAATGTTGTGGTTTTACCTGTGCCCGGACCGCCTGTCAGCACAAGCATACCTTTTGTGAGTGCCTGTGTGATTGCTTCTTTTTGCAGTGTGGCATATTCTATTCCGTCATTTTTTTCGCATTTTTCAATTTCGGTGTCAATATTTTTTATTTGTTCAGCCGCAAATCCAAGCAGCATTTTCACTCTTGAGGCTATATAAAGTTCACAAAGATGGGTGTTAGGAGAAAAAATAAATTCTTTATCGTTTACATTGTCTTTGATAAGCGAGCGGTCGAAAATCATTTCCTGCATTGTTGAAGCAATTAGTGCTATGTCAACTTTCAGAAAATCTGCGGCTTTTTTGCAGAGAACCTCAAAAGGCAAACAGGTATGACCGTTGCCTTCGTTATGTATTAAAATATAAGCAATTCCGGCACGAAGTCGCTCTGTGCTCTGCTCGTCAAAATCACGCTTTTTTGCAATAAAGTCGGCCGTCTGAAAACTTATGCCGAACTCTCCGTTGCAAAGTATGTACGGGTTTTCTTTAATTTGTTCAATAGCGGAAGTTCCGAGTTCTGTGAAAATTTTGACAGCCGCAGCATTGCCTATTCCGTATTCGCCGAGGAATAATATAAGCGAGCGGATACCCGTGCTTTGCTTTAGCTGCAGAGAAAAATCTTCTGCCTTTGATTTTGAAATTCCCTTGAGCATTGCTACTCTTTCGGGTTCGTTTTCCATAACATCAAGAGTTTTTTCGCCAAATTCAGATACAAGCCTTTGTGCGGTTGTTGCGCCTATTCCACGGATTGCACCGGAAGAAAGGTAACGCAGAATCCCTGCTGTACCGCTCGGACGGCAAAGCTCACAGACCTGGGCAGAGAATTGCCTGCCGTAATTAGGATGTTCCTTATAATTGCCTGTGAGCTTTAAAAGGTCGCCCTGATGTACCCTTGGCATAATGCCGACAGCTGTTATATAGTCGTCATCGTCCGATATTTCAACAACGGTATAACCGTTTTCCTCATTTCTGTAAACTACGCTTTCAACATAGCCTTCAAGCTGTAAAAGTGTATTGTCATCCATAAAAACATACCTGTTTCCTTAAAAAATACAGCGGTATTTTGCCACAATTATAATTATTATAGCACTGTTTTTTTGCTTTAACAATACACCTTGCGATTATTCGTTTAAAAGATGTATAAGTTCAGTCTTTTTTATCATACGAATAAATCCGTATTCTTTGCACAAGGCTTTACAAATGTTTTCGGTTTCTTCGTCCATATCGCAGTCAAGGCAAAGTATGCAGTCTTTACCGCCACGACAAAACCATCTTAATCTTGACGCCGCACCTCGCAATATAAATTCAGCATTTTGATTTTCTCCTTCAAGCGGAGTAACAATAATGATTGAGCAATTATTTTTGTTTTTATAAAGGAAATATGTAATTTCCCTTACGCAGTATATTATTCCCATAACCGCAAAAATAATCAGTATGGCAGTTGAAATCGCTGTCATAAAATCACCTCAATATATTTTATTATTAAGTGTGAATTTGGTGAGGTATATTTACTGTTGTTTTGCAGACAATAAGAGGGCGAACAGAACTGCAACAGCGCAGTGTTCGCTAATAATGTATGAGGTGATTTACAATGATGAACAACTCCTATGTAAACCGTAGCATTAAATGCACCGTAAATAACTGTTCTCATAACAACGAGACTGAACACTACTGCTCACTTGAAACAATTAAGGTTGGTACACATGAATCAAACCCAACAGTATGTCAGTGCACAGACTGTCAGAGTTTTGAGTTAAAACAGGGTTGCGGTTGTAAGTAATCTTGCGGTAAAGCAAAAAGCTGTATCCCTTTGCGGGGTACAGCTTTTACTTATATACCGAGAATTATTATGCAATACAGCTTTTTAACAATCGGCATTTTACCGATTGTTTTATTCCTGAATGTTAATACATAATTAAGAACAATTTTATATTCTTCATCAGAAATATTGTGCGTGGAAAACTTTGCTTTGGTACAGATATTTTCAATTTTTTTCGGTATTCTGACTTTTGAATGAACGGAAAGTTTATTTAAATATCTGTAAATGCAGATTACTCTTGATTTATAATCTTTGTGAGTAAAACTGTATTTTCTGTAATACCGTATTAAAATAATTCTTAAGATTGCCAAAGCTATAATCAGTAAAATAATTATAACAATTATGGCAGGTGTTGAAATTTTTGCCTTTACTTCTGTTTTTACAGGCTTAGTATTTTGTGCCTGTGTAGTAGGCTGAACGGTAGGAGAGGTTGTCTGTGCCTGCGTAGTCGGTTGTATTGATTCTGTGGCTTGCGGCACTTCAAAATCAGATGATGTAGCGTCAAGAGGAATCCAGCCGATTCGTTCGTCAAAGTATTCCACCCAAGCATGGGCATTGTCTGAGGTGACTGTCGCCTTGCCGTCAACTACATTTGCGCAGTAGCCTGTTACATATCTTGCAGGAACACCCAGCGCTCTGAGCATTACAGCTGTCGCATTTGCAAAATGCATACAATAACCTGTTTGGGCATCGTTTAAAAACCATTCTGCAACATCTCTGCCGTCGGGTACTTTTTGTGTATTGAGAGAATACGATGCGGAATGTGAAACAAAGTCCTTAACCGCCGCAACCGTTTGAGAAATATCACTCTTGGATAAATCTTTAATATTGTTGCGCTCGGCAATTTCAAGCATTGCCTGTTTGGTATCGTTTGGCAGAGATAAATAGCATTGTGCAAAATCATCGTATTTTGAGGTGCCACTTATTTCTATTCGTGAAAAGTCGTTAATATTTTCGTCGGAATACGGTATAACAAACATAGTGTAGTTTGTTGCCTTGTCGGTGTTTGCTATGAACACATCGCATACAGGCGAAAAATTGTTGTTGATATAATTAAGATAATAGGGTGTGTAAATAACATTTTCTTTGTTTACGGTGTCAATGGTTACGGTTTCTGCCTCTTCGAAATACTGCGTCATAATAGTCATAATAAAGGATTGATAATCCTGCGGATAGTTGTCTGCCTGCTCATCGGTAAGTACAGACCATTTGTTGCTTTCGTAATTTGCATATGCCATACTCTTAAGGTAAATTCTGCCGTCTGTACTTGATGTGACAGTCATAACCTTTTTCCCTGTTTGAGTAAGTGCTCCTGCATTTGAAAAATCCACCTCAGGCTCAAGGCTGTTGCCCACCTCTGCGAGGGCGGACGAGATTTTACCGCTGCCGTTGTAGGTTTTCATTCCCGTGAGATTTTGTACTGTATTCAGCATATTGTCCTGCCACTTCGGTCTTTCGTAATCGGCAACCGGATTTATTACAGCCAAAACAGTAATGAGTACAGCCAAAATAACGGCACAAACCGCAGTTATTACACCGCTGTGCGTATAGTTTAATTGTCTTGTCTGCGATGAAAAGTAAAGCGCAAACAGAACTGTAAATATTATAAGCAGCGGTACAAGGTCGGGCAAAGTGTTTACAAGTACAAAGCAGGGTACAAGTAACGCAATGCTCAAAAGTCCTGCAATTTTGATTGATTTAATTCGTGATATTAAGAAAGAAAACAATCCGTTCAGAATTAATGACAGCAAAACAAAGAAACCTGTAGCGTCGTTCGCTATATAACTTGCAAATTTGATGTTGCTGTAAACAGAAAGATAAACCGAATACAGTTCAAGCAGTTTGTTAATTGCGTAGTTTGCCTGTGCAAAAATACGCTCATTTGCAAAGACAAATACCAAAAATGCCACAAAAGCAATTACTGTCATACATAAAGCGTATTTCAAATTGTTTTTTACAAAGGCTGACAGTAGGCTGAAAACAATTGAAAATAATACAGCCGCCATAATCAGTACCGAAGATTCGAGTTTAACCGAAAATGCGCTTGCATAGCAGAGTATGGGGCAGACCGACAAAAGAACTACGCATATACCGTCTGCCAGAGTGGAAAGCAAATATTTTTTCATTTTGCCACCTCCTCGGAGTCGGCAAAAATACTGTGAATTTCTGCATTTGAAGTATCTGCATTACCGAGATTTTGCCGTGTGTAAATTGCTTTGTATATGGAATAAATATTTGTTTGAGGGGTAAGGGGATATGCACCTGCATTTTTGGTGGTACACACCGCACACGGAATTTCATTTTTATTGCGTTCTTGCAAACGCCTGCAAATTTCGCCAAAACTTTATTGTTGTTTTCGGGATTGTCGCCAAGCATAAGCATAATTTTAAAATTCTTGTAAATCGGCAGGCTCGGTTCTCGAACCATTAAATCATCATTTTTGGCAGATAATTTCCAGTGAACATTACGCAGATTGTCGCCGTCACGGTATTCCCTGATTTCGTAATCATCAGAAAATCCGCCTCCGGCTTTCTTTTTGTATCCTATAATAGCTTGTTTGCCCGTCAGGACTTCTTCGCTGCAATTTGCGGTTTTAGGAATTACAAGTATTTCTGCTGCGGTATTAAACCTTACGGGAATAAAAAAGATTCCGAGCATATCGTAAATCTTAAGCCATCTTGTTTGTATTTCGACTAATCCGCAATCTTTGCCGATTTTTGAAAGCGGAATATTTACGGGCTTATTTATCATTCCGCTGTATTTAAACGCTGTTTTTTTCGATTTGCTGCAAAAACTGTTCTTTGAGTAAACAAGAACTTTAATCAAAGGGCAGAAAAGACCGTTGCGGTTGTTTGCCGCAAGATTAATTACAACATCATCGCCTGCATAAATGACCTTGGAAGCATAAAGAGAAAAACCTTTGACGGCCGAATAAATCATAAAAGGCAGACTGCATAACAATGAAAGAACAGGCAGACAAAGTACAACAATCAGCAGAAAATTGGAAAACCAAGCATAATAAAAAACCGCAAACGAAAATGATATTGCAAGAACCGCAATATATATAAGTATGTTCTTTATCATTTTTCCCTCACTAAATTTTGGGTTGTCTTGTTGTTCTCAAAATCTCATTAAGAGCTTTTGTAACGCTGATTTTTTTAGCGTTTGCCTCTGCGCTCAAAATAACACGATGACTTATGGTAGCAACAAAAATATTTTGAATGTCACGGGGAACAATGTAATCTCTGTCGTCCGCAAATGCCGCCGCCTTTGCCATATCTTTAAGTGAAAGTGCGGCTCTTGGACTTGCACCTCTTTCAAAAAGGCTGTTCTGTCTGGTGGCTGTTACGAGCATTACAATGTATTTTGCCATATCTTCGCTTACAAAAACTTCTTTTACATTGTTTTGCATATTAATAAGTTCTTCAACAGTAACTGCTTGTTTTACCTTATCAAGAGGGTTTTGCCGACTGCGGTTAATAAGCATTTGACATTCAGCCTCAAAATTAGGGTATCCCATTGAAATTCTTACTGTAAAACGGTCGGTTTGAGAGTCAGGCAAAAGTTGTGTACCCGAGGCACCGACAGGGTTTTGGGTTGCAATTACGGAAAAAGGATTTTCAAGCTGATAACTGTGTCCGTCAACGGTAACTTGCCTTTCTTCCATTGCCTCAAGCAAAGCCGCTTGAGTACGGCTTGATGTACGGTTAAGCTCATCCGCCAAAAACAAATTACAGAAAATAGCTCCTTTGTTAAAATGCATTTTTCCGCTTTCTTTGTTAAAAGAAGAAAATCCCGTTATGTCTGACGGCAGAGTATCGGGAGTAAACTGTATTCTGCCGTACTTTAGTCCGAGAGCCTTTTGAAAAAGCAAGAGCCATAGTGGTTTTGCCGACGCCGGTATATCTCTATAAGAATATTGCCGTTTGCGAGCAGAGCAAGCATTGTAATAATAATTTCCCTGTCTTTGCCGTTAATAACTTTTCTAACTTCTTTAAAACAGATTTAAATTTCATTCATATTTTCACCATAATTTCTACTTTTAGATTAATTTAT
>ENA-OPYX01001081-OPYX01001081.1-human-gut-metagenome-genome-assembly--contig:-NODE-1081-length-15212-cov-3.391250_pt1 | contig 15212 bp, 13 predicted proteins | sample MGYA00242639_ERZ504486 | MGnify/ENA primary metagenome ERZ504486 (study PRJEB26092, sample SAMD00036296) | human gut metagenome | host: Homo sapiens | study: EMG produced TPA metagenomics assembly of... | reverse complement strand
ACCAGTATCTCTTCCTATTTTAACATTGATTTAACAGCTTTTTCTGTATTTTCAAGGTACAATCCATATATCCCCAATCCGATCCATGCCAGCAAACTAATGCATGCCCCTATTTTTAATCCTGGTGTTTCATAATCTAATTTGACATTTTGTGTTCCTTTTTTCATTACGATTCCCATAAACATTCCGTTTGCCTTGTAAATCTTTGCACGTTTTCCATTGACTGTTGCTTTCCATCCTTTGGAATATGGGATTGTTACACACAGGATCTGCTCTTTTTTCGCATGATAGACTCCTCTAAAATGATTTCCTTCGTATTGGATCTGTTTCATTGAGTTCTTCTTGCGTTCCTTTAATTTAGCAAAGACATCTTTTTTAGGAACTGTGATCAGACTGATATCATCAAATTCATATTCCCCTGGAGACAAGAAATTTAATCTTACTTTTTCTTTTTCCTTGCTTGTCTGATGATTGATCTTTATGATGTAATCTTTTCTTCCAAAATAGTATGGATTGAAGGTGCTTTGAATATGGATTTTCTGTTGTATATCATTCTGTGTCACAAGAATTCCTTTTGTCCCCTTTCTTCCAGTCAATATAAAGTTATCATCTCCATTTTTCTTTCCATGGTAAACGAGATTTTTAAAATACAGATAAGTTTCCTTGTCTTTCTCTACTGGCACCGTAATATCTGCATATTTCTTTCCTTTTGGAGATGAGATTCTTGTCTCTGGCAATGAGATCGTCTGTATATCAGGATCGTTTCTTTGTTCGTTATGTTGAATCTTTTTATCTGCCGGACGCTGATCCAATATGATCTGTGCAAGCATTGCCTGTTCCTTGCCGACTCCATTTAAATGCTCGTATTGCTGTTCTGTCATATAAGAATCGTATGCATATGCAAATGGCAGTGCATATTTGTTCTTATATAATGTAATATTTCTTTTTTTTCTTAGTTTTTCAACTCCATATGGTACATCCCCCATGGAACTTACATCTTTTGCGACCTTGACTGTTTATGTGCTACTGTTATGTATTTTACACCAGCTAATGACAGAAGTCCCAGTCTTTGATCGACTCCTTTATATTTATCTGCATACTGCATTCCCAGCGTATCATATCCTTTGATCGTATCTGTCACACATTTTGCTGTGATACTGTAATATCCGCTGATCGTATTCAAATGGTTGATCAGTCCATAATTTTTATATTGATATCCCTCTGCATGTACTCGATAAACAGATGGATCATTTACCTTACTCAGCATACGGATATTATCTTCCTTCAATGTTCGATATGCTTGTCCCTGATCCATAAATTCCTGTGTATAAGCATATCCTTTTGGATCGAATCTGTAATATCCATGCACTCCCACTGATATCAGGAGCAAGATTGCCATGCTCACTCGCACAATTCTCTTCTGTGTATCATAGCCAAGTCTTTGAAAGATCAACAATAGAATATAAAATACTGCAATTAATCCACAGGCTGCCATGATCCCTTTATTCTTCAGGATTTCTTCTCCTGATGCATTTACACTGATACAAAATACAGTATATATAATGATTCCTGCTCCGATCCCGATCTGCTGTCGTTTTGACATCACAAACAGACGTTGATACATTTCTGCTGTCAACAATGCCACAATAAAGCTCAGTGCAAATGCCCACCGGTTGTTTGCATAGGAAAACCCATTAAATGCATATCCAAAGATTGGGAGAATCAAAGCAATAATACTTGCTATAAATGTCGCTCTGTATTTTTTATGTTTCATTCGCTGTGAAAACAATGTAAATAATACAACAATCCCAACGATCGGCAGATATCCTGCGTTCGTATTGCTGCCCATATTTCCGTATCCAATAAAGTTTTCAATAAACAGCAGATAATATTTCCCTGGGTATACGATCAATGATTTCCAGTCAACCCCATTGCCGTAACGGCCATTTCCTAGGAATCCTATGACGGATGGTAGTAAGATCACTGCTGCCATTGCAATTCCAAGTGTATAATATATTCCAAACTTCAAGATCGTCAGAAAAAAATTTTTTATCTTGTTTTCTTCGGATGTATTTATAAAAACGGATCCACGCATAGATCACCGCAAATATCGTCAGCATATATAAGAAATAATAATTGCTCATTGCTGATACGCAGACTGCGAAAATAAATACATACGGTCTTTCTCTCTGATAGATCTTCTCAATCCCAAGACATAACAGCGGAAAATAGATCATCGGATTGATGAAAAATGGATGGCGCAAGTCCTAGTCGAAAGCAAAATCCGCTGAATACATAGACCAGTGCCCCGATCACTGTTCCATAACTTCGTTTTTTCATTTTTCTTGCATACATGATAAACGTGATCCCTGCCAGATACATTCGTAACAAGATCATGAAATCATACATGGTTTCTGTATTCTTTGGCGAAACAAATCCATAGAGGAGGTTTAACGGATCACCGATCGCATAGTAATTCAATGTTGAGAGGATATCTGCACCATACCCAAGACTCATATCCCACATCACAAGTTTTGGGTGTCCCGCCAGAAGATTACGGAAAAATTCTCTTAGTGCTTCCCCATAATATGCTAATGCTGAAAAATGCTGGCTTAATCCGTCTTCTACTCCTGCTCCCCATACAAAGCTTTTTCCTTCGGCAAAAAATGGCAGAAATGCCACGATACACATCAGTAAAAACATCAGTGTATAGACTCCATAGCAATACTTTCTTTGTTCTTTTATCATTATACTTTTCCTTTACCCTTTACCCTTTTTTGTTCATTATCATGTTTAGTATACCACATTTTGGATTGAAAATTCCTGAAAAATGTCTTAAGATATTGGATGTATGTACATTTTAGAATATTTTATATCTATCGGAGGTAATATGATATGTTAAATTTGATAAAGAAATTATATAATGATTCGCGAATTCGTTATTTGTTTTTTGGTGGATTGACAACCCTCGTTAATCTTGGAATGTTTGCTTTATTAAAAGGACCATGTGGAATTGATTATAAGATCAGCAACTTTTTCTCTGTTGCGATCGCGATCTGTTTTGCATTTGTTGTAAATAAGCTATATGTATTTCAGTCTAAATCTGAATCCTTCGCAGATACGATTCATGAATTCATCAAGTTTGTTCTCGGTCGTCTTGTAACCATGACTGTCGAAGTGGGCGGAGTCCCTTTCTGTGTTGAGATCCTTCATCAGCCACAGATGATCGCCAAGTTAGAAACACAAGTTATTGATTACAATCGTCAATTATTTTATCAGTAAATTTCTTGTTTTCAAATCTCAAAAAAATGATTCCCTGTATCACATAAAATCCCTGAGATCAGATATTCATCTCATCCGATCTCAGGGATTTGTATTGTTATTCTTTGGATTTGATCACTTCTGAGATAATGTATCTCGGACGCATCTTCACTTCATCATAAATCTTCGCAATATAATATCCGATCACACCTAAGCTGAACATCAAAATGCTTCCAACCAACAGTAACAACAAGATTACTGTTGTGAATCCTGCAACTGCATGTCCAGAAAAATACATATAAAGCGATTGTATTCCAAGTAGTACTGCAAATACGAAGAATACAACGCCAAAAAATGTGACGATCTGCATTGGTGCGGCGCTAAATGATGTGATATTATTCACTGCATATCGTACTAATGATTTGAATGACCATTTGGATTCTCCTGCTTCTCGTTCCTGCACATCAAATTCTACGTATGTTGTCTTGAATCCTACCCAGGATGACAATGCACGGAAAAATACATTTCGTTCTGGAAGTTTCAGAAATTCTTCTGCTGCTTGTCGATCCATCAACTTAAAATCGGATGCTCTGGACATATCGATTCCTGTTGCATCACTGATAATACTGTAAAATGTTTTTGCAAACATCTTGTGAATGAAACTTTCTCTTCCTCTGGATGCTTTCACTCCCTCGATCACCTGATATCCGTCTTCCCATAAATGATACATCTTTATAAGTGTTTCTGGCGGATGCTGAAGATCACAGTCCATTACTGCAATACAGTCTCCCTCTGCCTGTGCGATTCCTGCAAAAACGGCTCCTTCTTTTCCAAAATTTCTGGAAAAGCAGACTCCTTTGATATGTGCTCTTTCTTCCTTGAGTTCTAAGATCTTCTCCCATGTATGATCTTTAGATCCGTCATTTACGAATACTAATTCATATGGGATCTGTTCTTTCTCAAGCAGGTCTCCTACCACCTGTGCTGTTTTCTTGATCATCTGTTCTTCGTTATAAGCTGGAAGAACAACCGATAACATCTTATCCATTGTAAATATCTCTCCTTATATTTTATTCTACCGTGATCTTTGCACTGACGTTCTTCTCAATCGACATATTCTTGATCTTTGTCAGCTGAACCTGTACCGTATGCGTTCCGGGTTCGTACAGCTGCATGTCAATCTTTGGATTTAAATCCTTCACTACAACTTTATCTACTACAGAGCGCAATCCGCTGATCTTCACCTTTAACTCTGAGTCATCAAATTTGACATCATAATTCTTCGTATTATTGATCAATGCGATCTGTTCTGTCGGAATCGTCAATGTACGTTTCGTCTTCTTCTCGATATTTGCACGGATCACGATATTCTTGATCTTATCTACAGATTTTACAAATGTAATACCATCTGGCAGTTTAATATCGGACGCTTTGATCGTTTTTTCAATACTCTTTGTACTATCACTGATATCTAAATTCGCCAGTTTGATACTGCTGATCTTCTCCAGATCATCTTCAGCTCCAGTAATTTCTATATGTTTTGGTTCATAATCAATGCTTCCAAGTACATATCCCTTGCCCGGCGTTCCTTTTGTTTCCACTGTAAATGGTATTGTCTTCGTTCTTGATAATCCAATCTTTACTTTAATCTTGGTCGTATCAAGTTTGATGCGGTCCTGACTTACTTCATCTCCGTCTTCATCATAACACTTGACATTCTGAGCCATTGTCACATCTTTCTTCAATCCGGATACATCTACTTTCGCTACGATCTGTTTGATCCTGCTTACCACACTCTTTGGCCCAGATACAGAGATCAGATTCGGCGTTGCTGTCTGCGTGCTTACCGTATATCCACTCGCTGGTGTTCCTTTCACCACAACATTGACTGGTATCTGGTCACTCTTTACATCTTCCAATACGACTTTGACCGTTGCACCACCTGTATCGATATCTAACTGACTCTTATAACGTAAAGCTTCAACTTCGATCTGGATCGCATGAACATCTGACATAGAAGATACATCTGCCGTTGCACGGAAATCTGACTTCGTCAAACGATCTACAACATCTTTCTTTCCCTTCACAGTAAAACTTACGGTATCTCCAGATTCAATCTTATAAGTCTGATTAAGATCGTCTAAAACCTGTTCATTCAGCATATCAACCGGTACATCGCTGAAAGTCTTCTTGATGACCGGGTTATCGGTGTTGATAACAAACATCCAAAGTAGAAAGGCAAAAACAACAGAAATTATTTTTAAAAGCAGATCACTTTCCATTCTTTTTTTCATTTCGATTCCGCCCCTTCCATAGTTTGAATTTCTTATTCTGTCCTTTTTCTTCTCTCAGGACAGCCAGTTCATCTCTCAATCTCTGTGGATCCAGATGTCTGATGATCTTTCCATCCCTTGCGATAGAAATACCACCAGTTTCTTCGGATACGATTACAGTGATACTGTCTGAAACTTCACTGATCCCTACTGCTGCTCTGTGTCTGGTACCCATTTCCTTTCCAATCTCTACACTATCGCTTAATGGAAGATAGCAGGTTGCTGACACAATCCTGTTGTTGTGAATGATCACCGCGCCATCATGGAGTGGTGTATTGTGTTCAAAAATATTGATCAGAAGCTGGCTGCTGACCTTCGCATCAATTGGAATTCCTGTACGCTCATACTCTCCAAGTGCTACTTCTCTTTGCAGTACGATCAGTGCTCCTGTCTTTACCTTTCCCATCTCAATCGCTGCTCTTGATATCTCTTGCAGAGTTCTTGCTGTATATTCCAGTTCTTCCTGACGGCTATCTGTAGAGAAAATATCAGTCACCCAGTTCTTTCTTCCAAGCTGTTCCAATGCGCTTCGGAGTTCTGGCTGGAAGACGATCAAAATCGCTGTGATTCCCACACTCATCGTATTGGAAAGAATCCATGAAACCGTATGTAATTGCAGTAAATATGCCGCAAATGCAATACAAAGCAAGATAATGATCCCTTTTAATAATACCCAGGCTCTTGTTGTTTTGATCCATTTGACGATCAGATAGATCATAACACTGACGATCAGAATATCTACAATGTCATTCAGACCGATCTTCGGAATCGATGTCCAATATATATATTTTTCAAGTCCATCAAAAAATTTACTCAAATTTCCTCTCCCTTTTCTTTGTCCTGTTCTTTATGTTCTTGTTTATGTTCTTTTCTTTTTAAACTAAATCTATGTGATGGTACCGTGATCTGTGTAACATTAAATTCTTCTTCTTCCACAGTCACTTTCGGTATCGCTCTTACATAATAATAATATTCTTCATCTTCAAATTCAAATGTTTCTTCTCTGGTATAGTCGATCACATTGTATAAAAACTGTATGATCAGGGCAATCGCAATGCTTCCTATGATCGTTCCGATCTGTGATGTGATATTGATCTCATTGTTAACCAGATATCCTCCTATGAACATGCAGATCAGATATACAACTCCTCCTGCAAGGATTGAAATATTCCATCCATGCGCTGCTCCCCGCTTGCGAATTGCTGTTACGAGTGCTGTCACCAGACAGAATACCACAAAATACAAAAGCAGATCCTTATTGTCGATCGCTCTTGCCGCGATCAGACTATAGACCTTCCCATGTGCTGATCCTGATGCCAGCTGGTTCATTGTCTGCTGAAGGATATTGGACAGATAATAGATCACTGTTCCCATTAAGATCGCTGGAAGTCCTGCAATTCCACAAAACATCCCAGCAAAAATCGGTAAACATGCAGGCAGTTGAAAATAAAAGAAGATTGGCACCATCATTAGATAAATCCTTGTCTCTGGAAAAACTCTCTGATATACAAGAAAATATAATACAACTACCAGTGCAAAAAATAATGTCACTTCTAACGATACATGAAGTAACTCTAAGAATATAACGACATAAAAGATCAGCGATAATGCTGATATTGGAATAAAGACACTGATCACTCCCATCATAAAGATAAAAAATGGCTGTGAAAAGGTCTCTGTATATCCAAACAATTTCCCTAATACATAAAATAAAACAGTTCCTCCAAGGAATCTCATCCCTGATTGAATATATCTTCCTCTCGCCGTGAGGAATTTCAAAAATCGTTCTCTATATATCAATAATTTTTCCATCTTCGTCTTCCTCCTCGACTATCGTTGGACTAATGTCTTCATTCTCTTTTTCTTTATATAATGTTTCTAGTTCTTCTAAATGCTTGTCATAGATCAGTACCCTTGCCCTTACCTCATCATACTGCCTGGATGCTCGCATCTTCGTAAAATGCAGGTAGACAAAAAATACCGCAACATAAATTCCTATGATCACAGCCGCAGATACTATAACTTTACCTTCTCTCAGCTTCATGATCACAATATCTAACTGCATGATACACAACAATCCTGTCATGATCAGAAATGAGATCAACAAGGCAATGCTTGTCTTGATCTTCTCCGATCTGACATAATCTTTCTTGGTATATTTGTAAATACGGAAATCACCTTTTCCATAATTCTTCTCATACTTGGCCATCTCAGCCATAATCTTTACTTTCTCTTCTGAAATCATATGCTTTCACCTGCTTTTTCAGTCTTATTTTCATTATAGCTGGAATATGCAAAAAAAAAGGAGGTATGAAACTCATACCATCCTAAATCAATTCTTCTTAATCCGAAGTATCTCTTTAATAATCCTTCAAATGCTTTACCATGACGTGCTTCGTCTCTTGCCATCTCATGAACTGTATCATGGATTGCATCTAAGTTTGCTGCTTTCGCACGTTTTGCAAGGTCAAATTTACCTTCTGTTGCTCCATGTTCTGCATCTACACGCATCTCTAAGTTCTTCTTTGTGCTGTCTGTTACAACTTCACCTAATAACTCAGCAAATTTTGCTGCATGTTCTGCTTCTTCGTATGCTGCTTTCTCCCAGTATAATCCGATCTCTGGATATCCTTCTCTGTGAGCTACTCTTGCCATTGCAAGGTACATTCCTACTTCAGAACATTCTCCTTCGAAGTTCGCTCTTAAATCAGCTAAGATATCTTCGCTGACACCTTTGGCAACACCTACTACGTGTTCTGCTGCCCATTCTTTTTCTCCTTCTACCTGCTCTTTGAATTTATCTGCTGGTACTCCACACTGTGGACATTTCTCTGGTGGCTGTTCTCCTTCGTGTACATATCCGCATACTGTACAAATCCATTTCTTCATAATTCTTGTTCTCCTTTATACTTTATATGATCATTTATGTTGCTTTGCCTTTCGGCTTAGTATCTTTTGTTTAAAACAGTAATGATTACTATTTTTAACTTGTCTTTATATTACCATCACATTTTACTTTTGTCAATGATTTTTTAAACAATTTTTGCAGATTCCTTTAAAATAAACAATATTCTGTGTAATCTTTCCAGGAAAGTTCTCACTTGCGATCTCATTTAACTTCTCATCGATCGGTGCCATCTCCAAATCGATGACTGCTCCACATTCCTGACACACAAAATGATAGTGTGGATCGGTGCATGCATCGTAATGGTCTGCTCCTCCTTCGTAAGATAGCTTTAGTATTTCCCCTCGCTCACTTAATAATGCAAGATTTCGATAGACTGTTCCAAGACTGATCTTAGGAAACTCTTCTTTGATATTCATATATACCATATCGGCAGTTGGATGGTCTTTGCGAGTCATTAAAAACTTTATGATGGCATCTCTTTGCTTGCTTTTTTTCGTTGCTGGCTGCATAACCTCTTCCTTTCCTCTTTAATTCAAATAATAACTGTTACTGTTTTTAGTATATATATTTTTATACATTATGTCAACCATTTCGAAGAAAATTGTATAAATTTATATACACAAAGCAGACAGGTATTTGATTTCCTGTCTGCTTTGTGCATTTTTAAAACTTAGGGAGTATAACCAAAGTGTCAGTTTTAGCTCTGGAATACTTTATGTGGATTCAAGATATTCTTTGGATCAAATGCTTTCTTAATTCCACTCATTAACTCAATTGTTTCTAGATCAAGAGATTCTCTCAAATATGGTTTCTTCGCAAATCCGATTCCATGTTCTCCGGATACTTTTCCACCTAACTGTGCAGCTTTCTCGTAGATCTTCTCCATTGCTGCTGCCATTCGTTTTTCAAATTCTTCCTGGCTTAAGTCATCTTTTAAGATATAAGAATGAAGGTTTCCATCTCCAGCATGTCCGAAACTCTTGATACGTATATCTACTTCATTATGTAAGTTATGAAGGTATTCTACCATTTCATTGACTTTATTTCTTGGTACGACCATGTCTACTTCATCCATATCAGTTGTAGATCCTTTGATCGCTTCAAGGAAGGCTCCTCTGGCTTTCCAGATAGATTCTTCTCTTTCTTCTGTATCTGAGATCAGTACGTCAAGTGCTCCTGCCTCTAAACAAAGTTTTGCAACTTTATCATAATCTGCTTCAATCTCTTCTGTTGAATTGCCGTCAAATTTGAGCAGAAGGTACGCATCGGATTGGGAATCTGGGAATTTTTTACCTAGGTACTCTTCTGCATCAATGATGACCTCCCTCTGCATAAACTCAATGGCAGTTGGGATTGCTTTGGACTTGATAATGAGAGGTACTGTGTCAATTGCTTCTTTTAAGGTTTTAAATGGTATCAGTAAACTAATTGCCTTTTTAGGCAGAGGGAGTAATTTTAATGTGGCTTTTGTGATAAAGCCTAAGGTTCCTTCGGAACCGATCATCAGGTCTTTTAAGGAATATCCGGAACTGTTTTTTACAACCTTTCCTCCAAATTCCACGATCTTTCCATTTGGAAGGACAACTTCAAGACCTCTGACATAATCTCTGGTCACGCCATATTTTACAGCACGCATACCACCGGCATTTGTACTGATATTTCCACCGATCGTTGCGGATTTCTCTCCTGGATCTGGTGGGTAGAAGAAATCATGATCTTCCACGTAGGCAGCAAGTTCCATTAATAAAACTCCTGGTTCTACGGTGATCGTTAAGTTTTCTTCATCAAGTTCTAATATATGATTCATGAGGCTTGAATCGATCATGATCCCGTGTTCGATCGCTACGGACGATCCTACCAGACCGGTTCCAGCTCCTCTTGGTGTGACCGGAATATTATTTTCATATGCATATTTCATGATCTCAGAGATTTCTTCTGCAGAAGTCGCTTTTACTACAACATCTGGGTAGCTTTGTGCTCCTCCTAATTCATCATGACTGTATTCTTCGTTGATATTTTCTGCATATAAAATTCTTTCATCGTCTTTTATGATATTTTTGATAACTTCTAAATCAGCTTGATCAAATTTCTTATAACTCATATCTCTTACGCCCCTTTCGCAGCTTTAATCTTCTCGATCAGTTTTGGTACGATATCGTAGACATCTCCTACCAGACAATAATGTGCTGTCTTAAAGATCGGTGCTTTTTCATCGGAATTAATGGATACGATGCAGTCAGAGTGATCCATTCCAGCTACAAACTGAATGGCTCCTGATACACCACAGGTAATGATCAGTTTCGGGCGTACGGTTCTTCCACTTAATCCTACCTGACATTTTGCTTCTACCCATCCTGCTTCTGCAAGTGGTCTTGTGCAGGCTACCTGTCCGTCTAACAGTTCTGCTAATTCTCTGATCATTGCAAGGTCTTCTTCTTTCTTGATTCCTCGTCCTGCAACAACTAAAACATCGGCAGATTCGATAAACTTCTCTGGCTCTTTCTTTACAATATCTAATACATCCACATGTGCTTTGATCTTTTCTTTATCGATCGCACATGAAATGATCTCTCCATGTGTTTCTTCTGTTCTTTCTGGTGCATTCATGACTTTGTATCTTACCGTTGCCATCTGTGGACGGTTATTTGGTGTTAAGATATGTGCCATGATGTTTCCACCAAATGCTGGTCTGATCTGAGAAAGGTCTGTGTTCTCATCCATCTCAAGAATCGTACAGTCTGCTGTTAATCCTGTCTTCATTCTTGCAGCTACCCTTGGTGCCAACTGTCTTCCGACTGTTGTTGCTCCTGTCAGGATCGCACATGGCTGATGTTTCTTGATGAAATCTTCAAATACAGATGTATAAGATTCTATTTTGAATCTTGCTAACTCTGGGAAGTCGTAAACAAATACTTTATCAACTCCGTAGTGTAATAATTCTTCTGCCTTATCTGAAATGTTATTTCCCATAAATAAAGCATAGACTGGATGATCGATCTTACTTGCCAGCTCTCGTGCTTTTCCGATCAATTCGTATGTTACTGGATGAATTTCTCCATCAACATGATCGACATAAACAGCGATTCCGTTCCACTGACTCTTATCAATTTCTTCTTTTTTCTCATCTTCTACATATTCTACTGCTCCAGCTGGTCCTTTCTTCACACATAATTTACACATCTTACATGCGGCATTGATAGAAAGTTTTCCGTCTTTTTCTTCCATCGCACCGAATGGACAAATATCAACCAGAACCTGTGGATCTTCTACTTTTTCCTGATGTATTACTAATTTTGGCATTCTCATTTCCCCCTTTTAGATAAATTTCATATCTGTGATCATATGGAATAATTTGTCTGCGACTTCACTTCCGTCTCCGTCCCATACTTCATGATGGTCATTCGCTGTTGGAGGGAAAATTCGTTTTACCTGTGTTGGTGAACCATTTAATCCATAATGTGTTTCGTCTTTGTCTTCCATATCATCTAAGGAATATACTTCAATTTCACGGTCTGCGGTATCCATCTTCTTTACATAGGATGGAAGTCTTGGCTGGAAAATGTCTTTATCTACGGATAACAAACATGGATACTGGACTTTAGCAATCTCCAGTTCTTCCGGCAGATCCATCTCGATCGTGATCGCATCGGATTCTACTTTAGATATCTTCTTTACATTTGATACACTTGGGATATTTAACCATTCAGATACTTCGGAACCAACCTGTGCTGTGTCACCATCAGTTGTCTGTTTTCCACATAGGATCAGGTCAAAATCTCCCATCTTCTTGATTCCCTGTGCGATCGTATAACTTGTTGCCAGTACATCGGCTCCACCAAATCTTCGGTCTGATAATAATGCTCCACGGTCAACTCCCATGGCAAATGCTTCTCTGATCACTGTCATTGCCTGTGGTGGTCCCATACTGATGACACTGATCGTTCCACCTACTTCTTCTCTGATCTTAAGCGCTGTCTCTAACGCATACAGATCATATGGATTCATCTTTGAATCGGCTCCGTTTCTTAACAGCACACCGGTTACTGGATCAACTTCCACTTTATTAGATGCCGGTACCTGTTTGATACATACTAAAATGTCCATTGCTATTCCTCCTCATTCCTAAGACTTTCTATCCTTTATCTTAAGCTCTTCCGCTCTGAATTGGTACTACCAATTTTGTTTGAAAAAAATTTGGATGTTTTCCGCATCCATTGTTTTTATCTTGTTTTTGTCTTATTGGTACTACCAATTTATGTTTTTATTATATATACATTGTCTACTTTTGTAAAGTACTATTTGACATTTTTCATTTTTTTTGTTAATCTTGCATAAAAAAGAAGAGCCAAAATGGCTCTTTCCTTAAAGTTCTTTGTGAATAATGTTATCAATCATCTCGAAATGTTTCATCAATGCTTTCTGTCCATTGACCACATCTCTCTTTAATAAACATTCGACAATCTGCTTATGTACTTCCTGTAACATTCCTTTTCGCTTCTCAGTTCTTAAGATTTCTCGACGCATTTCAAAAATGAAGATATCCATCACTTCAGATAATGCATCTAAGATATTCACGATCAGAACATTGCCTGATGCTTTCGCGATCGCATAATGGATCTTCTTATCATACATTGTCTTCTCGTCGTTATCTGTACTCTGATCTAATGCATTCACATATTCTTGTAATTCTATGATGTCTTTTGCTCTGCATTCTTCACTGCAAGTGCATATGCCTGCATCTCCAGTCCGATACGGATCTGGTTGATCTGATCATAATCAAGCTTATCAAGCATAAACATCATAGAAAGGACATCTACCATATATCCCTTAAAATTTCCTGATATATAATTTCCTGCTCCTTGTCTACTTGAGACCACTCCCATGACAGTTAAGATCTTCAACGCTTCACGAACGGAATTCCTGCTGACTCCAATCTTCTCTGAGATCTCTCTCTCTGGTGGAAGTCCTTGTCCAAGAACAAGTTCCTGATTCATGATCTGCTCTTTGATACTATCTATGACAATCTCATAGGCTTTCTTTGTTTTTTCCATATTAACATTCCATTCTGTCTATTACTTTTTTTCTTAATCACATAATAGGTAACATTATACCAGATTCACTTTTTTTTGAAAACCCCTTGCAATATCCTTTGAATAGTTGTAGTATGTAAGAAAGTTAGATGTGGTTTTTAATACTATGTATTGAATTTTATAACACTAGAATGATTGGAGGTTTTACCATGAAACATAAATTAAAAGATCCAGGAAGTGCAATTACCCATTTGATCGGAATGATCCTGGCCGCGATCGTTTCCATTCCATTGATCATCAAGAGCTTTTTAAGCGGTGATTATGTACGCATTATCTCTTTGATCATATTTACTATAAGTATGATTGGTCTTTATGGTGCAAGTACTGCTTATCACTCTTTTAATATTTCACCAACGATCAATAAGAAGTTAAAGAAACTTGACCATGCAATGATCTTTGTTCTGATCGCTGGTTCTTACACACCGATCTGTACGATCGTTCTTGGCAGCACGCTTGGATATGGACTTTTATCCGTAATCTGGATCATAGCGATCCTTGGTATCGTATTTAAGATGTTCTGGGTAACTTGTCCGAAGTGGGTATCTTCTGTCATGTATATCGCAATGGGATGGCTTTGTATCGTTGCGATCGCACCGATCATCCATAGTTTATCCAAGACATCTTTTGGATGGCTGCTTGCTGGCGGTATCATTTATACAGTTGGTGGTGTGATCTATGCACTAAAGATTCCTTGGTTCGAAAATCACTGGAAGAATTTTGGTCTGCATGAGATCTTTCATCTGTTTGTTATGGGTGGAAGTTTATGCCATATGATCTTAATGTTCCAGATTTAATTTTTGCTCCTGTTGGTAGTTTTCTATTAACAGGAGTTTTTCCTTTCTGGTAAGACGTTTAATCTTTGCTTCTTTACTCATTGCTTCCTGCTTTGTATCAAATTCTTCAAGATACACAAGTTCTACTGGTCCTCGTCCTCTTGTATATTTTGCACCTTTTCCTTCATTATGCATCTTCAGGCGATGTTTGATATCGTTAGTCCATCCTGTGTATAAACTGTTATCACTGCATTTTAATATGTACGTTACATTCTTCATCTGTCTTATCCTCTGTCTATCTGTATATTGATCCAGCCCTGATCTTCATTTTCTTTGAAGAAAGGCTGTCAGATGTTCTCTGACCGCCTTTCCTCTACATCAACCAGATATGTTATGGCTGTTATTTTCTCACTTTATTTTATTCCAGATATTTTAAAGGGTCTACACTTTTTTTATCTTTTTCCATCTGAAAATAGAGATTCGTTCCTTCTAATGTGTAATAACTTGTCGGCTCTGCGACTTTTGCAATAACTTCTCCTGCATTGACCATTGTTCCTTCTTTTACTCTGATATCTTTAAGCTTGTCCGTATAATACGGTATATTCATTTCCAAGATCCATCAATATCGTTTGTCCATATTCTGCTGATTTTTTAATTTCTCTTACCTTTGCCTTACGGACTGCCTTCACCTCGTCTCCTTCTTTTGCTTCAATCAGGATTCCTTTGTTGATACGGTACTGGTCAAGAGATTCAAAATAGATGGTTGAATTTACACTGTATGGAAGAATGATATTGCCTTTGATCGGCCATGTCAGTTTGGATGTACCATTATACGTAACACTTTCAC
>ENA-OPYX01001078-OPYX01001078.1-human-gut-metagenome-genome-assembly--contig:-NODE-1078-length-15242-cov-3.284287_pt1 | contig 15242 bp, 11 predicted proteins | sample MGYA00242639_ERZ504486 | MGnify/ENA primary metagenome ERZ504486 (study PRJEB26092, sample SAMD00036296) | human gut metagenome | host: Homo sapiens | study: EMG produced TPA metagenomics assembly of... | reverse complement strand
ACCGTAAAGGACAAGTCGGGAAAAACATATAGCTGCACCAAAAAAATAAAAATCATTGCACCGCCTAAAATGAATATAACAGTAGCCAAGTATGGTTATACAGACAGTGAAATAACAATTCAGTCTGAGAATGTGAATATGACAAACTTAAATACGATTTGGTATATAAATGATAAACCTTATCAGTCGTATGTTGTCGGTACTCTTTCAAATACAGGCGGAATAGTGAAGTTTCGTACAAGCGGAACATATTCACTTAAAGCAAGTGTAATTGATAACTATGGAAAGGAATATATCTTTACATCAAACAACTTTGAAATATATCCAATACTGAATCCAAGCTTTGAAATACCTCAATACACATATGTGGGTGATGATGTACACATATCAAATGTTTCGGGTGAAAATATCGTTTGGAAAATAAATGACGAGGACTATATAACTTATGCATCAGGAAGATTGACTGATAACGGCGGCAGTATCAGATTTAATGAATCGGGCGAATATATTGTTTCTGCATCAGTAACAGATGTAAGAGGCAGAACTTTTAAAGTTGAAAGGTCAATATCTGTTTATAATAATGCAAAGTTGGAGCTTTCGGCAAATAAAAATGATGTATATACATCAGAAACAGTAACGCTTGTGGCTGATACCGAAAATATAAGTAATATATCTTGGTATATATCTAAAGACGGTGATGATAAACAGAATTATTTAAAGTATGCAAGCGGAGTATTAAATAATTCCGGCGGTGAGATAATCTTTAGCGAAAACGGCATATATACAGTCTATGCAAACGGTGAGGATAAGTACGGAAAGAGATATGACAAAGAGGTAACAATAACGGTTACTGATAAACCTACATTGGAATTTAGCATAGATAAAGAATCTGCGTATGTGCAGACAACTGTTCGTGTAAGTTCAAAGCTTAGTAATATTGAAGATTGCAAGATTGATTGGTATATAGAGAAAAACGGCTTGAGAAATCCGTATAATGATTATGTCAACGGTACATTAAGTAATTACGGCGGTAATATATATTTCAATCAAGGCGGAGAATATATTCTTTATGCTGTTTTAACAGACAGAAACGGAAATGAAGAAGAAAAGTCTTGTAAGATAACAATATATGATAGAGCAGCTATCAGTATCAATATAGCGGAGGTTGGATATGTCGGTATAGCCAATAAAGTTATTGCAACTGTAAGTAATGATGAGTGGGATAAAATACAGTGGTACATATCTGTAAACGGCGGAGCGAGAAAGAATTATCTTGAATGTGCTGACGGAACACTTACAAATGACGGCGGACAGTTGACATTCAACAGTACGGGTATATATACATTGTATGCCGTTCTGACGGATAAAGCAGGTAATACCGTAGAAACAAACGAGAGTATAACGGTTTATACTGTTCCGACAGCAGATATTATCGCACCGTCAATTACACATACAGATACACCGATAACTGTTACGGCTGCATTCGAAAATTCAGATAATGATGTGACTTGGTACATCGCAAAAGACGGCGGTGAGGAAAAGTTATATATCAATTACTGTACAGGTTCTTTAAGAAAAGCAGGCGGTCAGATAAGCTTTAAAACAAGCGGTACATATCGTCTTATTGCAGGCACAACCGATAATGCAGGACAGATACATAAATTCTCAACCGATATACGAGTTTATCCGAAACCGAATCTTACTACATCACTTTCAAGACGTATGCACTTAAACAGTCAATACAGTGCAAGTTATACCATTGAAAAATGGGGGAATCAAAGTATTGAATGGAAACTTGAAAAGGAAGGTACACCGATAAATATGGATGATTACGGTGCATTTGATTTTTCAAACGGAAATATAACCGCAAGATTTTTCTCAGAGGGTAATTATGAACTGATTGCATATGTTGAAGACGAAACGGAAAAAGTGTTTAGATGTGCTGTTCCGATTGAAGTATATAATACACCGCCATACATAAGCGGAGTATCGGTAAATAAGACAAGACAATATAAGGACGGTAAATATCTTGTTACATTAACACCGTCTGCTATTGACTCTGACGGTGATTTTATTTCAGGGTATGAATATATTAATAAACCGTCCGATAATTATTATCCTGTCGGAAAAACATATGTAAAGGTTCGTGCAAAGGATATATACGGTAAATATTCTGAGTGGTATGATGTTGTTGTAAATGTAAGTAACTCTGCACCTAATGCACCGACTATATCAAGAACTCCGGATACAATAAGTGTAACACCGGGTACAAAAGTAACAATGAAAGAATCGGCAACAGATCCGGACGGCGATACAGTAAGCTATGAATGGGAAGGATTGAGAGAAGACGGAATATATCCTCTCGGCAAGAATATTGTAAGATGTAAAGCTGTTGACACAGCAGGACTGAAATCGGCAGCAACGGCTGTTGTATTTTTTGTTGCGGACGAAACCAATGGCGGAGGTATGGAGCTTGTAGATGCGGAAAGTAGAATTGTTGAAGAAGGTATTGACGGTGCTACTATATCAAGCTATGAATTTAATGTTCCGTCTGTTGACGGTCATAACGGTAATGATTATGGACAGGTGCAAGGATTCAATGTAAATACGGGTGAATGGGAGTTGATAGAAAAACGAAGTGTATCAAATGGTATTACTATGACGGGTACACTGGAAAAGGGCAAATACAGTAAATTGGAGTTTTTCTATAATGCCTCACATTGTATGTATGGTAAAAGTAATATAACGTATAATGTTGAATTTTATTTCCCTGCCGAATAAAAGTATATGTTGTTTTTTCAGCGAAACTGTGGTAAAATTATAAAATATGATTTTATACGGGTGGTGGAAAAATGACAACATCAGAAGAAAAAGTTGATACGTCAACGGAATATATGACAGAATATGAGAAATGGGCAGTAAGCGGCGTAAAAAGAGCCGAAGAACTTATTGAAGAATCTAAAAGTAAAACAGAATAACAAACAAAACGGTTTCGTAGAAAAAAATGCGAAACCGTTTTTTAATTTGGGACAGGAGGAAGTTATGAGAAAGAATACAACAGATGAACAGAGAATGCGTACTCCGTTCGGACGGTATGTTAATACAATAAATGATGAAACGGATTACGACGATAAAGACGAGATTTTTTCTGATAAAGATACGGAAGAATATGCAGAAGAAGAGGAAATATATGAAGAACCCGTTAAACCGATAAAGAATAAACGTTTTAAAAAGAATAAAAAGGTAACAGAAAATGTACCTGAAACACAGCCTATATGGACAGGACAGACAACAGCGATTGATATTATAGCTCCTACATCGGTTGATAACGGAAGTCGTGATTATGTTGTTGTTGACGGTATATATCATTCATATTTGTATATATCCGGATACGGTTATCGTACACATAATGAAGCGGCGTGGATGTCAGCATTAGTTGAGGCAGGTGATAGTATCGGAATATCATTCTCATTTAAGAGAATGCAGAGAGATAAAATTTTATCACGAATTGCTCAAAAGACTATGATAAACCGAAGTAAAATGCGTGATGTTGCCGATACACGTTCAGATTTTGAGGAACTGGACAGTGCGATAAGCAGTGGTATATATTTAAAAGAGGGTATGAATCGTGGAAATCAAGATTTTTACTATATGTCAACAATTATTGAAGTAACGGCGGAGGACGAAGAAACACTTGAACGAAACGTCAGTGATATTATAACTCTTTGTGCGTCAATGGATATGGTATGCAAACGAGCAGACTATAAGCATGAGCAAGGATTTTTGTCATTGTTGCCGACGGTATCTCTTGATGCAGACTTGGAAAGAAAGTCAAGACGGAATGTTCTTACTGATTCATTAGCAGCGGCATTTCCGTTTTCATCTTTTGAAGTATATGACCCGGAGGGCATTTTTATCGGTCTTAATAAGTATAACAATTCAGTAGCAATACTGGATTTTTTTGATGCTGATAAATATTCCAATGCAAATGCTTGTATTTTAGGAATGACCGGTGCGGGAAAGACATTTTTAATGCAGATTATGGCATTGAGATTGCGACAACAAGGAATTCAGGTGTTCATACTTGCACCGCTTAAAGGACATGAATTTGCCGAGGTATGTAATATGATTGGCGGTAAGTACATACGAATTGCACCGTCATCAATGGACTGTATAAATATTATGGAAATCCGAAAAAGAACTCTTAATACTAATTATGAAATTCACGGTGTCAGACGAAACGATTCAATTCTTGCAGAGAAGATACAGAATTTGATAATTTTCTTTTCACTTATTAAGAATGACATAACACAGAATGAGCTTAACCTTATAGACGGTGCTATTGTTCGTACATACAAGACGTTCGGTATTACATATGACAATGATTCACTGTTTGATAAGGACGGACGTTTTAAGAAAATGCCTACATTAAAGGATTTATATAACGAACTGCTGTCAAAGGATAAAACAAAGGACTTGGCTTTGATGATAGAAAAATTTGCAGTCGGTTCATTATCTACGCTTGGCGGCAGTACAAATGTGGACTTGGATAACAAATACATTGTAATTGACATTTCGGAAATGAATGAGCATTTAAAGGCATTGGGAATGTTTATTGCTTTAGATTTTGTGTGGGATAAGGCAAAAGAAAGTTGCATTCAGAAAAAGGTAATCTTTATGGACGAGTTGTGGAAACTTATCGGTACGGCGGGAAACAGACTGGCAGCAGATTATGTCTTGGAGATATTTAAGGTTATTCGTGGTTACGGCGGAAGTGCAATAGCGGCAACACAGGATATATCGGACTTTTTTGCACTGGATGACGGTAAATATGGAAAGGCGATTATAAACGCCTCTCGTATTAAGTTTATTTTGCAACTTGAAGAAGATGAAGCTTTTACCGTTCAGAAGCATTTATCATTATCTGATGAGGAAACAATGCAGATTATACGAAATAACAGAGGTGAAGCACTGCTTTGTGCCAATCGTAATAAGATTGTTATTGATATTAAAGCATCACCGTATATTTATAACGCAATAACAACAAAGAGATCGGACTTGGAGAAAAAACGCAAGCGAAAAATGGAGGAAAGAGAACAGTATGATAACTAATATGGATAATCTGAAAAAAGAACTTAAATATGTTCAGGAAAAATTGATAACTTCAATACAGGCGGTATCAAGAGTGAGTATGTCGGAAAGTAATTCGGAAACGGTAATAAATAAAAAACTCGGTGATATTATTGACAGTGTAGAATCTGCGTGTATTACCGCAAGAAATGTCATTGACAAATATCGTATTATGAAACCGTTTACGGAAAATGCAAAGAAGGAAAAAATAATTTCGGAAGTGACAGGCATTGCCGAAGTGACAACAGAAGGGTGGCTGCATATAAAGCTGAATACACTTCTCCCCAATTGCAGATACAAAACAAACGGTTACATACAAGATACATTGACGCGACTGCTTGATGAATGTGACAAACCTTTGCCGATGTTCGACAAAGCATTTTTAGCCATAGTAGAATACTGTGATTATGAAAGCAGAGAAGTATTCGACCAAGATAATAAATCGTGGAAGATGATACCGAATGCGATAAAGGGTAGAGTGGTTAAGGACGATGAACAGTTTAAACTTGATATAGGCTTGTTTTCTAAAATATCCGATACTCCTGCTTGTCATATATATGTAATTCCCGAAACGCAACTGGTTGATTTTATATATTATTTGTCGTGTGAATTAATGTAAAGGTCAAGAGAAATATATATTTTTTGCTTGAAATCGTATGCACTTTGTATAGCAGAGAATTCTCGTGATATAAGGACACAGAAAATAGCTGAAACAGTGGATTTTTTTGATGAAATAGGTCACGAGAAATTTCTGAAAATGTGCTGTAATACGGGAGCAAGAGAGTTTTTAGAAAAAAATGCAGGAGGGAGGTATAAAAATGATTATGAACAGTGTTGAGTTGGAAACATTAAAATTATGTGCAATGGGAAGGTTTATGCCTTGCAGCATTGCAGGGAAATATGATTTGCCGGAGCTTAGAGTATCAATGTTGAATTTCCTTGTAAAGAAAGGTTATTTGAAAACCGTGAAGGGAGATGAGAAATGCTATCGTCTTTCAAGACGTGGCAGGGATATATTATATAATGCGGGGTATAGGTATCCTGATGATTCAAGACCTCGTAAAGAAGGCTCAATATTTAAAAGACGTATAATCAATGCAGAGATAAATGTGCTTTTATACGGAGCAGGGATTGATATTTATACGGAATCGGTAGATGAACTGAAAGAGAAAAATTACGCATATATTCCAAGTCTTACGGTTCGTGCGGATACAAAAAGTAAAGTCCTTGCAGGGACAAAGTTTTACGGTATTTTGCGTATAGATGATACAGCATATGTTATCTATTATGCAGATAATGAATTTGACGCAATATTTCCCGATTATGAAGAACAGACTTTCTCAAATCTTATTTCACGCATACCGGGTATAAAGCACATATCAATTATAATAGTGTGTGGCGGTGTGGAGAAAATTATGAAGATTATCTATCCCGATACCGTTCCTGTTCTTAAGGGCGGATATGTTTCCTTTGCAGGAGTAAAGAGAAAGTGGAAGTATGAATTTTGTATGCTGCCTATGAATCGTGACGGATTGTTGCAGATGAAAATAAATTCTGTGTATGGACTAAAAGGGAGGATTGCCGAGAAATTTGGTGATATTAACGTTCCGATAAAGCTTAATTGCTTTGATGCAGTTAAGGAGGGAAAAGCATTTATGATAGCAACAGATATGAATATTACAAGAGTAGGTAAAGGTCTTGAACAGACTTTATATACAGATTACATACCGCACATTGTATGTTTGCCGTATCAACGACCGATTTATCAAGAACTGGCTGTAAGAATGCAATATCCGAAACTGATGAAGTTTACTGTTTTGAATCGTAATAAAGTAATTGAGCAATTCCCTATACTTGCTCCAACAGAAGAAAAAATAAAACCCGCAAAGACAAAGAACGGCGATTATATAGACGTCGGAATTGAAAGGGGTTAGCTTGTAATGAAAAATAAAATAATTGAATTTATAAAAACGTTGTACAGTAAACATGTACAGCGTTTTTTATATAAGCTAAAAGAGCATTGGATATTTTATTCGGCAATAGGTTTAACCGCTGTTTATTTGTACGGTATGATAGTTTCGTCATTTATAAATGCGGTACATAATTTCGCTACAAATACCGATGAAAAAATATTTACGCTTAATCCGATAAAGTGTATTGCAGCTGTGTTTACTCCGTATGGATTGGGTATAACCTTTTATATTGTCATAATGTATTTATTGATACATCAGAACTGGGTAGGGTATATCACGGGAGTGAAAATAAAAAAAGATGAACGCAATTTCTATACGGTCAATGAAGGGACGCATGGAACATCGGGCTGGATGGATAAAAAGCATATGCAAAAAACATTTTTGATGGGTGAAGCTGACAAAGTGAAAGGACCTATACTCGGTAAAGTGGACGTCGGAGGATATTACGAATATCTTGGCTTAAATTCCGGTAACGGACTTAATAAACACATAATGACCTACGGTGCATCGGGTGCAGGTAAGTCAAGAGGATTTGTGAAACCGTTTATATTGAAAACGGCACAGTTAAAACAAAGTATGATAATAGTTGATCCTAAAGCCGAAATGGCGGAGCAAATGTCTGAATATTTAAGAGAACAAGGCTATGTAGTAAAGATGTTTAATCTGCTGAATAAGGACAATTCGGGACGGTTGGAACTGTTTGGGCGAGATAGATGGCAATGTGGATAAGGTACAGAATGTTGCGGAAGTAATAATTCGTAATACATCTGAGGATGGACAAAAAGCAGATTTCTGGGATAAGGCAGAAAAGAATTTGCTTGTTGCACTAATACATTATGTATGCACTTTAAAAGACCCGTTGACAGGTGAGCTTTTGCCGATACAAAAGCGTTCACTTGCTACGATATACGATATGCTTTCAAGTGAGGGACAAAAGAGCTTAGACGCAAAAATGCGGAGTTTGCCGCTCGACCATCCGGCAAGAGCACCATACGGTATATTTAAGCAAGCAGCATCTAATCTATGGGGTAATATGTTCATTGGACTTGGTTCAAGATTGAATGTTTTTCAAAATAAATTGGTTAAGAAAATAACGAGTTATCACGAAATAGACCTTGAACTTCCTGGTAAACAACCGTGTGCGTATTTTTGTATCATATCGGACCAAGATAGTAGTTTAGAATTCCTTAGCTCACTGTTTTTTTCACTGTTGTTTGAAAAGTTGTCAGACTATGCACTAAAGAACGGTGATGAACGTGGACGTTTGCCTGTTGAAGTTAATATGGTGCTTGATGAATTCTGCAATATCGGAAAAATTCTTGATTTCAAAAAGACTATATCCACTGTACGCTCAAGAGGTATTCATTGTCAAATAATAGCCCAAAGTGCAGCACAGCTTGCAGACCGTTATCCGATTAATGAATGGCAAGAGATAGTGGGTAACTGCGATACTCAACTTATGCTTGGTTGTAATGACCAAATGACCGCTGAGTTTATATCAAAACGGTGCGGTAATATAACAATAAGAACAACGACCTCAATGGCACCGCAGACACCGATATTTTCACCGATAACAAGACAGGTCAACGGTTATAAGCAGAGTACATCAAATGCAACAAGACCACTGATGTATCCGGATGAAATAGAACAAATGGATAATAGCGAATGTCTTATATTGATAAGAGGGCAAAAACCGTTAAAAGTGATGAAGATAATTCCCGATGAATTAAGTGCCTTTAATGAGCTTAAAAGAATAAAAATAACGGAATACATTCCTAAATGGCGATATGATGAGGAAAACGGAAAATGCAATACCGACAGTATTCCGTATGAAAATGATTTTGAGGATATAGACGACATTGAAGAAAATCCGTTTAGTGATTTTGATATAAGTAAGGCAGAGATAATTGGAGCGTCTGTAATTTCGGATACGAATAAAGATGAGGACAGCGGCTTGGGTGATGATACAGAGTTTAAAGTAACACCAATGACACCGCAAAATATTGTTGATAAATTTAAAAATAAAAGGGAGAAATAATTATGACTGTGTATAAAATAAATGATTTAGTTAAATTTGATTTTATAAAAATACCCAAAACACTTTTTGCAAATCCTAAATATAAGGAAATGAGTTCTGATGCAAAGCTTACATATGCGTTGCTTTATGACAGACTGTCACTGTCAATACAGAATAATTGGATTAATGCTGACGGTGAAGTGTATCTTGTGTACACACGAGGAGCGATTGCCGAGGATTTGGGTATAACATATAAAAAGGCGATTGCAGCATTTAAAGAATTAAAGGAAAATAACCTTATAATTGATAAACAATGCGGACACGGAATGCCGAATTATATCTTTATTGTAAAACCGGAGCTTTCGGATACGGAGGCAAAGAAATATACGAACAAGGAAAATTCAAGACCTGCCGAAATGGAATGTCTTGATAGTGACGAATGTGATGAAAGTATAGGAAATTCGGATTGTGATATGCCAAATGGGAATATCAAGACCTGCGAAAACGGAATGTCAAGAGGTACCGATATGGAATATCAAGACCTGCCGAAATGGCACACAATAAAGACTAATAATATAAAAACTAATATAAATCATACTGATAATAGTCAATCAGTAAACGACAGACGCTTGTTTAATAAAATTCTTGAGCAGTGCCAACTTGGGTACTTTGATAAGGATATACAACGTATATTTTACGATGCGATAGAACGATTATTCTATTGCCGTGAATTAAAAATCGGTACAAGTATATTGCCGGGAGAGAATGTCAGAAGCCGATTGTGTGAAATTGATTATACCGTGCTTGAAAATGCACTGAGAAAAATGCACAAAAATAAAAGGGACACTAAAAATCCAACCGGATATGTTATGAGTGTTATATTTAATTGCTTAACCGAAGAATTTACAGAAACACATCTTGACCCGTATCTTAATCATTGCAGGGAGGGGAGCAATTAATATGTATCTTAACTTGTATCAAAAATACATACTTGAATTATTGACTGAATACGGAGGACTTTTGAAACGGCAGCTCGAAGTTATGGTAAAGCATTTTAAAGAATCGCATTTGTATAACATAGATGGGTACCTTGAACAATTACGACGATTTGGCAGAATAGAATTTGCCGACTGCAAGGGTGAATGCGCGGTTATACTTCCGGGCAGGGAGATAAACGAAGTGGTAGTAACGGCATTTGATATAATGCTGAATTTTTAGATTATCTTATTGGATGTGAAGTGGGTACAGAACCTGTGATATTGCGTTTTTATATAAATCCGAACGGTAACTCGGAACGGGAAATAAATATAATGTTTGTTGAAATGGGTAAAGAAAATATTGCAATGCGTTATGTTGAACAGTATGTGGTTAATATAGCGGAAGATGCAGATGAAGTATCATATCTGCCGTCGTGGATGTTCTTGATACAGAATAAACGACAGATGGCTTTGATAAGACCTAAAGCAGAATTTTCATTTGTAATGATAGAAAACGGAACGCCGATATTTTATGAATAATAAGACATAGTTTGTGGCAGTGTTAATCTGAATTCGGAAGAAGGTGCTTTTAAATATTCAAACAGTGTCGTAAATTTATAATATCAATGAAAAACGGAGGAAAAAACAATGGAATTTAATGAATTAAATCTTGCAGAGATGGACAAGGACTTAACAGCTGAGGAACGTGCAGAATGGCAGGCGATATATGCGTCTTACAGAAGTGGTAGCGTAATGCGTGGTGAGGCAGCAGGTGTGGACTATCATGAATTTGAGTTCGTACCTGAGGGCAAGAAAAGAGCAGTAAAGCAAAAATTGAGATGTATGATTATAATATCCTATCGAATAAAGGTAATTATTCCCGAAACGGAAATGTTTCTTATTTCCGTACCGGAGGGTGGATATGTTCTTCATTCAATGTGTGGTGCAAAGCTTGATTATGTGATTACATATGTAGACCGTGAAAACAATTTTGCGGTTGCGTCAAGAAAAATTGCTCTTGAAAAAATGCAAAAGGCATCGAACAGACGAAATATATCGGATAGAATTATTGATGCCGATGTGGTATCGGTAGGAAGAAATGTATGTTTGCTTAACTATGGCGGTTATGATGTACTGCTAAGACAGCGTGATATAAATTATACAATGGTGTCCGATATTCGTGAAATAGTACATACGGGTGAAGTTAGAAAAGGCTAAGGTAAAAGAATTTGTTCCGGAAGAAGGAATTTTAAAACTGTCAATAAAGGAAACAATGCCGCATCCATTCGATGGAGTGGAAACACGTCATCCGGTCGGCTCTACAAGAGTTGCTACTGTTGTTGGTAAATACGGTGGTGGCGTCTTTTGCAGACTTAGCGATAATGCAACGGACGTGCTTTGTTCGTATGATACTATGCACTATGACGGGGATTTTCAGTTGGGTGATAGGGTAGAGATACTTATAAAGCGACTTAATTATGAAAAGAAACTTATATACGGAAAAATGTTAAGAAAAATGAGATAAAAATTCTCCTCAGACATAATACTTGTCTGAGGAGGATTTTTTTATTGTCCTATATGAATTTTATTCCTTGGGTGCTTTGTGCGTAAAATTTCTCTTTGTTTTGATGATGTTACATGGGTGTAGATTTGAGTTGTGTTTATAGAACTGTGACCGAGTATTTTTTGTATGTAGCGAATATCAACATCTTCTTCAAGCAGTAGCGTTGCAACAGAATGTCTGAACATATGAGGTGTAATGTGAATTGGTGATGAAATTTGTTTCTCAAGGTTAGTTATCACTGTTCTGACGGATTGTTCTGAAAGACGATTGTGACGGCTATTCAAAAATAAGTAACTATCCGGTTGTGAGTGATTTGCTGTTGATAACATATATCTCATAAGAATAGAAATAACATCATCATTTTCAATTTGTATAATGCGTTCTTTTGAGCCTTTACCAAATATGCGTACTGTTTTTGAAGTTAAATCTATATCTTTTAATTTAAGAGAGCAAATCTCTGAAATTCTTGCTCCGGTGGCAAAGAGAAGCTCAATAATAGCAGTATTACGTAGAGTAGTAAGCTTTTCATATTTTGTTGTTGCAGAGCACATATTGCTATAAGAAACTTTTAAAAGTTGTTGTATTATATGTTCGGGAATTGTTCGTGGCAACAATAACGGCTCCTTAAATGTGGTATCTATTTTGTCAAATGGATTAGATTCTATTAAATCCTCAAAGTATAGATAGTGTACAAATGCTTTTAAAGATGCAATTTTTCGTTTTACCGTTTTGGGCTTGTATTTCGTGTGTAATTCTTGGATATATTCGGTCAAATTAGACTTTGAAAGACTCATGTTCTCTTTGAATAAAAGAAATTGAGTTAAATCAATGCGATACGCTTTCAGTGTATGCGAACTTAAATTTTTCTGAGATGTGCAGTTAATAAGATAGTTGTTTATTTCTGATTTTAGATTAATCATATGTTTATCTCCTTGTATTATTATAGTGAAAAAATTATATAAGATATATGGACATTTGTCGATAAAGGAAACAAAGGAATTTTTTATTGACATATTTAAACAACAATGATATAATTTATTCAAATATTTATGAAAGATAATATTAGATTATCTTTTGTTTACAAGGGATAAAATGTAAATTTTAGAGGTGTTAGCAATGGAAAATAAGAAAAAAATTTATTCAAAATCTTAATAGTATTCAAGGTAGTATTATTGCAGTAGTATACACCTTTGAAGGCGAAAATGCACCTGGATTTAAACATTATGATGTATGGCGTAGTAATGTTATAGCTGACTGGATAAATGCAATTAATGAAATAGGTTGTAAACCATATATAATTGATGTCCGCACATTTATTTCAAAAGCTATGATGGATACATTACCTCATTTGGATTTTATAATAAACCTTAATGCTGGGAATATAAATTTAGATAATTTAGGTTTAATTCCTTCTGTATGTAGTTTTTTAAATATTCCCTGTATTCCATGCAGTTCTGGGGTGTGTTCGGTAGGAGAAGATAAATTTTTTGCAAATACAATAGCAAAAAATTCATTGATAAAAGTTCCAAAATCTTATCCGGATAATATTGAAGGCGGAATAATTAGACATAGAAATTATGGTAGTAGTATCGGTATTCGCAAAACTGCATCGGAAACAACTTGTAAAGAAAATGAAATATCCCAGGAGTTTATAGTTGGAACTGATATTACAATACCTATATTATTTAATCCATTAAATTCAAAACTTGAATTGCTACCAGCCATAGCATATATGCACCACAAAGGAGAAGATTGGTACTTAGGTGAAAAAGAAAAAAATTTCACATGATTATGATAAGGTTAGCGTAAGACTTCCTATTGAAGTGTCAAAAGAAATATTAAATTTAGCAAAAAGTTTTGATATAAGCACTTTTTGTCGTATAGATACAAGAGTAAAAAATTTCAAGGATTTTGAGATAGATACTATTACCTTAGATAATCTTTATTTTATCGAAATTAATCCTACACCCACAATACATAATACTATTAATTTTGCAAATGCAATTAATGAACTTAATAAGTCTGATTCGCATTATGGAGCGTTCAATTTATATAAAAAACATGTTAAGGATTATACTGTAACAGGATATATATTAACTAGTGCCATATTCGCAATCAAAGCCAAGCATTCCCAATGGCAGGATTAAAACCATTTTCACTTATATAATTATGCCTAATACCACTAATAATACTATGATGTGAAGGACATTTTAAGTAATCAAAATTAAGATGTCCTTGACTTTTTTTTAAGAGTACATTTAACTGTTCTATTAACGAACCTGTACCCATTTCATTATCTCTCAATGAACGTATTAGTACTTCTTTAAAGTTTTGTGATGTTGTAATTTCTTTAACAGCTTCAAAATTTTTTTCGAATATTGCAGATGCTAAAAAATTCATCATTCCGTTTGCTTGAATAAATGGCAAATTTTGTGTATTAGGCATATTAATGATATCATTAAATCCTCTTATGAAATATTGTGAATCATGTTTAATACCTAATAAGGATTCTGTTATTATAATATTACCCATAAGTCCTATTCTTTGAGCAGGTCTATTATTAGCTCTTGCATAATCTAAACCTTCTTTATATCTAATTAGTGCTATATCTGGATTACGATTATATAATTCCGCTGTACCAGCATTATTATATAATATAGACATACCTGCTAGCCCAGGTACATTGCTTGTGGCTTCACCCAATAAATCGTTAAATTTTCTCGTGTCTAAACTTTCGCTATAAAAAGAATAAGTCAACATATTGTTTATACAATATATTTTATGGTCGAATACATTTTTTTTATTGAAAATTTCGGATGCTTTAAGTAAAATTTCACTTTTTTCTTTATACGACGTATTCGGAATAAAATGAGCAAATCTATCAACAAAAGCTTCCATTAATGGATTGTTTAATTCTCTACTAAGGTTAATTGCAGTCAAAATACTCGTTCCGCCTTTGTCTGTGGCATATACGTTATATAAACTCAATATACAAGTAAACATTTTCAGTAAGTCAGATTCTATGTAAGAATGAGTCAATAAACTATGTATATATTTAATATCTTCTTGTGCCGATTTCTTATTGTCTTGTAACAAATATGAATGGCATTTTATTAGTAATGTACTTAATATACTTACAATATTTGATTCTTTCATGTCTCTTATTAGAATGCTTTGTTTTGTATGGCAGCATGTACAAAAGCATTGGCTAGAATAAGAATCCATAAAATCTTCTACACTGTCAGCTCCGATATTATTTAAAACAGTTATTACTTCAGTTTCACCACTATCCTTATGTATAGCTACTTTTAAATCTATTGGTAATTTTTTTAAAATTCTTCAATAACAGCACTTGATGTATTTTTATCAAGCAATAGAATAATAATAGGTCGTATTGGGCTTGATTTGAAGTTATTAACAATTTTACTTGCTGTTTTTAATGTATCTTTATTAATTTCGATAATTATCGGATCTAACACCTCAATATTAACAGCTATTGCAGGAATTATTTGCAATAGCATTGATAATGTTTCAAATACTACGCTTTTCTTTATATTATCACTATTTTCCAAAGTTTGTAC
>ENA-OPYX01001076-OPYX01001076.1-human-gut-metagenome-genome-assembly--contig:-NODE-1076-length-15259-cov-5.045599_pt1 | contig 15259 bp, 16 predicted proteins | sample MGYA00242639_ERZ504486 | MGnify/ENA primary metagenome ERZ504486 (study PRJEB26092, sample SAMD00036296) | human gut metagenome | host: Homo sapiens | study: EMG produced TPA metagenomics assembly of... | reverse complement strand
CTTAATGGCTGCATAGATGCAGGCAGATATACAGCGGACTACCTGTAATGTGGGGACCTGCCATATCTGGCATGGGAAAAAGCGCATATCTGCGCAAACCTAAGTTACAGGCGTATCCGCCGATATTTAGTCTGACGCCTAAAGCGTCTGGAAGCACGTGACTTCAGTCATGTGAGGATATAATTCACGAGTGTGGAATAGCAATAAAACAGGAAAAAGCTCTGGATGGTGATAATCTGGTGCTGCGGCTGAAAAAACTGCGGCATCAGAATACCGGACAGGGCTTTTTGTAATATACGCATATGTGGAAAAATTCAGGGACATTAAGAGCTTTTTAAAACCGTATTTACAGAAAATGGAAATAAATATGGTATATTAAAAAAATAAGATGTAATATTCTTATATTTCTATAACAGTAAGAAATTGTACAGAAATGGAGGAAGAGTATATGAAGAATAAGAAAATGCTTGCAATGCTTCTGGCACTTACCGTGACAGCGGCAGGAACACCAGTATATGCCGCGGATTTTTCAGATGGAAATCTGGAAAGTGTGCAGGAAGTGGCAGAACCGGAAAAAATTCTGACGGGAGATACTGCTCTGGAAGAAGATAGTAATGCACAGGAGAATCAGGAAAGTGATGAATCCGGGGTTACGTCAGCAGAGGAAACCGATGAATTTACAGAAGAAGATGTGGCTTCTGCATTTACGGATGACACGGAGAATGAAGTGGCAGAGGCGCAGAGTTCGGATACGGAAAGTGGAAGTGAAGAGGTGACAGGTACCGAAGGTTTGGAGTATGAATATGATGCGGAAACAGATACCTATCATCTGGTAAAAGGTGTCAATGTGGAGAGTGTTATAATTCCGGAACAATATAATGGAAAAATAGTGAGCGAAATCGGTGAAAAAGCATTTGCAGGCTGTGACCGGATAAAAAATGTCAGGGTAAACCGGGACTGGGACCAGGAAACCATGATTATCAGACAGTCTGCATTTGAAGGCTGCATTCATTTGCGAAAAGTTATGTTAAATCGCGTGATTAAGGTAGAAAAGAATGCCTTCAGAAATTGTCCACAGCTTTCTGAATGTGTATATATTAGTATTGACAATCTCTTTATAGACGGGGGAGAATTTATCGAAAGAGATGCATTTGATCCAGATAACAAAGTATGTGTATATCTGGGGGAAGAAAGTAACAATTTTAAAGGCAATAAGCAGTATTTTGTAGCTGGTTTATTTGATGAAGATTATGTATTTAAAGAAAGTGGAGTCACTTATGTTTGTTATGATCCAAATATGACAGGGGATATGGAAGGTATCAGCAGAGAACATGAGGGAACAAGGATTCTGGATGTGCAGGATGAACTGGAGACGGTATTTGTCAAAGATACAAATGTGACAGGAGTGGGAAGAAAAGCGTTTTATGGGAGCGAAAAAATCAAAGTTGTGAAACTGGGAAGTCAGAACAGATATATTGAAACAAAAGCATTTTTTGACTGTGAAAATCTGGAAAGAGTATATATACCGGATACTACAAATGACATTGCGGATGATGCGTTTGATGGATGTAATTCTCTGGTAATTTATACCCCTAAGGGTTCCTATGCGGAAAAATTTGCAAGAAAACATAATATTCCAGTGGTGGTATCTGCAACCTCGCAGGATATCCTGAATGATGTGAAACCGAATCTTCGAGTAACCAAAAAAGAGAAGGATGGAGTTACACTGAAATGGGAAATATCGCAGCCATATCTTGCAGAGGGATATGAGGTAGAAAGAAAAAATGCACAGGGAGAATATGTTCACTGTTCTACGATTAAAAGCAGTGAAGTTAATACTAAAGATATTGAACTATGGAATTATAGTAAATTTTATGGGAAAAATATCACTTTCAGAGTCAAAGCATATTTTGTAGATGAGGATGGAACAATCATATACAGCCAGCCATCAAATACTGTAAAAACAACTTTCTGCCCGGTACAGCCAAAGATTACATCTCTGACAAAGAAAGCAGGGAAAAAGTTAACTGTTAAATGGAAAAAGTCAGATTATGCAATAGGATATCAGGTATGGCGTTCGGTAGATGGAAAGAAAGGTGTTTGCATAAAAACAATCAAAGGCGGGGATGTGACGAGCTTTACAGATACAAATCTGAAAGAAGGCACTACTTATATTTATTGGATTAAGAGCTATCGTATGGACTATCAGAATAAAAAAATATATAGCAGGAGCAATGATTATTCCAAAAGTATTGTGTATTAGTGAAAAAATGATAAATAAGTAAAAACAGCCACCATATGATGAACATATGGTGGCTGTATTGTGGTTAGATGAGACTTAGCTTAATTGGAAAAAGTAAGTCCAGAAACTTTGCTTACAAGATCCGGCTTAGAAGTACTCTTGTTCTGAACAATATACATTATACCGGAAGAAGCAATACAAACAGATTCAATTTCTGAAATTGAAGAATTTGGAATGAAAACTTCGTCAGGGATAAGAGGCTCTTTGACAGATGCATTAGTAATCTTGTCAGGATTAATTCGATAAATTTTGGAAATTTCCACATCAGTACGATGGGTAATGAAAAATAATCCGTGATTAATATCATAATGAATATCCTGCAGAACAGTTACTTTACTAAGATAAAAAGGATTGTTGACCGTGAACTCTTTTTCAGAATCAAAACTTCCATTTTTGAAAGAGCCAATGTAAAAGTGCAGTGTCTGGCTAAATGCAGGTTCTCCGGCAAGTTGCTCATAGTTTAGAACAATAAACTTGTTATTTCCATAATATCCGATACCACCAAACATAGAATCACATTCATATGTTTCTACTATTTTTCCAGTAGAAGGATTAATTTTTGTAATCTGTTTTCTCTCAGGAGTAGTATACCTGTCGTAAGCTGCTACATATAAGAAGCCATTTACGAAAACCATACCATTACAATGTCCCAATTCTGTAAATAATTTTCTTGGGGAGAATGCTTCTGAAAAATTTTGGGAAGAAACATCAGAACTCTTAAAAAGAATACTGATTTTATCTCTAAGAACAGTATCTTTTGTAGTGTGAGTTTTAAAACAATACCCTGTATTTCCATCAAGAGTAAATGCCCCAGGATTGATGCAACTGTAGGTAGAGTTATTATAAGTTCCCACTGCATTAGGAATTTCTGTATCACCATTGCAGGAAAGTGTCATTTCCAGGATACCATCTTTTTTGAAAACCGGATTGGTCGCGCGGAAAATGGCATCTTTAGAATATTTTTCAAGGACGGATGGAGCAGAAGTTGCATTAGTGGATAAATACAAGGTTCCATCATCAGTAATATAGATGGATTTTACAACAAGTTTGCTGTAATTGCGGTTTCCGTTAAATTTGAATTCACTTGTTGGGTAATAGGTGTTTCCATTTTCTACAGAACTCAGTTCATCAGGAATTTTGGCGCAGAGAAGCATATTGTAGATAGTGAATGCACCGTCAGTTTTTTTGTTTGTGACAACAAAAAGACCGTATTTGGAGTGATAAAAAATATCCTGTGGCTGTTCATAACCGGCACTGTTATTTACATAAAAACGTTTCTTTTCCACAAATTTTCCATTGGAAAGGCTGCCAATCATATAGAAGAATGCACCATTTTTCTGCATCTTCTCAACGCCTACGATAAACAGATCTTCATTGTTAACTGTGCCATAATAAGTAATAGACTGAGGAATGTAACCATTGCCATCTTCTGTAACAGTATATTCCGCTGCGATTTTACCGATAGAAGAAACCGGCATCTTGATAATTGTGTTTTTATAGCAGGTCATATAGAGATAGTTATTATGGTAAGTCATACCATGTACAGCATAGGGAATAGAAACAGGTGTTTTTCCATTAAGTGCGTCGAAGCTGGCGGAAGCAATATTTTCAATTACAAAAATATTTGAACTTGTCTGGCTTCTTTTTGCGCAATAGGCAGTTTTTCCATTGATAGCGATACCTGCCATGTTGTCAGCACTTGGATCTGAGTCTTTACTTCCCTTGTCAGGAACAGCCGGTCCGAATACTTTGGAAATGTTGTATCTGGTTTTTGCATTTGTAGACATATAAGTGTCCTCCTTTGATTAATGTTTTTGTGCTGTTGTTTATCAGCTACACTTAATAAAGAGTCAGTAAAACTGAATTTGTAAACCAGGAAACTAAGATAGAAGAAATTTTTTTAAATGTAAAAAGACGTATCGTTTCTAAATCTTATTTACCGGATCAGTTTCAGGAAGGTATTTCGGTCGCAGGTGCCGGAAACAGTTAATCCCTGTGCTTTCTGAAATGTTTTGACTGCTGTCAGAAGACCCGATCCAAAAATCCCCGGAATCTCCACGCCGTTTGGATTGTAACCGTGTAAGAGAAGAAGGATTTCGGCAGCAGTTACCATATACTGACATTCTCCGGATGTAACATAATGTTTTCCAAGTGCTTTATCTGTATTTAAACCAAAGATACCATCGACCACCAGACCGGCACCATAATCTTTGTTCAGAGCTGTCTGGAAGACTTTGATACCGGCTTTTACTGTGGCAGTATCTCTCTGACCGGTGACAGGAATCTGAGCAGAGGTAAAACGATTCGCATATGTCTGACCTTTGCGGACATTTTCTGATTCAGAAGAAGCAGCTGGAGCCGATGGGGAACTGATATCTGTAGTTGCATCTTCTTTCATATAGCGAAGAACGCAGTCCCATCCATACTGATAAAAATAATAATCCTGGACCATGATTTCCATGCCTGTCTGATCTCCGGTTTTTCCACCGCTGACTTTTCCGTTCTCATTGATTCTTGCGGCTACAATTCTGCCATTTCCAATATACATTACTGTGTGATGCAAAGTATTAATGATCACATCACCGCGTTTCATACCGTTTCCGGTTCGGAGATTCACTCTGGAAGTGACATCTGTGAATCCACAGGCAAGAAACGCAGATTTCATATTTCCGGTATAGGCAGCTCCCTTTGTTTTTACAGGAACTCCAGCCTGCTGCCATGCAGAAATAATCAGGGAGGAACAGTCATAATCAGGTCCCCATCTGTACTGCTGATCGTATCCATGAGTGTTGTCATTTGCGATGGCCAGTGCCCATGTTACAGCTTTTTCAATTTTTGTCATTTTCATCATCCTCTTTCTTTTGGTTTTTATAAAGATGGCGTTATTTGCAACACCATAGCAGAAAGAGTAGAAAAATAAAAAATAGAAACAAAAAAAGCACTTTTGAAGGTGATTTAAACCTTTCAGGGACAAAAAAGTGCTTTTTGAGGACAAAAACTGTATAAAAAGAAAAAAGAGTATAAAATCAATCCTGATGTGAAGCCTGATAAATCTTTATAATATCAAGCATATATTGAGCCTGTCTTTCATTCATCTGCGAAAGAACAGTAACGGCATCTTTGACTGTGGGACTCTGAATTGTTTCATTATGAGGAATAAGATCATAAAGGAAATAGTCGATTCCTACATTTAGAACTTTTGAGAGTTTTATCAGATTTTCAATGCTGGGTTGCGTCCTTCCTGTTTCGAAGCGACTGATCGTGCTGACGGAAAATCCACTTAATTCTTCAAGTTGTTCCTGTGTGATATTCAGATTTATTCTGGCTTCTGCAATTCGTTTTCCAATCGTGTTTTTCTTCATTGGTAAAAAATTCCTTTCTTTATCTGAGTTTAACAGATTGGAAGAAAGATGTATAAGGACATAAATGACGTGCGACTAGTAAAATTTGAAGTGTTAGAGGAGGAGAAAAGTAAAATATGACAGATGCAGACAGAACGGACAAAGCGGAAGAAAGAGAAAATATGTATATTATGATGTTTACACTCCAATCATTGCAAAATTATGGGCTTTCTGTAAAAAAAACTGTAGAGAGAAGTCTGGATTATTTGTGGGAATGGTATCAGGAGTCAGGGGAAGAAAGGTATCTTCTGTTGGCAAAGCAGCATATGCAGGCGTATGTAAATATGGGATTTGCACTTAATGAACAAAATCAGACAATACGTGATATAATAAGTATACTGGATCAGACAATAGCTGATTTCTACCCTAAAGATTCTTTACCTGGAAAGAGAGTGAAACTGACTAAAGCGCAGATTCGCAGTATGATTGGGAGATGGAGGCCGTCCAGGGAGAATCCTATGACAATAGGAGAATTGGTGGAGGATATTATTAAAAAAGTAAAAGAGCACCAGACGGGAAGGTATATTTACCGATATTGCAGAAGCGACTGTACTTCAGGAGAAGATGCGGAAATTTATGAACTGGTAGTAGGCAGGGAGGAGAGTTATTTTTATGATGTAAGGAAATTCAGATTTTATACGTTCATGGAGGAAACAAAGAAATGATACGAATTGCAATACTGGATGATGAGAAAGCAGATCTGGAAAAAGAAGAACAGATTACAAGACAGTATTTTTATAACAGACAGGCAGAATCTGAGATTGCAACATATCAGAGCGTGGAATGGTTTCTGCTGGGCCTCACCGAAGAACAGTTTGATATCTACATTCTGGATGCAGAGATGCCAGTAAAAAATGGAATTGAAGTGGCAAAGGAAATCCGGAAATTATATCCGGAACCGGTGATTATTTATGTTACGAATCATCTGAATTATGCGGTGGAGGCGTATGAAGTCAATACTTATCGTTATATTGCAAAAGATACAATGGAGAAGGGACTGAATGCTGCTTATGAAACATTGCTTCCGATTTTGCTGGCGAAAGAGGAAAGATACTATATTGTAAAGAAAAGAAGTGAATTGGAGAAAATAGCATATTCCGATATCTTCTATGTAAAAAAAGAGGGAAAATGTGCGGTGATTGTTCACAGAAACGGAGAAACGTCTGTCAGAGACAGTCTGTCAGCGGTAGAAAAGGCATTGGGTTCCAGAGAATTTATCGTGGCGGACAGAGGCTATCTTGCAAATATCAGACATGTGATGAAAATGAAGAGCAGAGAGCTTTATATGCGAAACGGTAATATTATTACGGTAGGAAGGGAGAGATTTAAGCATGTCAGGAAGGCTATTTTAGACTACTGGAAGGAGATTTAAAATATGTGGATGGTATTATTATATGGGGTGGCAACGTTTATGGAAACTGGGGTTGGGGTGTGGATGTTTGGTAGGATGTTTCCAGAACGGAAATCCAGTTCAGAATACAGATGGGCAAAAATGATACTTTTAACGCTCTTGATTTTGACAACATATACTATGCATAGAGCATATGGACAAGAATATATATATGAAAAACTTTTTTTTTATAGTTGTTTATGCTGGAGTCATGATATCAGATGCTATCTTATATAAATATAGAGATTTTTTCAGAATCAATAAGAAGACCGAAAAAATAATTCTGTTTTCATATATATCAATAATGTTGACGTGGCAGTATTGGGTGTCTTATGTTTCTTTTGGTATTATAGCAATAGCTAATTTGTATCTTCCATTTTTCTTGCTTTTATTTTATAAGTGCGATTTCATTCAAGCATATTTATGGGAAGTTTTATATTTAGTCAATATTGGACTTGCAAAAATTTTGTATATTTACATTATAGGAATGATTAAACATAGAAGAATTGAGAATTTTCTTTTTAGTAAATCTGTACATTTTTATGCTGGTGTTGTGTATCTTTTAATATTCTATGTACTTTTTTTGATTATACAAAAAAATTTTTGCGTGGAGAAATGGTTAAAGGATTTACTGACAGACTGTAAAAAAATGATTTTATTTGTAGCTTTAAGCGAATGTAGTATTTTGTATTTTTTTATTAACAATGAACTGGGGATACATAGAAAACAGAGAATTGATAATTAGTTTTGGAGTTATATCGGGAATTGCATTAATATTATTATTTGTTCTTGCACGTTTTTGGGCTAAGAGCATATATACAGAGAAAAATATTCTGGAAGTTAGGAATAATGTTATAGCAAGTCAGTATGAAGGAATTAAACGAAAGTTATAAAAAATACAGATGTCTGATACATGACGAGAGACATATGATGGATTATATAGAAGAATGTATAGGGACGGGAAATTTCTCAGAAGCGCAGAAAATCATAAAAAAAGCAGAAATAAATTCAGTGAGAGGTATTACTGGACGGGCATAACAGTATTGGATAATGTTATTTCAATAGAAAAAAGAAAAATGGATAATATGAATATAGAATTTCATATAGAAACAGATGTAACAGATATCGTTATGGAAGATATTGATATTATTATTTTGCTTGAAAATTTATTTGACAATGCGATAGAGGCGGTTGAAAAATGTGCAAATAAGAAAGAGATTAAATTCAGCATAAAAAATATAAATAGTATGCTTGTATTAAAGCTAATGGAACAGTAGCTGTAAAAAGCCGAAGTGAAAAAAAGAAAGATTTGTGACTGATAAACATGATTCTAAAGGTCATGGGTGGGGATTGGAAAGTGTAAAGTATATAGTAAAAAAGTATGATGGAATTATTGAGTTTGAATATACAGAAATGTTTTTTCAAACGGTTATTATGATTGAAGGAGAATAAAAATGGACGAAAATATAAAGTATGAATTAGCAGAAGCAGAGAAATTAGAAGTAATAGATAATGCAGGGGTTGCTGAAAATGAAAAAAAATCAATTGTAACGGTATTGCTTAGTCTGTCATGTTGTGGACATATAATGAATGCTTGAAAATATTTGTATTAGAATATTGATTTTGGATATTTCTGAAAAGAAAAGCAACCATGAGTTGTATGGCTTTACAGTGCACGAAGAATATAACTTTTATATAAAACATTTCTGGAAAAATGAGTCTTATAAATGTGATTTGGCAATACGCTATGCGGAAGGAAGTCGACTTCAGAAATTAAAGGAAAAATATTTTGTAATATTACAAAATGAGATAAATGAAAAAATCAATATAGATAAGGATATGATAAGTAAAAAATTTCATGAAAATATGAATGAATTTACAGATGTTGAATAAGGATCAAGGAGATATACACAAAAATGGTCGCAGTGTATCAAAGATTGAGTTTGATAATGGCAGTATATTGTATTACAAACCTCACAGCCTTGACAAAGACATAAAATATCAACAACTATACAATATTTATGCGAAAAAGCAGGAATATCCTGTCGGGAGGTGAGGTGCTTATCCAGACAGACATATGGATGGGAAGAAAATATAGAGAATAAATCATGTAACACAAAAGAAGAAATAGAGCGTTATTATTTCAGGCTGGGCATCCATCTGTTTCTCGGGTATGCATTGGGAGCAACAGATCTTCATGGAGAAAATATTGTTGCGTATGGAGAACATCCGGTGATTATAGATATGGAAACATATCCCGGCTATATTACAAAGAATAGTGGAAGTAGTACAGAAGAAAAAGCAGAAATCAAAATAAGAGAAAAAATTATGACATCCGTGTTAAACACGGGTATCCTTCCTGTTCTCACATGGGGAACTGGAAACAATAGAGTTCTTATGAGTGCTGTAAATATGCATGGCAAGATAAGGACTCCGTTTAAGATGCCTGTTGTCAAAGATGATAAAACATCAAATATTCACATAGAATATGAACAGGTAGAATTTGAGATAAAAGAGTGCATTGTAAGGTTAAATGGGGAGGTGGTTAATTCCGAAGAATATACAGGAGAGATTATCAGGGGATTTCGGATGGCTTATACAGAAATACTGCAAAATCAGAAACTCAGAAATATGCTGAAAACTTTTTTTCAGGGAAAATCCAGAGTAATTTTGCGACATACGCAGCAATATTATATGTATCTGTTTGCGTCGTTCCATCCGGATTATATGAAGGACCGGAAACAACGAGAGGAACTTCTTCAGGTATTGCATAAAAAAGGGGAAACCCAGTTGCAGAAAGAATTAAGAGATTATGAAATACAGAGCCTGCTGGAACTGGATATTCCATATTTTGAAATTGACGGAAACAGCAGATCAATTTTTGATGGAAATGGAAAAGAATATCAGGGATATCTGCCATGTACACCTTATGAATCATGGATAGAGCATATGAAGCAATTGAGTTGTCAGGATATGGAGCAACAATGTGATTACATACGATTGTCTATGGGATTATTAAATCATGGGTATATCGGCGAAAAAAATCCGCGATGGGCAGATGAAAATACTTGTATACATCAAATTGCAGAGTGGATTTGCAGAACAGCTGTAATTGACGGAGCTGATATTGGATGGGCTGGACTGCATTTCTGGGATAATGGATATTGGAGCCTGAAACCATGTGGTATGTATTTATATGATGGGATTGCGGGGATTGTTTTGTTTCTGGCAAAATATCTGGACCGGTATCAGGATTCGTCATGCAGGCAAGACGTGGAAAAAATCTATAAACTGGCTATTGAAAAATTAGAAAAATATACAGATCTGCGATGTGAACAAAATGAAGTACCTGAACCATTGGCAACAGGACTTTACGATGGAGAGAGTTCAATTGTATATGTTTATCTGATATTATATGAGATCACAGGTCAGGAAAAATGGATCAAGAATGCTCAGAAGCATTTTGAGATAGTAGCTAAACTGCTTCCAAAGGATGAAAATATGGATTATCTCAGTGGAAATGCAGGCGCAATCGTGGCTGCCATGAAACTTTATCAATTAACTGGAGAGATTGAATATTGTACAGCTGCGGTAGAAACTGAAAAAGATTTATGGAAAAAAGGTCAGAGAATGGAAGTGGGATATGGATGGAAACTGAAAAATCTGAAATATCCGCTGAGTGGACTTTCTCATGGAAACAGTGGCTTTTTGATGGCGTATGTGGAACTTTATAAAATGACATATGACCAGGAATATCTGAAAAAAATAAAATTGTTGCTTTCCTATGAGGATATCTTATATTCAGAAGACTTGAAAAACTGGATAGATCTGCGTGATCCGGACGGACGAAAGACAATGCGTGGATGGTGCCATGGTGCTCCTGGGATTTTACTTAGCCGTATGTCGATAATGGATATTCTGCCAGATGATAAACAGATTAAAAAGGATATCCTGCGGGCAGTATCCACATTATTTCACAATGAGCGTGAGAAAAAAATATGTCTGTGCCATGGAATGACAGGAAATCTTTTAATTATGAAAAAGTATCTGGAGAAGAATCCGGATGATGATTTAAGACAGAAATACGAAAGGCAGTTTTCGAACCTGAAGGAACAATTGCAAGATATGAGAAGTCTTATGGTTACTGAGACATTAAATCCTGCATTTATGAATGGAATAACCGGAGTTGGAATGGCAATGATGTTGCTGAACATGGATTAGAAAAGGCATTTACAGCCTTTCTAATCAGGATGTCTGAAAAAATAAGTTTTTAACAGTTTCTTTTTCTGACGATTAATGTATTGACGGGAGACATGAAGAATTGATGCAATTTCGGAATCTGTTTTATACTGGTAGAAAAACAGAGACAGAATTTTGTATTCCATACTTTGGACAGGAAAGCTTTCGATATATGTAGTTATATCATAAAGAGTTTCATCGAATGGATTATCTGCCTGTAAAGTAAGAGAACACGTATCAAAGTCTTCTCTTTCAGGTTCTGACAAATGGTATCTGCATAAAGCTCTGTAACGATTTTCTATAGCGGTCTGCATATATCTGACACATTCACCTTCGGAAAAATTTTTTGCCGTTCAGGTAAGGCAGTGTATTAAGCAGAGTCAGATACAATTCCTGTGTGGCATCGTCCCGTTCCATACAGTGGATGCGGGAAGCGTAGCTTTTGATCAGAGGTTCCATACGTTTAAGAATTTCTTCACCTGCATTTTTGACACCAGAATGATAATCGTGAATTAACTGTAATAATGACTTCATAAGAAACTACCTCCTTTTTGGAGGAAGTAGTCAGAAGTGACTAAATCAGAAACTGAAAATAGAAAAAATATGAATTTATTGTAGAAAAATAAAAGAAGCGAAGTCTGACAACAGAAGAAATAAGCTTCTAAAAGGAATTGAGTTGACAAATTATGAGATTTTCTGTCTTTCTCAGAGGAACTGAAATGTTTTACTACTGAGAAAGGAGGTATGAAGATATGGAATCCACGGTTATGGAAACTGCAATATCGCAGGGAATCTGGGCCGTCCTGGCAGTTTTTCTTTTGATTTACATTGTAAAATCCAATGAACAAAGGGATGCAAAGCAGGAAGAAAGGGAAAAAAAATTACCAGACAGTGATTGAGAATTTGACTGAAAAATTCCAAATTCTAAATCAGGTTCAGAATGATCTGAAAGAGATTAAGGATAATCTTCTTAATAAAAATTAAATAGGAAAAAGAAATAGAAGCTCTCTCTACAAAATGAATGTCACAGTAGGGAGGGCTTTTGTCATTCAGGTAAGAAAACAGATTAATTCAATATACAGGCAAAACACTCATATCCATTAGAATACATTTTATTCCAGAATTACAGAGGTTTATATAAATGGTGATATACTATGATAATAAATATTATTGAATGGAGGAAAAAGAGATGAAAGAATACAAGGTTATAACAGCACTTTTTTTGTCAGCAGTAATGCTGGGTACAGCTCCATTAACCGTATGGGGAGCGGAGAGTTTTTCGACAGGGGAATCTTTCAGTGATGGAACAGAAAATATTCCTGACATAGTAACAGATTCGGCTCTGTCTGGTGAATCTTCTGAAAGAGACTATGAGTTAAGCATAGAAACAGGTACGGATGTAGAGCTTACAGAAAGTGATTTTTATGATCCGGAATTTCGTGTAGAGAAATATGTGAAAGTCAGAAATTCAGGAAAAAAAGAAACAAGAGTCCGGGTAGATGCTTCTGGTCTTAAGAATTTTGAGGTAGATGATCAGATGGCAAAGTGGTCAGAGGATTATGAGGAACAGGATTCCAAAAGACTGCTGAAGCCGGGAGAAACTCTGGATTTTTTTGTACTGCCAAAGCAGGAATACGGAACATATGATGAAACGTTTGATTTCCTTGCAGATGACGGAAGCAGATATCCGGTTCATATCACAATGAATAGAGAGAAGAACCCAACGGAAAAGAAGAGTCTGGAAATTACCGAAAAATCTTCCGAGAGTTTCCCGATAATGCACTGGGGATATAAGACACTTCCGGAAGCCAGAATTTATGTTTTGAAAAATTTTACGGACATGGATATGGAACTGTCTTTCGATTATAGCAAAGACTGTAGTGTATCATTATCCGGAAATACCAGTCTGGCACCTGGAGAGAGTACAGAACTGAGCCTTTGTCCGCAGATGGGACTGCCAGTTGGAGAACATGATCTTGGAGTGACAGTGACTGCGAAAACAGCGACAGGAGAGACTATAACAAAGAAGATTTGGGATTCTTTCAGAGTAGATTCAAGGACATTTCAGGGACTGGTGGATACCATTGAACCTGTGACCGGAATTACCAATGGCGTAGAAAAAACTGCTGATGCTTTACATTTGCCATCGGTTCTTAAAGTCTATGGTGCTGAAGTGGATGGAGAAAAAACGACATTTTCTGCCGATGTAAAATGGGATGTGGAGAATTGTGCATATAACCCGAAAAATACGGCGTCTCAAAGTTTCACAGTTAACGGACAATTGGAACTGCGTGAAGGTGAAAACAATGAAGAGCTGGATACGTCTGTAAAGATAAAGGTACAGGTGAATGCGTACAAGGGGTTGAACAGACCGGTGATTGATCCGACATGGACCAGAGTGATCACAAATTATGCAGAACTTTCTTTAAGAGATACTTCTAATGAAGCAGACGGATATTTTTTTGTAGCAGCAGAATCTCAAAAGGATCTGGAAAAAGGAAATTATATCGCACAGGTGAAGGTCGCAAAATCTGAACTGAATCATTATCCTAAACTGAAATATATTCCTGAAGGGACGCATTATCTCTATTGCAGGGCATATAAAGAGGAAAGTGGTCATACGGAGAAATATGGTGAATGGTCTGAAGGATTTCTGTTAAAGGTAAATATAAAGACACCAAATGCACCTGTGGTTCAGAAACTGCAGGTGAAGAAAAATGACGTTAAAATTATCCTTGGCAGTAATACAGAAGAACTGGATGGTTATGATGTTGTTGCTGCCAGAAGTAAAGACGGGGATGAGCCATCAGATTATATAAAGGTACAATGCAGATATTCAGGAAACAGCAAGGAACTCATTCTAAAAGGAGTACCGAAAGGAAACTGGTATATTGGTGTACATGGCTATAAATATCTGGATGGATCAAATAAAAAAGTACTGAGTAAGTGGGCGGAAGTTCAAAAAGTAACGGTAAAGACAAGCCTTGTAACAGGAAAACCAGCTGTTAAATCGGCAAAGGTTTCCAGACAGGGAACAAAAAGAAAAGTAACGGTGAAGTTTACTGTACCAAAAGCCTGTGACGGAACGGACTGGGTACTGGCAAAGAAAGTATCTCAATCTGAAGATGGAAGTTATACATATGTCAGCGGTTATGCTTATACTAAGAAAAATCAGACGAAAACTACAGTCATTTTTAAAAATGTAAAACCTGGAGTTTATTATCTTACAGGACGTGCTTATGTAAAAGGATATGCAAAAAATTATACGAAATGGTCAGAGGTAAAGAAAGTAGTTGTGAAGTAGAAAAGTGATTTAGACCAGAAATTTATTTTTTTTCTGCATATATATATCAAAAAAAGAAGGTGTTGTTTGTCAGAATAAATAATCCAAAGGAAGTATGGTAGTATTTATTCTGCAACTGTGTGGTATAACCAAAACCTGAGTTTACGACTGTGAATGTACATTCTGCATCAGATTCTTTCCAGTTTACAACACTGAAAGTTAATGTTCCTGGCATAATTTTTGCCTCCTTTAAATTTTTTGGAATTTGCAAATTCACTATATAAAGATGCTGCTTTGGTGATTTGTAAACCATAAGTGTGTATATGAGCATGAATTTTTTTCTTTCATGCGGAAATTAGGTAAGAATAAAAATAAAGATTCGAGGTCAGATGATGCAGGTTTATTCCCTTTTTATATTTTCTGCATCAGTTTACTGTAAAATAATAACGGGTAAAGAAGATATAAGATGTTCTGGTACATACAATTAAGAAGAAAGGGGCATGTGCTGTGTATAGTCAAAATGATGAACCGCCTGAGATGATCAGGCGGTTTTGAAGTATCTGGATTTTTTATGAATATTTTATTTTTAATTACAGGTATAATGTGTTACAATAAATATAACCATTAAGACTACCAGGCAGGTC
>ENA-OPYX01001074-OPYX01001074.1-human-gut-metagenome-genome-assembly--contig:-NODE-1074-length-15275-cov-6.608595_pt1 | contig 15275 bp, 10 predicted proteins | sample MGYA00242639_ERZ504486 | MGnify/ENA primary metagenome ERZ504486 (study PRJEB26092, sample SAMD00036296) | human gut metagenome | host: Homo sapiens | study: EMG produced TPA metagenomics assembly of... | reverse complement strand
ATAATGGGGCGTATCGGAAGACTTTGCAGACTTCTTACTCCGTTTAATTTTGCCTTCTTTTATCAGTCGTTCTTTTTCAGCCTTGATTCGTTCGAGCAGAACTGATGCTGGTTCATCGTTGGGATCTTGGGGTACAAGTTTTCCATGTATCGCAAGGTCGAGTATCTTTTGACGTAACGCTTTTGTATCCATCGTTATATTTCTGTTTGTAATTGTGCAGTTTTGGCTGCACAATTACTATTCATGTTCTTCCAGTTTCTTTAATTCCTCATTTTCTTCAAACTCTTCAATCCATTCCTTCACCTTAGCTTGCAATAAAGCCTTGTTGGGGAGATAGAGTTGATAAGCAGAAGCATAGATGTTAACATCTTTAGGCAAGGTAAGTTCCACTAGTGCATCGTTCTTCTCCTTACACAGTAGAATACCAATTGTCGGCTTTTCAAAGTCTTGTTTGACATAGCGGTCGTAATAGTTGACATACATCTGCATCTGCCCAAGGTCTTGGTGAGTTAGTTTGTCTATCTTCAAATCTATAAGCACATAGCATTGTAGCAAACGATTGTAAAACACCAAGTCAACAAAGAAATGCTGCTCATCAAATGTGAACCTTTTCTGCCTTGCTTCAAATAGAAATCCTTTGCCAAGTTCTAATAGGAATTGCTGCATCTTGTTGATAATGGCATTCTCTAATTTAGACTCTGAATAAACTGCATCGGGTTTTAGACCAAGAAACTCTAATGTGATGGGATTCTTGATAATGTCTGATGGTTTCCCAATAGATTGTCCTTCCTTAGCCAACCGCATTACTTCATCTTTGTTACGGCTCAAAGCCAATCTCTCATAAAGACAGCTTCCTACTTGACGGCTGAGTTGTCTTTTAGACCATTGTTGTTGAGTACATTCTATTTCATAGAAACTGCGGGCATCCGGATTTTCCACCCTCATCAGTATAAGATAATGAGACCATGAGAGAGCGAATGTCGGCTCAGAGATACATTCCTCTGACTTCGGATAATCGGCTAACCACTGGTTAGCCTTTTGACTCGGCTTTGGACAACCACTGGTTAGCCCTTTAGAAAAAACAATATAAAACTGCCGTATATTCTTAAGCGTTGAATATGACCATCCATCTCCCAACCTATCAGTCAGACGTTTGGAGAGTTCTTTCAGCACCGCCTTTCCATATTCGGCTCTTGTTTCCCCCTTTTGCTCATATTCTACTATATATTGTCCGATATGGAACTTAGTATAAACCTCAGCTATATTGACGGCTGTTGCCACACGTTCCCTTGCCTGCGTAACAAGGTTAACAACCTTCAAGAACAGGTCGTTTATATCTTTATCATTTGTGAAAACCTCTTTTCCCATAACTCAATTTTCTTCAATATTCGCAAGTAGCTTTTCAAGTTCAACCACAGCAGCACTTATCGTTTGGCTTTTATCCTTTATATCAGCCATCAGCTCTGCCAATGAACGGTTGTCCACCTCACCACCTTGCTTTATCCAAGTAATGTCAAGACTTGTTTTGTCTCTGGTAAGAATTTCATCTACAGGGTATTTACGCCAACGACCTTGCGGATTATTTTCTGCATCGTATGTCTCTACTCGATTATTATAGCAAGAAACAAAATTCATCCAAATGATGCCGTTCCAGTTTATTGGTGGCAAGCGTATGCTTTATATCTGTACGGTAGTCGTAAACCATATTTCCTTGGTCGGTTGTCCTTTGCTGAAAAATCAACACGTTGGCTTTTTACGCCTTGGGCATAGAAAATACCTGTAGGTAAACGCAATATAGTATGCAAATTAAAATCCTGCAATAAGCGTTACGAATAGTCTCACCTGCTCCAGCCTCAAAGAGAACATTATCAGGAAGTACAACTGCTGCACGTCCTCCCGTTTTGAGCATAAGCATCATGTGCTGGAGGAAATTTAACTGGTTATTCTTGGTCTCTACATAAAAATCCGGGCGGTTAATATCCACCGATCCAGCCGGACGAGTTCCAAAAGGAGGATTGGCAAGAATCACATCTACAAGAGTTGACGGTTCTTTTTCCAAAGAATCCTCACAAACAATCGGACTACGGTCTGTACCAATACCATGCAAATAAAGATTCATGGAAGCAAGCGTCACCACTAAAGGCGTATTATCCACACCATGCAAAGCTTTGTCACGCAAGAAATCACGTTTTTCTTTACTTGCTGACTGACCTTTCATATAATCGTAAGCTGTAAGCAAGAATCCACCCGTTCCACAAGCCGGGTCACAAACCGTTTCCCCCATTTGCGGATTGATACAATCTACTATTGCCTGAATAAGTGGACGAGGAGTAAAATACTGTCCTGCCCCGCTTTTCTTGTCTTGTCCGTTCTTTTCAAGAATGCTTTCGTAGATAGCTCCTTTCACATCACCGTCCATAATGAGCCATTGCTCCTCATCAATCATGGTGATGACCTTTTTCAGATAAACAGGCTTGTCTATCTTGTTTTGAGCCTTCGTATAAATCGTACCTATCAGATTATCCTGCTCACTAAGCAATTTAAGGGTCTCTTCATATTGTTTTACCAAATCCAAGCCATCAAGTACTATCAAATCTGCCCACTGATAACCAGTTGGAATAGCCGACTCTTCTCCAAACATTTCTACATTTTCGGCATCCATCTTCAAGAATAAAAGATAGGTCAGTTGGGTAATATAATCAGTAAATCCAATTCCTTGTCCGGCAAGAGTGGTTGCCAGATTCCATACTTTTTTGGTGAGCGATTGCTCTGTTGTATTATTTGTTGCCATTTCTTTATGCTGCTTTTCTTAAAACTACAAATGTGTAAAGTGAATGAAGTGCCTCGTCTGCCTTCTGCATATTGCCAAACGCTCTAATCATTTGGGCTGCATGGGTAGCATCATCTTCACGAATATCTCTGATAGTACAAGCTCCGTTAGAAGCGATGTAATCCACAATACGACTGATAACCTCTCGCTGTTTGTCAGTTATTTCACGCTGGTTTTGCCCTAACCAAAGATTGAAAAACTGTTTAGAGGTAGTAACTACGCTATCCAATCGTTCGATTTGGTGGAAAGCAAAGCGCACAAGTTGTATGATATTGGTCAATGCATCGCTTTCTTCTTTGGTAATGGAACGCCTTACCACTTTAGGGTTAACTATGGCATAAGAGTTCCAGAGTTGTTTGGATGTAAAATGATTGTTTGCCATTTTAAGTCTGTTCTCCAAATCCTTTAGCATCGAATAGGTTATAGGCTCTCCCTCATTGTTGTAAATGATGCGCAGTGCCTCTATTTCGTCATAGTACTTTTTACAAAAATCTTCAAAAGCCTCTGTCGTATTTTTTGCTTCCTCAATGGAAAACCCTTTGGAGATAAGCGTATCTTCACCCGGCATCAATGTATTGACGAATCCGGCTGCAAGTATAAGAAGGTATTTCCGAGCATCTGCATGATTGGCAAGCGGAGCGACTAGCCCCTTACGTTCATTGTTAGGCTCATCAGTGCTTACAAACGGTGGAAGAATGCCTTTCTCCAGTGCATCGTATATTCTGGCAGAAAGTTCCTTCATGTCATCATGAGACAAACGGACAAACTCTTTCCGTTGCGGATCATCCGCCTTGTTGTATATTCGGGCAAGCGTTGCAGCAAGCCGTTTGAGATACTCGTCAGGAATATAGCCATGACTAATACGTTCTAATAGCTCCTTTAGAGTAATCGTCTTTGTTGTAGGAGCATCATCTATAGGTGCCACTGTTTGCGCATGTTCCGTCACGCCTACCGCATCAACCAAATAAAAACAATCCTTGCTGAATGCGTTCGGGGTAACATTGCGAAGTTGCTCATCACCAATAGTACGTACTCCACGCCCTTTCATCTGAATATACAAAGGCAATGACTCCACATCACGCATGAACATCACCACTTCCAGCGGCTTTACATCTGTTCCGGTGGCAACCAACGTACAGGTGACAGCAATACGGAAATCCTTGTCGTTACGGAATTGGCGTATCAGTTCGTTACTGTCGCCTGCCGAATAGGTAATTTTCTGAACAAAGCGGCCATCAGTCCGTCCAAACACCTCTTTAGCTATTTGTACGATATTTGTAGCGTGAGCTTCATTGAGAGCAAAAATCAATGTTTTGGGCAAATAGTCCATATTTGGTTCACGTTGCGGGTCATTAAACAATTCCGTATAAACCACATCCCGATAGGTCGAAAGGACTAACTTTATCTGTGCCGGATTGATAATACTCCGATTAAGTTCTTTATTTGTATAGATTTTGGTTTCCTTACTACTTACAATCTTAACCTCACCTGTATATCTTGTTTCTTCTTTAAATTTCTCACCCTCTAATATAGCCCCACCCGTTTCTGTGACTTGCGTTTTTATTCTATATACCCGACAATCCACATTCACGCCATCAACAATACTCTTTTCCAATGTGTAGTTAACAATGCAGTTATTATTGAAGAATGCCATTGTTTCAGGGATAGGAGTTGCGGTCAGACCAACCAATCTTGCCGTATCGAAATACTCCAGCACCTTGCGCCAGTTCCCATAAATGGAGCGATGGCACTCGTCTATGATAATCATATCAAAGTAGTCGTGCGGTAAGTTGGGATTAGGAGGCAAGGTTACTTCCTCTATAGGTTCATTCTCGTCATCATCATTATCCTCAATAGTTTCTCCTTTCAAGAATGAGAATAGACGTTGTATTGTAGAAATAACGACATTGCTATCAGAAGGAATAGAAGACGAGCGAAGGCGATTGACCGTAAAGATAGTATTGAAAGCCTCCCCGTTCTCTGTCAGACGGAAAGTTCCAAATTCTCCTTCTGCTTGTTTTCCAAGATTATTTCGGTCTACAAGAAACAACACTCTACGCATTGGTGTATAAGAAAGCATCCGGTAGGCAGCAAGACAAGCAGTATATGTTTTACCCACACCGGTGGCAAGAACCATCAACGCCCGATTTTGCCCGGCACGGAAACTCTTTTCAAGTTCTGTCACTGCCTCATATTGGCAATCACGCAGCCCTTTCTTTTTCAATGTAGGGAGTCCGGCAAATGCATCTTCAATTCCCAGCCTCTTTACCAATTCATGTGGTGTAGGGATATTCATGATCTGCCTGAAACAAGAATCTTGTTCACGAAAATCACAGCAATATAGTTCCTTACCATTCGAAGTGAAGATAAAAGGCAATGGCTTTTGATATGCCTGATAGATATTCGGAACACTTCTTGCATATAAGGCTGCTTGCTCGCATACCTCTGAAGCAAAAGCATCCGTTTCTTCACGCTTAGCTTCAAGTACCCCTACTGCTTTTCCATTAATGAAAAGGAAATAATCTGCCTCAAGATTTCCTTTCAATAAACCTTCTCTTATGGCTACAGCCGTACAAGTAGGTTCATAATCCTCCCTGTTGACTACTTTCCAACCAGCATCGGCAAACCACTGGTCTATCTTTATTCTTGCTTTTTCTTCAGGAGTCATGTTCTTGATATTGTAAATTATCGGAAGTTCATAGGCACATCTGCAACAGGTTACAAAAGGAACCAGAACCTCCTAACCGTATTAAATAATTTATTGCAACCTTTCTTTTTTATCGGTTATCAAATCCTTCAAATCAACTTGTAATATCTCCGCAATCCGTTGCAAGGTTTCCAAATTAGGCTGAATCCGATTACAGGCATAGGCATTGACCATACTGAAACTCTTATCTAGCTGTTTAGCTAACCACGTTTGAGAAATACCTTTTTCGGATAAAACAGTCTTTATTCTATTCAGTTTCATTACTTGATATGATTTTATTAGACAAATATAGGGAATTATATTCGATAATAGTGTATATTTGCATTAAGAAAAGTCAGTTCTTAAATGAGTTATACCTCAAAGTAATTGAATTTAGACATATTTATGGGAAAGACAGTAACAACATATCTCATTGATGGAGACCCAAAAGGAACTCAATACGCATTCATTAGCAACAAAATTTGCCAAATGTTTGTCGTACCACGTTCTAATCTCTCTTATTTGAATACACAAGAGAAGTTACAAAAACCTGCATTCTATATATTGCTGGGGGAAGATGAATCAACCAAGCCGCAGGCGTATATAGGTGAAACGGAGAACTTTAAAGAACGTGTAAAAGACCACGATAGCAAAAAATCGTTTTGGCAAAAAGCACTCATATTTGTATCGAAAGACGCCGATATGACTAAAGTTGATGTGCAATACCTAGAACATAAAGCTATAGCCGAAGCCAAGAAAGCAAACGCTTTTGTTTTAAGCGATAATAAACAAATTCCTAAAGCCCCTAACCTACCGGAGCATCAACAGGACTCAATGAATGAATTTTTCGAAGATGTGAAGTTTTTGGCATCATTTATCGGTTGCAATATTTTTGAAGTATCACAACCCAAAGAAGAACATCTATTCTACACCAAAGGTAGAGGATGCAATGCAAAAGGTTTCTACAGTTCCGATGGATTCACAGTCCTAAAAGGAAGTACTGTTGCCAAAACAATGGTTCCGTCTTTCAACTGGAAAGAAAAACGAGAAAAGATGCTTCAAGATTACACTTCTACTGAGAACGGAATATTGGTATTGACATCAGATAAAACTTTTTCAAGTCCCAGTACTGCCGCAGATTTCTGTATTGGTAGCAGCAACAACGGCTGGTTGGTATGGAAAGATAAAGAAGGAAATACATTGGACTCAGTTTATAGAAAACAGTTGGATTAATAACATATCAGTTGGAGGCAAATATGGAAATTATCAATCTACTAGACTTCACAGACCGCATCGAGTTGAGAGAATGGCTGAAGGTCAACCATAATCGGGTGAAATCGTGTTGGGTTGTAACTTCACGCTCTAAACAGCCCACATACGAATGTATTCCATACATTGAAGTTGTTGAAGAAGCATTGTGCTTCGGGTGGATTGATTCAACTCTAAAGAAATTGCCAGACGGATGCCTTGCACAGCGGCTTTCACCTCATCGCAAAGGAAGTCATTGGACTGAGTTAAACAAAGAACGTTGTATCAATCTTGAAGACCGAGGACTTATGACAGATGCCGGACACCAAGCCTTTGAGAAAGCCTATTCCTACGAAATAGTTCCCAAAGGCTCTCTTATGGAAGAAAAACCGCATTCCTTGATTTAGCCGAGCTTCGTACCGAACGGAAAATCATTTCTACAATAGAAAGCCCCCATTCGGGAAAAGTCATCGATACCTATCAAATAGTCGAAAGGAAACAGTCTTCGTACCGGTCGCTTCTCCTCCATCGCTACAATCTGCTCACGTCGCAGCAACAACGTTCGCCACCCAATGACCCGGCAAAGCATCCGAGAAACATCCAAATATATCTTTCTCCGGTTGCGTATATTGCTGTCCCGGATAATTATTCAGATCATCGCTCAGAAACAAATCTCCGTGTTTTTTTCAAAACATCCATCATTGAGAGTAAAACAATAGCAATCCGAGCTACGAAGAGATTCATAGCCTAACTCACCAACGAGTTCTGTTTCTTCGATCCAATCAAAATCGGCATATACATATAGCGTCTTCATCGCTTACTCTTTCTTCGAAGCACGTTCCCTTGTCTTCAAACTCAAATTCTGCAAAACTTTTCCCAATTTATCTTCTTTGACCAGCCACAGAATATCATCATCAAGCTGCAGAACATACAGCACTCGCAAGTATATTCCGATTGCTACCATCGGTGCGCCTTTCTCTATTCGGAACACAGTCAACGGGGAACAAGTGCCCGTTCCGCCACCTGAGCCACACTCAAATTCCTCCGCTATCGAGCCAGTTTTATCTGCTCTCCCACAACCGACATCTTCTGCTCCAATTTTCGAGACAACTTAATCCCCATTGTATTCTTTGTCATAATCAACTTATCATATAATATGTAAAAATATTACTTTTTATCTATTTAATGATAGATTGCAGACAAAATCGCAAGACTAGAAGACACAGCAGTATAAAGGCTCTACACTTTTTCAAACGAATCATCCCCATTACACGACATTTTTCCAAACGAATTAAATGTCTATTCTACAAAAATTACCTTACAACATATATTCAAGATTAGTTTACTATTCAAATGAAAACCAACTTTACTTTATCCCCGTATTCCTATATACGTTCAATAAAGTAAAGTCAAAATAAGGGAGAAGAGATGGCTGCACTATGATGAAATAACTTCAATCATTTTTCTTTTGGCTGCAAAACGTAGAGTAACCGAGTGTAAAGATCGAACAAAATACAACTCCGAATAGGACACATAACACTCGCATGGGAACCAGAAAATACCTGTGAATCTATCCTCGATTTTACTACCCTTTTGGGCAAAACGAACTCCGACATACCCTATCTTTGTGAACAAGATCTATCGAAGCCCTAGAAGGCAGTTTTCACCCTTTCTCCCTCTGTTCGAAGAGAAACGATAAAAAACATTAAAACGTCGGTCCTTAGCGAAAAAACAAGTAATTTTGTAAAGTTTCCACCTTTTAAATACAAACTATCGAAAATCAGTCAGCATACGATATTACATTGTATAAAAAATTATATTAAGATACTACAATATGTCAAACATTATTCTTGATACAAAAAATGTAGGGAAGATCAAGGGCCTTTTCTACCTCCCCGATTATCAACGGGGTTATAGATGGACCTCGGAGGAAATAAAACTCCTTCTCGATGACATTTATGAAAGTGCGGGAAAGCCATATTGCTTACAACCAATTGTTGTAAAGAAAAGCAATGAGAGGTTCGAGCTCATTGACGGGCAGCAACGTCTTACAACCATATACCTCATCTGCAAGTATATGGAAGCAAAACTGGGAGATCTATATGAACCTAGTTTTAAGTTAGAGTATGAAACTCGTAAAGAATCAGCAAACTTTCTTGGTAATATTGATCTTTCGCTTAGAGAGCTGAATATAGATTATTATTTTATCGCATCTGCATACGAATATATAGAGCAATATTTTACAGAAAAGACACAGGGTGAGCGTCGAGAAATGGCAGCTTACCTGACCAAACTCAATGAATATTTCATATCATCAGTAAACGTCATTTGGTACGAAGTGGATTCTGCTGAGAATGGTATTGAGCTATTTGAGCGTCTAAACATTGGAAAAATTCCACTGACAAGCTCGGAACTTGTCAAAGCCTTGTTTCTTAAAGACAGTGTGCGAGACAAGATGTCAGGACGACAGGAGGAAGTCTCACTCCAGTGGGACATGATTGAGCAAGAACTACAAAATCCATCATTTTGGGGCTTTTTGTCCAATATTGATGGAGATCAAATGCCAACTCGTATAGATCTTATCCTTGATCTGATGGTAGACAAATCAGGGAATGATCGTGAAAAGTATCGTACATTCTTTTACTTTGATCGACAAATAAAGTCTCTATCGGAAACCACCACAGAAAATCCGCTTCTTGAGATATGGAGTCGCATCTATCATGTGTTTCTTACACTACGCGAATGGTATACGAACCATGACTTTTACCATAAAATTGGTTATCTGATTACTATAGGAGTTCCACTAAGGAAAATTTATACCGTATGGCAAAATGATGGCAACACTCCTCTTGCTAAGGATATATTTCTTAGCGAGCTCGACAAAATGATTTCAGAATCAATAAGCATTAAAGATAAAGAAGAGTTACTTAGCTTATCATACGATACAAGGAAAGACAAACTACAAAAGGTATTGACTTTGTTTAATGTGGAAACAGAACGTCTGATGGACGATGGTAAACGAAGGTTCCCATTTGACAAACATAAAGATTCTATATGGAGTTTGGAGCATATCCACGCTCAAAATGCCGAAAGCCTTAAAAAGAATAAAGATATTCTTACATGGCTAGAAAGTCATATTGCACTTTTGAAATCTTCTGAAAGTTCTATTTTTGAGGTAAATAATGAACTTATAGAGAAAATGGAGATATTGATTGAACAACTTCATAGCGATAAGGATCCAGGGAATGTGCGTGAACGCTTTAATGAGATTCAGAAGGAAGTAATTATCATATTCACGTCTAAGGAAGATGTCGTTAAGGAGAATAGCTACTCGCATGGATTAGCAAATATGGCACTACTAGATGTATCTCAAAACGCGGCTCTTAGCAACTCCGTTTTTGATGTTAAAAGACACCGTGTCATTAATTATGATAAAGAAGGAAGATACATTCCAATTTGTACAAAACACGTATTCTTCAAGTACTATACTCAAGAGGGTCCATCGCTTTTCTTTTGGGGAGAAACAGACCGAAGAGATTATGCCGAGGCCCTTAATGAGAAAATTTCACCTTATTACAAACAGGATAATAACGATACCACTATACCCAACTTGACAAATGGAAACTACGACACTGAAGAATCTGATTTCTGAAAACAATCCTTACGGAATAAGTGGAATCACTATACCACGGATTCAACGTGCTTATGCACAAGGCCGATCTGATGCACATGCAGTAAAGACTCGTGAACGTTTTCTATCAGCAATACATGCTGGATTAATAAACAATGGTTTAACCCTCGATTTCATTTATGGTAATATTCAGAATGGTCAGCTGATTCCTCTTGATGGACAGCAACGACTAACTACTCTTTGGCTACTTCATTGGTATGCAGATAAAAAAGAGGGCATCAACGATAAGCGACTTGCGAGGTTTTCATACAACACACGTTATAGCGCGAGAGATTTTCTTATAAAGCTTGTTAACTACGAACCTACATGGAAAACACATCTTAGTGATGAAATTAAAAATGAGGGATGGTTTCCAATGGAATGGAGCAACGATCCTACGGTTAGAGGAATGCTCACAATGCTTGATGAAATCCAAAAGCGTTTTGCCGATATTAATGACTTATGGAACAAATTGGATAAAATTAATTTCTATTTCCGCGATATTGAGGAGATGAAGTTAACCGATGACATTTACATCAAGATGAACTCCCGTGGAAAACCACTCACTGACTTTGAGCATTTTAAGGCAGAACTCTTAAAGGTTATGCGTTCTGAAAATGACGATGAAGCTACTGCTAAACGCATTGGCCTTAAGATAGACCGCGAATGGACCGATTTACTTTGGATTTATAGGGATGAGTATAATCTCGTCGATAGCGGTTTTCTAAACTTTTTCCGTATGATTTCCCTTATTCTTGTCTATAAGTCAGATCGCTCTTCATCAGAATTTGATTTAGAAGATGATTTCAGTTTACTGGAAAGGCTTTATAAGAATCAACCAAAAAATGTAGTGTTTTTTGAACAATCCTTTGATTGCATGGTCAATATTCAAAACAAAGCGCGACGTTCTAATTCATTAATACTTAACCCTATTGATATTTTTTTCAACTCTTACCTGTCAAAAGATTATCATGAACACGAAAAAGTTGTCGTATCTCAACAAATTACAGATCTCAATATTTTCAAAGGGGTATTGACCGGAGCCGCGTTGCGTAAAAATACTACCTATTGGTTAATAATGCTCTACTCCTTTCTTATCTATTTAATGAACTATGATAAGATAAAAGAAATGGATTTCCGTCGACGCTTGCGTGTGGTAGTGAATCTGCTCAAAAATTCCAGAAACGAAGTTGTCGATACCCCTAATGGTGATGCAGGAAACCGTATGCCCGCAAATCTTCGTCAGGTAGAAAATATTATTCTTTCTGGAGAAATTGCAGATAGTATAATGATTGACAATGACGTGAGACAGAATTTCAATGTAATTCAGATGGAAGAGGAGCGTCAAAAGCTCCAGTTTACCAAAGAACATCCCGAGCATTCTGCTGGTCTTTTTCAGTTGGAGGATCACTATCTGCTTCAAGGTCGTACAGATCTTGTTGGGTATGAGAATACTCATCTTTATCAGCGATTCATCCATGTCTTTGATAGATGCTCTCGCGATATTATTGACTGTGCAATGTTAGCAACGTATGATTATAGCCAAAGGATAAATAATTGGTGCATTCAACTTGGTTCTGGGAATCAGGATGAAATTGGCAATAAGGCTTGGTATGCATTATTTCATCCGACAGGCAAAAATCCAGATTTTAATAAGACAAAAAAATCATTACGTTCTCTGCTTGAGATTGATATAGAAATAGACGACATTTACTTACAAGAAAAAATTGATGCGTATCTAACAGAATGCAAAACTAAAAGTCAATACGATTGGCGATATTATTATATCGCGTATCCATGCTTCCGCCCCGAGCGTTATGGCAAATATACTATGTATGATGAACAACCATACGCTCTTGTGGCATTGCACTCTGAAAAGCGTGAATCATCTAATGCCTACCAATGTATGCTTCAAGCACTCATTGAAGGACAAGCAGTAGCAAATTCTGTAGAACGATATGATATCCGTGCGCTCTCTTACAGAAAAGGGCTGTTGAGATGTGAAAACAATGCTTTTGTATCATACTCTTTGAAGGACAATAAAGAGCGTGCCAGATTTATCATTCCACAAAACAAAGAAGGCATTGACATCGTTGACCGTATTCAATATTTCAAAGATAATAGAAAGGATAATGATTACTGGATATATCAGGAAGGTTAGTATTAAATCGTAAGTAAAGTCGCTCTCTTCAATTATAGAGCGACTTTACCTAACTCTATAGGGAATGCTTATTTTATACGGCAGAGCTATAGAGGAAACACTAATCACATCAACGGCATACAAGAGTATCGGGTTAAACAAAATTCAAGTATAAAACTCTCTTCATAGGGGCAACTGCCTAGAGTCCTTCAAGGTAATCAAATACGAGGTGTTGGCACTGCAGAGCGGTGTTTATAGGCAATACCGCAGCTTTAAGCTCTTTACCGAAAAGACAGACCTTCCCGTAACCAAGCTCTCGATGCGAATGCAAAAGATACTCACTGATTGGTTTGCAAAAAGCTATTAGATCAAATCCACAACTGTTAGCTTCATCGTAGCCTGGAAACCCAAGGATGTCCCGAAGGAGAAACTGGAAACAACTGGCTGACTGGCCGACCATTGTACTCACTCTCTGATCGAAGATCCAACAAAAAGTCGGGAGCCGAAAAGACGGTTTTGCCTTTTTTCTCTCTGTTTGGAGAAAGAGGATGAAAAAAATCGTTAAATCATCAATTTGTTGCGAAAAACAAGTAAATTTTAGAGGCTTCTATTTTTTGATGTAAACTAATGACAATCAATTAGCATAATATGCTGCATCGGCCAGCTCTACTCCTATACCTTTTCTTTCAGAGATGAGAAAGATAAACATCAACGACCTTTACTCATCCAAGGATACTTGGCAAGATACCATCAAATCAAAAGCTCAGAAGGACGGTATAGGGATTACACTTTATCATCAATACAAACAAAATGCAACTTCACAGAGTTCAATGAAGAGCAGTCCATGTTACAGAACATTTTCCACATTTCTGCTTTACTCCTAGCAACATCCCATTATGAAATTCCATGAAACTTTCATTCAACCTCCTCACATTCTTCTCACTCGTTCCGCTTCGCATCATCACCTGCACCCATACTCTCAAGATACTGCAATTCCCGTTCCGCAAACTCACGGTTCTCCTCCTCTCCCAGCATTTGATAGAGCAGTTCCCTAGCTTGCGAATAATATTTCAAGTTTACTAATACTTGTGCTGCCCTGCGCCGAAGAAAATGATAAAGTGGAAACAAGGTATTCTTTTCATCACCATACATCTTTATCTGACTGCCAACCAAACTCACCATAGAATAAATATACTCAAGAGCTCCTGTATCCTTCATTTCGACGAGACAGTTGGTAAAATCACGAATCGCATGAATGGATGAATTTCTTTTAGCATTAGTCAAATAATAATAAGCCTTTTCAAAATGCCCTAATGTGAGATAAACAAAACCGATATGATAACAAATCACATAATATTCTTCCTTGCCACGCTCCGGCAATTCTGTCCAGTGGACTTGATAATACCGAAAAATAGAAAGATAACACCCCAACGCCTGAAGATAACATTGCTGCCTGAAAAATTTCTTCCCCCAATAAATAGTAGTCTGCAAGGTAGGCTCGGTATAAGCCAGCAACGCCTGTTGTTCCTCCGTCAGTTCGTCAAACTGTTTGTTTTCCGCTTTTTCTTTAGCATCGTCCAACATATATTTCAACTCCCAATAATCATCATGATCCGTTGTCAATCTAACCTCAATCATACTACTGAATACTCTGCCTTTTTGGGTTTCATCGAAAAAAGCATCCACTCTGTCCGTCCGCATAGCCGACAACTTATAATAAAGAGATCGTTCATTACTGCCTTCAGCTTTCTCCAACGCAATCACCAACTGCCCTTCAGCAAGTGTGATACAGATCAGAGCATCTTTTCCCGCCTGTCCTTTTTCATCCATCACAGCATCTTTCAATCTAAAAGAAAGAATAGACAATAATTCGGTACGCCTCTCTATCCGCCCATTGCAAACCAGTGTCATTTCCTTTATATCTTCCTGTTTCACTGTACCAAAAAGAGAAAGAATATCCTCTATCTGATCCATATCTTGCCGGGAAACATCGACAGGTTCCAACAGCTTACCATGTCCAATCTCCAATTTTCGTCTCAACAAAGCCAAGCGATTTTCGAATTCTTTTTTCACCAACATGTCTTGTATTGAAGCAGATTGTTCTGCCAACTCTTTAAAACTACGGGCTATCATAAAAGATGACTCAAGCAATACCCGCAAATGTTGTTTTAACTGAGTTTCACTGCCCGACAAGAACAGACAGGCAGACAGACAAGCCGTAAAAGGTGTCTCACTTTCTCCATCCTCATGACTTTTACGCAAATAGCAAGTCCAAGCTGTGTATCGGCAGTTAATGTTGTTAATGTCAAAAACTATTTTTTTAGACTGTTCATAGCTACATGCGTAAAAATCTTTATAATATAACTGAATATTCTGACCTGTTTTTTTCTCTTAACAAATGAAAATAACCTCCTTGAAAACCGATGATAATGGCATCAGCATCAATTCTCTTCACTAGTTCACAGTGCATGGACTGCACGAACCTGATAAGTTCATCGGTGGTCATCGCCGAATAAATCTTTTCTTGCTGCTTTTTCGGCTTTGTAACAAAATGATAAACTGTTACGAAAACCACCATCATAGATACGAAGACGACAGAAATAATCATATCTTGTTACAGTTAATCTTTGTATGTCTGTAAAAATTACAAAATTAATCGGGAAATGATTAGAAAGTGATAGGATATTTTAATGAATTCCCC
>ENA-OPYX01001073-OPYX01001073.1-human-gut-metagenome-genome-assembly--contig:-NODE-1073-length-15277-cov-3.706601_pt1 | contig 15277 bp, 8 predicted proteins | sample MGYA00242639_ERZ504486 | MGnify/ENA primary metagenome ERZ504486 (study PRJEB26092, sample SAMD00036296) | human gut metagenome | host: Homo sapiens | study: EMG produced TPA metagenomics assembly of... | reverse complement strand
TTCTCGGCGACAAGGTAAAGGCAGCTTATTCGCAGTACGGTTCGGGCTTCTACGGTCCTACATCTGATGGCACAAAGTACGAGAGCTTCTGGACAGACAATGGATATTTTCCGAAAGATGAGTTTGCCATTGAGGAATGGTACAGCTATCTTGATCCTTCGGCTTATCTTGAAAATATAACGGCAAACTACTATATGGACGCTGCGGCAAAGGACACCTTCTTCAGACCCAAATCAGTTGAAGCTACCTTGAATAAAGCAGCAAATATGGGTAATGCGGCAAGCGCAAATCACGTATGGAGTTATAATTCGAGTCACGAAAGTATAAGCGGAAGTGACTCAGTATATACCTTTATGGATTATTACCTTAAGGGGCAGGGAACAGCTCCGTCAAAAACGGAAATAACAAAAACTGTTTTGCAACAGGATGGTACAAATAAAGTTCATATAAAGGTAAATTCTGATGCAGATCCGTTTTCCGTAAAGCTCGTATATAGTAAAAACAATGCTGCATATACGGCAAGAGAATGGAAGACTATGGATACCGTAAAGGAAAATGATGAATATACAGCGGTTATTCCGGCAGATGTAGTTGCTGACGGAGTAGAATACTATGCACTAACGCGCGATAGCGACAAAGCGATGTATTCATCAAGTATGATGAAAACAGGCTTCACTCAGAAGGTATCTGTTGACGGAACACCGTCATTTACGCTCAATAATCAAAATGTGTATTTCCTGGGTAAGGGCGAATTTGCTGCTAAGGTCCCGGTTGTAAATAATGACGACGCGGAGGCGAGCGATGTAAGAGTTCTGCTTGCTCTCTACGAGAATGGCTCATTAAAGGAGGTTAACTCCTCAGATACAACTCAGCTAACTGCGGGAGAAAGAAAAGAAATTTCTGTTTCGGTAGGAATTGACGCGGAGGATGTGTCAAATTATACCGCAAAGATTTTTGTATGGGACAGCATCGAGGGGATGAGACCGTATTCAAGAACATATAATCTTGCCGATACGGATACTGCTCCGACAGCTCCTGAAAATCTTGAGGTTGTACGCAGTACAATTAACGGTATAGAGCTTGCATGGGACGAGGCAGAGGACAATATTGCTGTCGAAGGTTATAATGTATACAGAAGAACGGACGGTACCTACGAAAAAATAGCTTCACTTTCAGGTAATGCGCTATCATATACTGATACAATGATAGAAGTAAATGAAAGTTATCAATATGCGGTTTCAGCCTTTGACGCAAGCGGTAATGAGTCGGAAAAGGCAGAAGTTAGAGCGGAGTCTGTAGAGGGTGCTAAGGTTGTATTTGACGCATTTGACGATGGCTCAAGCAATACAGTCACAGGAGAAAAAATGCAGGCGGTACTCCATACAAGAGAAGGCAGTCCTGTATCTATAGAAGAAGACCATAAGCCTCTTCAGGACGAAACAACATTGAACTGCTTGAAGGTTGAAAATACAGTCGGCGGAACGTATATTCAGCTTAAGGTTGACGATAACTATATCAATTCAGAGCTTGACAGCAGAGTGGCTGTAATGGTTACATTTGATGAGGTTGGATTTGATAATATTCGTATGCAGTACAATGCGGCGGACGGTACAAACAATAAGGGTGTGGTTGTACGTAAAAAGCTGAATGAACAGCGCTGGATGACACATACATATATTATAGAGGACGCTGCATTCGCAAATGCGCTCGGCGGCTATGATTTAAGACTTAACTTTGATAATGATACAAACTATATCCGTATGATTCAGATTGTAAATCTGTCAGATGATTTCAGCGCAATTTCTGCAGGAGTTGATTCAATAAAGCTTGCGTGGAAGACGGTAGAAAATGCGCAGGCATACAGCATTTACAGAGACGGTGAATTTGTAGAGATGGTTGATGCGCCGGCAAGAAGCTATGAAGATAGCGGTCTTACAATTGATACTGAGTATGAATACAGACTAATAGCGCATATAGGAGGAACAGAGCCGACTATAAGCGAAATAACCGCGTCAACTCTTAAAAAGGTTGCCGCTGAGGTTGATTTTGCTAATGGGACTGAAAGCAATATGAGAGCAACTGCAACGGGCTTTGAGGAGGAAGTAATTGACGGAATAAAAGCGTTTACAACTGAGTCAAATGCTAATACTTTAAAACTTGCTGTTGACAATACAGCTGTAACAGGCAAGGGACACAGACTTGTAATCTTTAAGTATAATGACTGCGGAAATAAGCTGAGAATGCGTGTTTCAATGATAAATCCTGCCATTGACCGCGCGCATTATTTCAGCACAACCGGAACAGGAAAGTGGGAAACAGCATCGGTATTAATACCTGACGCGTCATTCAATAACAATGCTGAAGATATTCAGCTTAAATCAGCAGATAACCTGAAATATGCAATAGCAGATGTAAAGCTTTCAGACTGTCCGTCATATGAAGTAGGCGGATACTATTTGAACGGTATTGTTTCAGGTGTAACTGTTGCAGATGATATGATTAACACTACAATGGCTTCGTTAAGCACAGCAAATGAAAAAATGAGCGTAGAGGTTGCCGAGGTTGATGGCGAGAAAGCAATTAAGCTAAACTCAACTGATGTTAATAACGGTAATAAACGCGCAGAAATCAGGCTTGTACCGGATTATCGTTTTTTGGGTCAGGCATATGGCAATGCGAAACTTCCAAGTGAAAAGGATTATACCGAGGAAAATGCAGCGCAGGTAAGACCTGTAACAGTTAAGGTTACATACTACGCGAACAACACAAACGGTGCGCTTTATGTAAAGGGTGCAAAGAAAAAGGCAGAAGACGGCAGCATTTATTGGCCTGACAATGACGCTTCGCTCTCACTCATAGGCAGCGGCGAATGGAAAACAGTAAAGATTAATATTGATGATTACTATGTTAAGGGAACTTCAGAATCCACATTCAGCCCTATTCAGTTTATTGCTTCGGCTGTTCCTGAGAATGAGGATATAATTATCGGCAAAATTGAGGTAACTTACCGTGATTACAGCACAAAGTTGGGAGAATATAGCTTTGCTGACCCCGATAATGCAGAAGCGCTTACAATGACGGCTGACGAGGGAATAACAGTTGACGACGGGGCGGCTACTATAACAGGAACCGATAAATCACTTCATTTTGCGGTTGACAAAAATGTTGTATCAGGTCAGAAGGACAGACTTGTTACCATAACATATCATGATGGCGGCATGGCTGATATACCTGTAAGAGTTTCAATGATAAATACCGCTATAGACGGCGCGCACTATTTCTATACAGCCGGAACAAACCGCTGGGAAACAACTACTGTTCTTATTCCGGATGCTCAATTTGGTGGAATGGACAGTGATATAACTATCAGATTGACCAGAAGTGACGGTACTATCAAAATTTCAAAGGTTGAGTTGTTTGACGGCAGCGAACATGAGGACAGAACCGAGGATATGGGCGCGACAGGAGCAACAGGCATTCGTTCGGGCTTGACAGCGTATAACGGTATGTTCAACAGCTCGCTTGCAACGTGGAAAACAAACGATGTAACCTCCTTTGTACCTGAAAAACTTGATGACGGCACATATGGTATCAGAATAAAATCATCACAGGAAAATGAGCGCGCGGAATTTTCTATAGTACCGGATTACCGTTATCTCGGACTTACGCAAAAGAGTGAGTCTGTATCTGATGGTGTAAAAACTCCTATAAAGGTACGAGTAACATATAAAAAGAACGCGGGTACGATGTTTATAAAATGTACCGAGCTTAACGAGGAAGAAAACGGCTTGGTGATGACATCGGAAGACAATCAGCAGAGAATAGTGCTTGGAAGCGGAGATGGCGAATGGATAACTGCTGAAGTGGATTTGGATAATTTCTATATGGTCGGAGGCTCAACGAAGCGCGATTCGTATATACAGTTTGTAACAAACGCTGCAACAGGAGGAACTCTTATCAAATCAATTGAAATTATAAATAAAATAGTAGAATAATGCAGAATAAAACACCACAGAGCTATCTGTTCTGTGGTGTTTTCTATAAAGGGGTAAAAGTATGCAGGTAAATGATTTTAAGGCTATAAAAAAATATGTCTTGTTTAGAGAAAAATTTAGCTTATATAAGGTCAGAGTACAAAAAATTCAGAGATATGGAAATGCCTGAACTGACTGAGGAATTATTTAACTATTTTTTATGCAACAGGTCAGCGACAGGAATATGAACAAAAGTATTTTGTGCGTCGGGGCGCACTGCTAATGTCGGCTATGATGTGCTTTATTTACGGTGAAGATGAACATTTTGAGACGCTTTTACGAATTATAAATGATATATGCGCTGAAAAGACTTGGGCATTTCCGGCACATATGTCAGAGGGGACGTTACATCCCGAACGTGTGATTGACCTGTTCTCTGCGGAAACAGGTCATGCGCTCACGGAGATATGCGAATTTCTCGGCAGTAAATTGCCTGTGGATATTATCGAAAAAATCAGAGTTGAGGTAGAGACACGTATTATAAATCCATTTATAGAAGAAATTTTTCCCTTGGGAAACATTTAATCATAATTGGGCTGCGGTTTGCGGCGGAGCTGTCGGAATGACATTTCTTTATGCATTCCCTGAAAAATTTAATCTGGTAGAGAAACGCATTAACGGTGCGCTTAAGTCATACCTTTCGGGCTTTGGAGACGATGGAATTTCTACTGAGGGCTTAGGTTATTGGAATTATGGATTTTGGTATTTTACAGGCTTTGCTGATTTGTATAAGGAACGCTGCGGCGTGGATCTTATGAATAATTCAAAGGTGAAAAATATTGCTATGTGTCAGCAGAATATGTTTTTGACGGACAATAGTGTAATAAGCTACGGAGATTGCGTAAGACACGAACAGTATCATTCCGGACTTGCACATTATCTGAGAAATCGTTATGGCAGCGATATAAGAATTATAAATGACAAAATTTCGTCAGGAGTAGACCATTGCTACAGATTTCTTTCCTGCACGAGAACCTTTATGTGGACTGATAAAAACTTGGCGGGACTCAAAGAAGCCAAACCATCAGAAAGCTATTTTAAGGATGCGGAATGGTATATAAATCGTAAAGCAAAATTCTCATTTACGGCAAAAAGTGGCAGCAACGGCGGAAATCATAATCACAATGATGTCGGCAGTTTTATAATCGCGGGTGAAGAAGGACAGCTTATAGCGGATTTTGGTTCAGGCGAATACACTCACGAGTATTTTAATGAAGGACGGTATGATTACCTTTGTAATTCTTCAAGAGGACATAATGTTCCTATAATAGACGGCAAATATCAATCCGCCGGACAGAGTTTCAAGGGAAAGGTCATATGGAATGGAGCTGGAGTTTTTGAACTGGATATGGCAGAAGCGTATGCTGGTGTCATAAAAGACTTAAACGAAAATTCAATCTGAATGATAACTATATTGAACTTACCGACGTTTTTGAATTTAATGATGACTCAAAGCATGATATAACAGAGCGCTTTGTTTCGGTAATAAAGCCTAAAAATAACAGACGGAAAAGTTACTATAGGCAGTATGGTGATTGAATGTGATGAAACTCCGATACTAGGCAGTGAGCATTTGCAAAAATCATGCGGCAGAGGACGATGTGCTCTATTTTGTAGATTACAAATCAAATACAACATTTTAAAATAAAATTTATTATGCAATAAAAAAGCGGATGTTGAAGTGAAATTACTCAAAAGGAAATACGCATACTGCATTTTATGATATGCGTATCCTTTTTTTGTAATGTTATATATGAAATAATGAATAATATCTGTGCATTTGATATAAAAAATATCAAATGCATGTTGACTTTGATATAATATAATGGTATAATATTAATATAACAAACATAACAAACTCACATAAATGTTTTGAAAATATTCGGAAAGGTGGTATAACAATGAGTAAAAAACATACATATAATATCACATTCACACTGGGACAGAGAGTGGTATCTTCCTTTTTGAGGAACATAGAATGCGATTGGTTGAGCTTGTTGACAAGTGTATGGAACTGTTTGAAACTGACGGTTCCTTTAAGAGCTTTCATCTGGACGGTCAGACTATAGTGATTGACGATTATCTGGAGATTAAGCCGGAAAACAGAGATAAGTTAATTAAGTATGTCAAAGAGGGCAGATTTATTATAGGTCCCTGGTATGTTCTGCAGGACGAATTTTATACAAGCGGAGAATCCAACGTAAGAAATCTGCTTATAGGTATGAAATCTGCTGAAAAGTACGGCGGTATGTGTAAAATGGGTATTTCCCTGACGCGTCGGCAATGCAGGGCAGATGCCGCAGATTTTAAAACAGGCGGGAAATGGTAGACGGTTACTTTTGGCAGAGGTGTGCGTCCTGTTGGTTTTGATAACGAAGTTCAGGCAAATGGCAGCTATGAATCACCATATTCTGAAATGATATGGCAGTCGCCGGACGGTACGCCTATTCTCGGAATTTTATTTGCTAACTGGTATAATAATGGCAATGAAATCCCGACAGATGTGGAAACTGCAAAGGCATACTGGAATGAGCGCATTAAGAATGCTGCGAGATTTGCCTCAACGGATGAATACCTGATGATGAACGGCTGCGATCATCAGCCGGTTCAAACGGATATAGGTGAAGCTATTGAAACCGCGTCAAAGTTATATCCGGACATAAACTTCATACATTCCAATTTCCCTGATTATATAAAAGCATTAAATGATAATCTTTCTGATGATTTAACGGTAGTAAAAGGCGAGCTTACAAGTCAGGATACCGATGGCTGGACAACGCTTGTTAACTGCGCATCCTCACATGTATATTTAAAGCGCATGAACCGAAAATGCGAATCGGCGCTTGAAAATGAAGCTGAGCCTATATGCGTTATATCGTCTCTTTTTGGACAGAGTTATCCTGCTGACGAGCTTGAATATTCATGGAAAACCCTTATGCAGAATCATCCGCATGATAGTATTTGCTGCTGCAGTGTTGACGAGGTACAGCAAGAAATGGTAACGCGCTTTAATAAGAGCAAGCAAGTGGCTGATTATCTTATAAGTGAAGGAAAGAGCTATATAGCAGATAAAATTGATACTTCTGTGTTTGAAAAATATTGTGAGGCTATACCGTTCTCGGTATTTAATACAACTGGCAGAGAGAGAACGGGCGTTATATCGGTGGATTTGGATATAGTGCGTAAATCAGGTTGGCTTAAAAATGTGCATATGAAATAGACGAGATTACCGTACCCGAATACAAACTTATTGATGCGGACGGCAGTTCAATTCCGTTCAGACTTGAGGATTTAGGTGTAACATTTGGTTTTGATTTACCTAAGGATAAGTTCAGACAGCCGTATATGGCAAGAACGGTGCGTATAACTTTTGAAGCAGAGAATGTACCCGTAATGGGATATAGAACATATGCGCTTGCAGAGGGCAGTGATATAGATACAAAGGAAACACTTGTCACAGGCGAAAACCGTATGGAAAACAGTGTAATAAGCGTGCAGATAAACGGCAACGGAACTCTCGACATAACCGATAAGATGAGCGGCAGAATATATAGAGGTGTCGGTTATTATGAAGAAACAGGCGACATAGGAAACGAGTATATGTATAAGATGCCTGAAGGAACAGAGCCGATAACAACAAAGGGAGATAATGCTAAAATTGAGCTTGTAGAGAACGAACCGTTCAGAGCTGTTTATAAGATTACAAATACAATAACAGTTCCCGAAGCAGGCGATGAAGCATTTGAGGACGAAAAGCGTCACATGGTATTTTTTAAAGAAAGAAAAGGCGGAAGAAGTAAAAATACTGTCGAGCTTACAATAGAAACTTATGTATCTCTTGATAAGCATGGAAAAGGCGTAAAAATAAAAACAGTGTTTGACAATAGGGCAAAGGATCATAGAGTCAGAATAATGGTGCCGACTGGTATAGACTCCAAGGTACATAGTGCAGATTCTGTATTTGAGCTTGTTACGAGAAATAATTGTCATAATGCTTGCTGGGATAATCCGAGCGCCTGCGAGCATGAACAGGGATTTGTGAGTATAGACGACGGCGAAAGTGGCATAGCTGTTGCTAATATTGGTCTTTATGAGTACGAAATGCTGCCCGACATGAATAATACGCTTGCAATAACACTTCTGAGAGCTACGGGCGAAATGGGTGATTGGGGAGTATTCCCGGCACCTGAGGCACAGTGTATAGGCATAAGCGAGACAGAAATAGAAATTGTGCCGTTCAGCGGAAATATTATAAACAGCAAAGCCTATGAAGAATGTTATCAGTTCCGTGTGGATATGCCTGTTGCAACAACGAGCTTGCATAAAGGCAGTATGCCGGATAAATATTCAATGCTTGACTGGAGTGGAGAAGGTTTGACGCTTACAGGACTAAAAGCAAAACAGGATTCTGATGATATTATTATCAGATGGGTGAATTTGAGTGATAAGCCTACTGTATTGACGATAAAGAAGACAGAAGTAATAAACAACCTATATCAGAGTAATATCATCGAACAGCGTTTTACGGATATTGCCGCAAAAGATAACGAATACTTTAATATCGAGGTAAAACCGTATGAGATTTTGACAGTCGGAGTTGAGAGAAAGGAAGCGTAATAATGTATATAGGAATAGACCTTGGCGGAACAAATATAGCCGCCGGCATTGTAAGAGAAGATGGAAAAATTGTTGTGCAGTCTTCAGTACCGACGCTTTCTCAAAGACCTACAGATGAAATTGTAAAGGATATGGTATTTTTGTCAAAACAGCTTATAAAGGATGCGGAGCTTGAATTGAACGATATTGAGGCTGTCGGAATAGGCTGTCCGGGAACAATTAACTTTGAGACAGGCGAGGTTATTTATTCAAATAACATAAAATGGAGCATTATATGCTTGCGAAGGAGTTTCAAAAATATCTTAATTTGCCTGTCAAGATTGATAATGATGCAAACTGTGCCGCTATGGGAGAGTATATTGTGAGTGGTAACAATGTTCCTATATTTATGTTTATAACGCTCGGAACAGGTGTTGGCAGCGGACTGATTTTGAATGGGAAGGTGTTTCGCGGTTTTAACGGAGCTGCGAGCGAAGCAGGGCATATTACTCTTGTTTCGGGCGGAGAACCGTGTACTTGTGGAAAACGTGGTTGCTGGGAGACGTATGCTTCGGTAACGGCGCTTATACGTCAGACTAAAGTAGCAATGGAGAAAAATCCCGAAAGCCTTATGCATGAAATCGCCAAGGCAGAAGGCAAAATTTCGGGCAGAACGTCTTTTGATGCGGCAAAGCAGGGTGACAAAGCTGCGCAGGCTGTTGTAAAGCAGTATGCTCAGTATGTTGCGGATGGAATTGTGAGCGTAGAGAATGTATTGCAGCCCGACATTATATCTGTAGGCGGAGGAATAAGCAGGGAGGGCGAGTATCTTTTGCAGCCTGTATGCGAATATGCAGCAGCAAACGGCTTCAATAAATTTATGCCTAAAACAAAAATTGTAACGGCACAATCCTTTAATGACGCGGGAATAATCGGTGCGGCTATGATTGCAAAATAAATATTGGGAAAAGAAGATGCCGATAAAATACTTTCTTTTCTATTAAAATTTAGAAAGGGGACATATCTATGAAAAAAATAACAAAAGTGATTGCGGCGGCAACAGCGCTCAGTGCAGCGCTTGGAGTATGCGCGTATGCTGCGGAGGATACGATAGAGGATAAGGTTATAGCTGGCTATCAGGCATGGTTTAACACGGAAGGAGACGGTTCACCGAGAAATGAATGGGTACATTGGGGCAGACCGGAGGTTGGACATTTGACCTTTGACGCGTATCCTGATGTAAGAGATTACTCCGTGGAGGACTTGAAAGAAACATATTTTGCAGAACTTGGAAACGGTGAAAAATCAAAGCTGTTTTCTTCGTATCGCGCAGGTGTTATAGATAAGCATTTTGAGATGATGCACGATTACGGCATTGACGGAGTTGCGGTTCAGCGATTTGGTTCGGTTACAATAAACGGTGTTGAGGAAAGATTTAAAAACAGCGTTGATATACTGAAAACGTAAAGGCATCGGCAGAAAAGCATAACGAGCTTTTCTATGTAATGTATGATATATCGGGTCTTAGCGAGGAAAATCTCGTAGAAGATTTAAAGGCGGATTGGCAGCAGGTGATTCTTAACGACTTGGATATTACCTCCTCGCCGTCATACGCAAAGGATAATGGCAGACCTGTTGTATGTCTGTGGGGTTTGGGAATACGCGAAGGTACTGGAGAACAGTATTCCGAACTGATCGATTGGTTTCACGATAAGGGCTGCTATGTAATAGGCGGTGTTTCAAAGAGCTGGAGAGATCAGATAGCGAAGGACGAAGCTATGGAGAAAGCATTCTGTAAGCTTGATATGCTGTCACCGTGGTCTGTCGGCAGTGCAAAAACAGACAGTGATGTTGACAGTGATGCGAGTATTCTTGCAGCGGATAAGGCATATCTTGACGAAAAGGGTATAGCGTATCAGCCTGTAATGTTTCCCGGATTTTCGTGGTCAAACTGGAAGGATAACGCGGTAAGAAATCAGATACCGAGACGCGCAGGGGATTTCATGTGGCGTCAGGCATATAATATTGCAAAGCAAGATATACACTGCGGATACATTGCGATGTTTGACGAATATGACGAGGGTACTGCAATTTTAAAGCTTGCGGAGGACTCGTCTATGATTCCTAAGGATCAATATTTTATAACAGCAAGCGCAGACGGAAGTTACACTTCATCGGATTTATACATGCGGCTTGCGGGATATATTCCAAAAGTGCTGCGCGGCGAAGAGGAAATTACAGAAGAAATGCCGCTGCTGTTAAGTGAAGGTCCTGTTTATTTCAGAAGCGGTTTTGAAAAATATTTTGATGCGCAGCCTGTAGATGGCAACGGTGAGCTTGTAAAGGATGAACTTACATATAACGGCAGATATGCCTTGAAGCTTAATAGAGTGGGCGGCGGAGGCGAAATGTTGACAAAGCTGTCCGAACTTGATTTCAGCGCGGAAAAGATAAATATAGGAATAAGCGCATATCTGGCAGGCGGCAGCGCGGAATTAAGCGTTGGACTTGAAACAGCTGACGGTGATGTATTATACAGCGACCTGAGTTTCGCGAATGGGAAGTGGACTTATAACACTCTTACAGATATATCTGTGGCAGGAAAGAATATTACAGGACTTATTTTGAAGGCTAAAGGCACAGATGATTACAAGATTTATATAGACGATGTAATCGTAACAGAGGACGCTTCACTTATAAATTCACAGGTAAACGGTTCAAAATACGATTTATACGCAAGAAATCTGTATAATCTCGGACTATTGGATGGCGAAAATGCTGATAAATTTGTAATGAATCTTGAGAACGAGGTTACACGTGAGCAGGCAGTAAAGGCGATAATAGGCGTTTTAGGCGAAAAGGCTGACGATAATGCAGAAAATCCGTTTACTGATTTATCGTCATGGGCTGTTCCGTATGTATCAAAAGCTTATGAAATGGGTATTGCTGTCGGCACAGGTGACAAAACATTTAACGCAAAAGCGACAATTACAAAACGCGAGGCTACCGCAATTTTACTGCGCGCTTTGGGATATCAGGGTGACGCTTACGCAAACTGCGAAAAAATAGCGGTTGAGTCAGGATTATATAAGGATGAAAGCATGTGTGTAGAGTTAGACAGCCCGATTACATATGATGAGCTTGTATTCCTGTCATACCGAGCTCTTTTCACAAACCCGTATCAGACGAATAATGTATTGCTTGGTTCACTGCTTCAAAAAGGCGTAATTAAAAACGAGCAGTTAAACAAGGAGACTGATGTTCTGGAGGAATATAATATGTCTCTTGAGCCGCCCGCAAGAATAATATTCAACGAGGATTATTTCTATAATCTTATGAACATAACACTTAACACTGACCCAACTAAGGGCGATTCTTATACAAAGTCCGAACTAAAAAAGGAAACGGCATGTGTTTTTATTCCTGAAAATCAATATATGTACTGCCAGATAAGCGACACATATATTGCGCCGGAGGATAACAGGGTTAAAGTAACAATAACCTATCTTGACGAGGGTACAGGTGAATTCGGGATACATTACAATTCTTCAGATGAAGCGTTTGAGGGTAATGCAAGAAATTATAAGAATAGTATGTTTGAACCGAGAACAAACAGCGGAGAATGGAAAACGCAGTCTGTAGTTCTTGAAGACGCTTCGTTTAATAACAAACAAAATAACGGCGCAGATATGAGAGTTTTCGGACCTGACATATATATAAGAGAAATAGCGGTGGAGAAGCTTTAAAAAAGCGAGTTCCAACGAAAATAAGCAGTTATTACAAAATAGATTAAAGAAAAGGCTGGCAATCAAGAATGAATGAAATAAAAAAATGGAGTTTAGAATGCAGGGCAAAAGACGCTGTAGAGGTTTTGAATAAACGCAAATTTGATGCGCATTATGCCGATACAGCCGAAGATGCAAAAAAAATGGTTGAGAAAATGCTTCCGGAAGGTGCTGAAATTGCCGTAGGCGGCAGCGTAACGCTTCAGAAAACAGGAATACTTGATTTAATTAAAAGTCCAAAGTATAAATTTATTGACCGCTTTACGAATAAGTCGTGGGAAGAGGAACTTCATAAATATCGTCTGGGTTTCTTGTCAGATGTGTTTGTGACAGGGTCAAATGCAATAACTATGGATGGGCAGATAGTAAATATAGATTGCACCGGAAACAGGGTAGGATGTATAGGCTTCGGACCCAAAAAAGTAATTGTTGTAGTTGGCGCTAATAAAATTGTTGCAGATGCGGCAGAAGGAATTAAGCGCGCAAAATCAGTTGCTCCAATGAATTCTAAAAGAATACATCATAATAATCCGTGTGATGAAACCTGCCGATGTGAGGATTGTACAGGCGAAATGCGAGTATGTAATGTAATAAGCATTATTGACGGATGTTACAAATTCCCTGGACGTATCAGTGTTGTAGTTGTTGGAGAAGAACTTGGCTTTTGATTATGTAAACGATGAGTATAGAACAATGAGAGGATGAAGTATAAATGATTAAAAATCCTATTCTTCCGGGCTTTAATCCGGATCCGTGTATTTGTCGCAAAGATGACGATTATTATATAGCGGTTTCAAGCTTTGAATGGTTTCCCGGAATACCTGTTTACCATTCAAGGGATATGAAAAATTGGGAACTTTACACTCATGTACTCACTGATGATGAAACTGTTGACTTAAAAAAACTTCCCTCCTCGAAAGGTATATGGGCGCCGTGTTTGACATGGTGCGAAAGCGAGAATCTGTTCTATGTTGTTTACGGTGTAATGAACTCAATGAATGCAGGATATTTTGAGGTTGACAACTATCTTATTACAGCAAGTGATATAAAAGGTCCTTGGAGCGAGCCTGTTTATCTGCATTCGGCAGGATTTGATGCGTCAATCCTGCACGATGATGACGGCAGAAAATATATAGTGTCACTTGAGTGGGAAACACGAGAGGGCTACGAAAAGCCGGGTGTGATTTCAATGTCAGAATATAATCCTGTAAAGAAAGAAATTATAGGCTATCCAAAACGTATATGGCGCGGCGGTACTAACAGAGGTTGTATTGAAGCTCCGCATCTGTATAAGAAAAACGGATATTATTATATAATGTGCGCTGAAGGCGGAACAGGTTATAATCATTGTGTCACAATGGGAAGATCGAGGAATATATGGGGACCATACGAAAAAGACCCGAATGGTCCTGTGGTGACTTCAAATTCCGGTGGAAACGAACGAACGGAATAACATTGACCATTTAAAGCCTCAATATTTTTAATCCTTATACTACGCTTCAAAAGGCGGGACACGGAAGTCTTGTAGATCTTCCAAATGGCGAAAGTTATCTTGTTCATCTGTGCGCAAGACCGTTTGTTCCGGAACTGCGCTGTACTTTAGGACGTGAAACAGCAATTCAAAAAATGAAATGGACTGACGATGGATGGCTCAGAATGACCGATGGAACAAATATTGCAAAGGAATATACGGAGGAAAGCGCATTAGAGGAATATCCGGTGAGTCAAATTCCTGATTTTGATGATTTTGACAGTGATATTCTCGGCAGTTGGTATTACTCGCCGCGTATTATGCCATCGTGCTTTGCAGATATAAATGCAAGAAAGGGTTATGTGCGCCTTAGAGGTCAGGAGTCGAGAACATCATTAAACAAGGTAAGCATACTTGCAAGAAAACTCACAAGCACTTATGCGACTGTAACTACAAAAATGGAATATATTCCAGAAATGCCTCATCAGAGCGCCGGTCTGATATTTTACTATGATAATATGAACTATATCAATCTCCGTAAATATTATAGCGAAACACTTGGACAAAGCGCGCTGTCGATTATACATATTGAAAACGGCGAAAAAGCGGAGATGCTTGATACACGTGTGGCAGTTGAGGATGTCCCTGTATATATGAGAGTAGAAGTACGCGGTCGTAAAATGCAATTTATGTGGAGTCTTGACGGAAAAAAATATATACCAATCGGTCCTGTATTTGATGCTACGAAATTTTCGGATGAATACTGCCGGTATGGTGAGTTTACAGGAACAATGGTGGGTATTACCTGTGCGGATAGAGTCAAACACAAGCATTACGCGGATTTCGATTTTTTTGGAATACAAGACGGAATAAATACTATTTTGAATTAAAACGTATTTATAATATTTGTAAAGAGTTTTATTTTAATATATAATAATAGAGAAAATAAAATTAAGGAGAGGCACTAATGATAGCATTTTTTGATTTGGACGGCACACTTATATCTGATGATGGGGCATATATAATCCCGGAAAGCGCTATAAACGCAATTCATAAAGCACAGGCAAACGGACATCTTATGTATGTTGATACTGGTAGGACTATTATGAATATTGAGCAGCGCTTGTTAGATATAGGTTTTGATGGTTATATATGTGGATGTGGAATGTATATAGAGTGTGGCAAAGAAGTAATATTTCAGCATAAATTACCGCAAAAACTATGTGATAGTGTAGCAGAACTAATATATGAGTGCGATATGACACCAATGTATGAACATTCAAAATCATTTTTTACCGATAAACGCTGCCGCTCATTTGAAGGCTTTATGAAACTTAAAAGACGTTTTGAAAATCAGGGTAAGAACTTGTCACCCGACGTAAGTGATGATA
>ENA-OPYX01001065-OPYX01001065.1-human-gut-metagenome-genome-assembly--contig:-NODE-1065-length-15348-cov-5.138690_pt1 | contig 15348 bp, 15 predicted proteins | sample MGYA00242639_ERZ504486 | MGnify/ENA primary metagenome ERZ504486 (study PRJEB26092, sample SAMD00036296) | human gut metagenome | host: Homo sapiens | study: EMG produced TPA metagenomics assembly of... | reverse complement strand
AAAGCGTTCGTTGTCAGCTAATCCAGCTAACATTTTCGAACGCTTTGAAGCCCGTCGCCAAGAGGATTTGAACCTCCGACCCCTCGCTTAGGAGGCGAGTGCTCTATCCAGCTGAGCTATGACGACATATGTCTATTTTACCATTAATCTCACAAAAGTCAATACAGGGATGGATATCCCCACCCCTGTATCATTCTGAAATATTTATCCACATTTTACTGTTCTTATCCACATTCAGAAATTGATTTTTCCCTGCAGCCACACATTACCTTTGAATCTGCGTCCGACTGCCGGTTCGCCCATAACTTCTCTTTTTGGTACACATACATCGAATAATAATCCGTTCACATCCAATTTTATAATGCAGATATCTTCCCTTGTAATCTCATTTCTGGTAAGACGATATTCCAGGATCTCGCCCATGATCGAATACCTGTCGCATTCGATTCCATAAGGCATAATGTATGTATCCACAATGGTAAATACATCTTCCGATATCAGTCTTTTCGATACTTTGGAATAGGTATCCATATCATCCAGTGTAAGACTTTCGATTGCCTGCGGATCACCTGTTCTGGCTGCACTCAACAGAAGCATGCGGTTGTGCACCTCTTCCTGCTGTTCCCGTTCCTGCTCCTTGCTTTTCCTCACCGGAAGCAGGATGGTTCCCTCATTACAGAGTCCGGACAAAGTAACAGAAGAATACTTGATACTTCTTCCGCCAATCTGCCTCTCTCTCAGATATTCCATCATATTCTGCAGATAGAATACCAGGTTGATGCCGACTTTTGTATCCTCACAAATGCCTACATATGCTTCACGGTCTATCCTTCGTTCCACACTGACATTTGCATAAGATGTTACGCCGGATCCTGTGAAATACGGAGCATAATAGCGGTAATCAAACTGTTCGTCGATATCCATATCTCCGCACACCTTGATCCCGATACCTTCTCCATATTCTTTATCAAATTCACAAAGATCCGTCACTTCATCCTGCGTGACAAGCTGATGTCCCGTATAGGATTCTTCCACATCTCTTATAATCTGTATTAACTGTTTTTTGTCTCTGATATTTCCAAATCCAATGGATTTCAAATATTGATGCATACGCTTATCCTTATAACTTCCTATTTTTTAGGTACAAGCTTCTCTGTTCCGCCCATGTATGGCTGTAATGCCTTAGGAATCTTAACAGATCCATCTTCCTGAAGGTTGTTTTCCAGAAATGCGATCAGCATTCTCGGTGGAGCCACAACTGTATTGTTCAGTGTATGTGCGAAATATTTTGTTCCGTCTTCACCTTTGACACGGATACCAAGTCTTCTTGCTTGTGCATCACCAAGGTTAGAACAACTTCCTACTTCGAAGTATTTCTTCTGTCTTGGAGACCATGCTTCCACATCACAAGATTTTACCTTCAGATCTGCCAGGTCACCTGAGCAGCACTCTAATGTACGTACCGGGATATCCAGTGAACGGAACAGATCTACCGTATTCTGCCATAATTTATCATACCAGATCTTGCTTTCTTCCGGTTTACATACAACGATCATTTCCTGTTTCTCGAACTGGTGGATTCTGTATACTCCACGTTCCTCGATACCATGAGCTCCTTTTTCTTTACGGAAACATGGTGAATAGCTTGTAAGTGTCTGTGGAAGCTGTTTTTCTTCCAGCATTGTGTCGATGAATTTACCGATCATAGAGTGCTCACTTGTTCCGATCAGATACAGATCTTCTCCCTCGATCTTGTACATCATAGAATCCATCTCTGCGAAGCTCATAACACCTGTTACAACGTTGCTTCTGATCATGAAAGGTGGTACACAGTAAGTAAATCCACGATTGATCATAAAGTCTCTTGCATATGCAAGTACAGAAGAATGAATTCTTGCGATATCACCCATCAGATAATAGAATCCATTTCCCGCTACTCTTCCGGCGCTCTCAAGATCGATTCCGTCAAATGCTTCCATGATCTCTGTATGGTATGGAATCTCGAAATCAGGAACAAAAGGCTCACCGAATTTTTCAATTTCTACATTCTGACTGTCATCTTTTCCGATTGGTACAGAAGGATCGATAATGTTCGGAATGATCATCATATTCTGTTTCAGTTTCTCTTCTACTTCTTTTTCTTCTTTGGAAAGTTCTTCGATTCTTGCAGCACTCTCAGCTACTTTTCTCTTTAATTCTTCCGCTTCTTCTTTCTTTCCCTGTGCCATACATGCACCAATCTGTTTAGAGATTTTATTCTTTTCTGCACGAAGTGCTTCTACTTCTCCCTTAATATCTCTATTCTTCTGATCCAGTTCTATTACTTCATCTACTAAAGGTAATTTCTCATCCTGGAACTTATTTTTGATGTTCTGTTTTACCACATCCGGATTATTTCTTACAAATTTGATATCTAACATTTTTCTAAACTCCTCCTGCTCTCATATCTGTTATATGATCTGCTATTTTCTATTTTTTTCAGGTCTTGCCATATCTGGACGCATACTGCTGGTTCTTGTATTCAGGATTTTTCCATTATTTGCCTTTCCAGATACCTGTTTTGCACTTCTTGCATTACTGTTTTTCTGATTTCCTGTCTTTGCCGGACCGGATTTTGCCATTTTCATACTTCCTGTTACAGAAGCAACTGCCTTATTGACTTCTTCTTCATATCCATCTTCGAAAATAGCCTTATCCAGTGCTTCTGCTTCTTCCTCAGCAAGTTCTACATAGCTTTCCCCTTTTACAATCTCCTTTACGTAAGTGTAACAGCCCTCTCTGCTGTGCATTGCATTGAGGATCCATCCGGTATTATTATTGTCCAGCATTGCAAGTGCAAAGCTGAGCTTTCCACCCATTTCATTAAATGCATCATACTTGACAATACCAACCTTCTGGTAAGACTTCTCCATCTTCTTGTTCAGCTTCTGGATGTCTGTACGATTCTGCTTTGTGTATTTCAGAATTGCTTCTACATCCGAAAATCCTGACATCATGCTTTCTTCCAGTGTCTTTCCATCTTTCCCACGCATAAACGTCGTATAGCTGCTTTTCAACCGATTATACTTCATTGTTACATTTACATACAGAACGAATAATATAACAATCAGTACCAGCAAAAATAAAAATATCAATGCCGGATCGATACCAAGTGCTTTCAGTATTTTGCTATCCATATTCAATTACTCTCCTCTTTTAATGCTCATCATCATATCGAACAGATGTTCTAATTCATCATCTGAATAATATTCTATCTCTATCTTACCTTTTCCCTTTCCTTTTGATGCTATACTGACTTTTGTTCCGAATACACCTTTCATCTTTTCTTCCAGATCCTGGTAAATGAACGCATTCTCCATTACCTTCTTCTCTTTTGGTTTTTTCGGATTCTTGATCTCTTTCACAAGCTTCTCAGTCTCCCTCACACTGAGTTTCTCGTCAAATATCTTATTTGCCAGTGTATACTGAAGTTCTGGATCATCAATTGCGAGAAGCGCTCTCGCATGCCCTGTAGAAATCATATCGTCAATTATCATCTGCTGTACTTTATCACTTAACTTCAACAGTCTCATAGAGTTTGTTACCGCAGTTCTACTCTTCGATACTCGTTCTGCAACTTCATCCTGTTTCAGATTGAATTCCTCCAGAAGTCTCTTAAATGCAATTGCTTCTTCAATTGGATTCAGGTTCTCTCTCTGGATATTTTCAATCAGACCGATTTCAAGAATTTCCTGATCTGTATATTCTTTTACAATTACAGGAACTTCCTTTACCCCGGCAATTTTTGCAGCTCTCCATCTTCTTTCACCGGCAATGATTTCGTAGTAATCCTTTCTTTTCCGAACAAGCAGCGGCTGTAATACACCGAACTGTTTGATGGAATCCGAAAGTTCAAGGAGAGCATCTTCATCAAAATTCTTTCTCGGCTGATCCCTGTTCGGCTCAACTTCATTGATCTTCATCGTCTGCACGCCTGCTTTTTCTTCTGCTTCTTTCTTTGCTTCAGCAGATTTGTCAGGTGTTACAGACTTTATGCTCTTATTATCTGGGATCAGACTGTCCAGACCTTTTCCCAGACCTTTTTTCTTAATTGACATTCGTTCCCTCCTACATCACATCTTTTAGTTACTCTCTATTCATCACTTCATCAGCAAGTCTCTGGTATGCGCTTGCGCCTGTAGACTTTGGATCATACAGATTGATCGGCATTCCATAACTTGGTGCTTCTGCCAACCGGATATTTCTAGGAATAATCGTTTTATAGATGTTCTGTTGCAGGTTCTCTTTTACATTTTCTACAACCTGAAGTGAAAGATTCGTTCGCGCATCATACATTGTAAATACAACACCTTCTATTTCCAGAATTGGATTCAATCTTTCTTTCACCAGTTCAACTGTATGTATTAACTGGCTCAATCCCTCCAGCGCATAGTACTCACACTGAATCGGTACCAGCACCGAATCAGCTGTTGTCATAGCATTAATTGTCAGCATACTCAACGATGGTGGACAATCAATAATAATATACTCATAATTGTCTTTGATTGGTGCAATAGCGTTTCTGATGATAAATTCTTTATCATCCACACCGATCAATTCAATCTCTGCCGCTGACAGATCAATACTTGTCGGAATAATATCCAGGTTTTCAATTGCTTCTTTTTGAAGCACTTCCTCTACACCAACCTGTCCAATCATAAGATCATAGATATTCTTTTCAACTTCATCTTTGTCTATTCCTAATCCACTCGTCATATTTCCCTGCGGATCCATATCGATAGCAAGAACTTTCTGGCCTTTTTCAGCAAGGCATGCCGACAGATTAATAGCTGTCGTTGTCTTTCCAACACCACCTTTTTGGTTCGCAACGGCTATAACTCGTCCCATTTAATTATCACCTTCCCGTTTTTTTTACATGATATTAGTATATCACTTTTCCAGGTACTTATCCATAAAATGTTTCACGTGAAACATAGTTTTTCCATTTTTCATAAATATGAATCTGTTCTATTTATTATTTTCGTTATCTTTATGCCTTTTTTATTCTTTTTACTTTTTTAATGTTTCACGTGAAACATTTTCTTTGATTACACAGATGTTCATTTTGCGTTCATTTTGCAAAGGCAATCTTCCAATTTATAAGTAAATATAGTATAATTAGCAGTAAGAAAGTGAGGTATCAACATGAACTGGAAAAAGACATTATTGTTCATCTCGACAACAATTGGAACAACAACCCTGGCGTTCCACGTAATAAACAAATTCATATTCAACACCTCTGATGAACTCTCAGAAGAAGACTCATCCAACTACTACAATTGGAAATTTGGAAATATATATTATCAAAAGACAGGAAGCGGCATCTCCTCTTCTTCTCATCCATGATCTGAATCATTACAGTTCTTCAATGGAATGGGACAAAGTAATCGATACTCTTTCCAGAGAACACACTGTGTATACCATAGATCTTCTTGGATGCGGAAAATCTGATAAACCTGCCATCACATACACCTGCTATCTCTATGTCCAGCTTCTCACTGATTTCATTCGCGATATCATTGGAGAAAAGACAGATATCGTTGCAACCGGAGCATCTGTTTCTTTTGTAACAGCTGCCTGTCAGAACATTGCAGATCAGATTGGTCATATAATCCTTGTTTGTCCGGAAAGCATCCGTACACTTGCAAAAGCACCAAACCATAAGTCAAAGCTGCTCGCAAGTATTATAAATCTTCCTATATATGGAACATTCATCTATAATGTTGGCGCACGTAACACTGCACTTTCGGATTCTGCTGAATGCAGATATCTCTACTCCAGCATTTTAGGTCATTATACAACAGTAAATATTGCTCATTGTCTCGAAGGGCTTACAACTTCCATTGCCGTGATTTCCGGAAAAAATGCACCGGAAACTTTCGAAAAAGCCGAAGAATACTGTAATGTTCTCCCATCCATTGAGCATATTGAAATTGCAGGCTGTGGATTACTGCCACAGCGAGAAAATGCTGATGCATTTTTAGAGCAGATAGACATATTGCTAAGCGACAACTGCTAGTGTTCTGCCTGTATCACCAGTAAATAATATTAAGTTTTACAAAAGGGGTAATGTTTCACATGAAACATTACCCCTTTTACATTTTCTTGTTTTCACAAAATTCTTATCAAATTGCTATTTTTCTTACCGTATCGGCTCTTTGGAAGGCATTCCAGCCTTTCGTGGATATTTCTTTGCCGTATTCTTCACTTTGTGGATCTTCACGAACGATCTGCCGATGTCTGTTCCCGGAAGCTCGAATTTTACTACGTCTTCAATCTTACCTCCAAGTATCTTTACCGCTTTCGACGACTCTTTTACCTCTTCATCAATCTCACCCGATTTATAAGGTACAAACATACCATCTACTTTTACGTAAGGCAGGCAATATTCGCTCAACGTTGCCAGATTTGCAACTGCTCTGGACACACACAGATCATACTGTTCTCTATATGCTGCATCTTTGGCATAATCTTCCGCTCTTCCATGAATTGTGTGGATATCTTCCAATCCCAGTTCTTCGATCACAGCATTCAGGAACTTAATTCTTTTGTTCAATGAATCAAGCAATGTCACTTTCAGATGTGGAAATGCGATCTTAAGCGGTAATCCCGGGAATCCGCCCCCGTACCTATATCGATCACCTGATCTACCTTAGCCATATCCATGACTTTTACAATAGAAAGGCTGTCTACATAATGTTTTTCCACAACCTCCTCATATTCTGTGATTCCGGTCAGGTTCATCACCTTATTCCACTCTTCAAGAAGCTTATGATAGGCATCGAACTGCTCTTTCTGCCGGTCCGTGATCTCTATTCCTATCTTTTCCAGGCTTTTTTTCAAAATCTGGTCCATATTTTTCTCCTTATTTCTCTCTAAAATTAATAAGTATATAAAATGTATGGTTTTTCATGTTATTCATTTTATATACTTATTATTATATTTACTATATAGTTATATTTATATTATTTTATGGTGTAGCTATAAATATATTTACCAATGTAATCCGTTGTATCTCTGCACTTTATCTGTGATTTCCACTCAGATATACCAGCAGCACCGAGATATCAGCCGGAGACACACCGGAAATGCGTGACGCCTGTCCGATCGACACCGGTCTGTACTCTTTCAGCTTCTGAACTGCTTCGATACGAAGGCTGTTCACTGCATCATAATCCATATCTTCCGGAATTTTCTTATTTTCCATCTTCTTGAACTGCTCTACCTGGCGTTTCTGACGCTGGATATAACCGTCATATTTCAGGGAAATATCCACCTGTCCGATCACTTCTTCCGCCAGATCTTCCGGCAATTTTGGCCGGGTCACATCAATATCTTCAACTGCTTCGTAAGACAATTCCGGTCTCCGGATCAATTCTGCCAGACTGCTTCCGGAATTCAGCGGTGTACTTTCATAGGATTCCAGGAGTTCCTGTACCTTTTCACTGGTTCCGACATAAGCATTCTTTAACCGCTCGATTTCCGACTCTATCAGCCTTTCTTTTTCCTTCAGGCGGTCGTAACGCTCCTGTGAGATCAGACCGACTTCATAGCCTTTTTTCGTCAGACGCTGATCCGCATTGTCCTGTCTCAGAAGCAGACGGTACTCTGCCCTGGAAGTCATCATACGGTATGGCTCATGACTTTCCTTTGTAACCAGATCATCGATCAGAACGCCGATATAAGCCTCTGAACGGTCTAACACCAGGGATTCCCTGCCTTGCAGCTTTCTGGCGGCATTTATGCCCGCTATAAGCCCTTGTGCGGCAGCTTCCTCATAGCCGGAGCTTCCGTTGAACTGTCCCGCGCTGAATAATCCACTGATGTTACGGAATTCCAGGGATGGTTTTAACTGTCTTGCATCAATACAGTCATACTCGATCGCATATGCATTTCTTACGATCTTCACATGCTCCAGCCCCGGAACACTGCGGTACATGGCATACTGTACATCTTCCGGCAGCGAGCTCGACATACCACCGATATACATCTCATCCGTCTCCAGTCCTTCCGGCTCAAGAAATACCTGATGACGTTTTTTATCTGCAAATTTTACAACTTTATCTTCGATTGACGGACAGTATCTCGGTCCCGTTCCCTCAATCATTCCGGAATACAGCGGTGATCTGTCCAGATTGGCACGGATGATATCATGTGTCGTCTCATTTGTATAAGTCAGCCAGCATGAAGCCTGGTCGATCTGCACATCGTCCGGATTCGTAGTAAATGAAAACGGCACTACCCTCTCGTCTCCGAACTGCTCTTCCATCTTGCTGAAGTCCACGGTTTTACGGTCTACCCTGGCAGGTGTTCCTGTCTTGAAACGGTACATCTTAATTCCCAGTTCTTTCAGGCAATCGGTCAGATGATTGGCCGCCTGCAGTCCGTTCGGACCGGTATACTGACTCACATCCCCATAGATACAACGTGCCTTCAGATAAGTTCCGCTGCAGATGATAACCGCCTTACAGTGATACGTTGCACCCGAAAATGTCTGCACTCCGGTGATCTTTCCATCTTCCACCAGGAGATTTGCCACCTCTCCCTGCTTGATCTCAAGATTCTCCTGTGCTTCCAGCACACGGCGCATCGTTCTGCTGTAGACTGCCTTATCAGCCTGTGCACGAAGCGAATGTACCGCCGGGCCTTTGGACTTATTTAACATTTTTGACTGGATAAATGTACGGTCGATGACCTTTCCCATCTCTCCGCCAAGGGCATCCAGTTCTCTTACCAGATGGCCTTTGGAACTTCCTCCGATATTCGGATTACACGGCATCATCGCAATGCTGTCCACACTTACGGTAAATACCAGTGTCTGAAATCCAAGTCTCGCCGTTGCCAGTGCCGCCTCGCATCCTGCGTGTCCGGCACCGATGACGACAACATCATATTTATCTTTATTTTCCCATACAGAATTTGCTGAATATCTCATTAACCAAATCTTCTCCTATCGTTTCGCCGGTGATATTGCCGAGAGCTTCATATGCATCCATAAGATCGATCGAATAGAAATCCTCCGGCATATCTGCGGCAATGCTGTCATTCACACGTTCAAGTGCGGCATATGCATCCTGAAGTGCTGTTTTCTGTCTCACATTCGTAATATAGATTTCATCATTAAATGTCAGTTCGCCCTGGAAGAACATCTCCTTTAACGTATCTTCCAGTTCTCCGATCCCCTCCACATTCTTTGCGGAGATCTCGATCACCGGGAATTCCTCCGGCAGCTCTTCCTGATCTTTTTTCACCTGCATATCCAGATCGGATTTGTTCAGCAGGATGATCGCACGTTTTCCTTTGATCAGATGCAGGATCTCTGCATCATTTTCATCCAGCGGTCTGGATGCATCGATCACATACAGGATCAGGTCTGCCTTGTCTGCATATTCTTTTGCACGGTCAACACCGATCTTTTCTACCACATCTTCCGTATCACGGATGCCGGCAGTATCCATGATATTTAAAGAAATTCCCTTCAGATTCAGGTGTTCTTCCAATACATCTCTGGTTGTACCTGCAATATCTGTAACGATTGCCCGGTCTTCACCGAGAAGTACATTTAACAGGGATGATTTCCCCGCATTCGGTTTTCCGAGGATGACTGTGCGTACGCCCTCTTTTATAATCCTACCATCATCACAGCTATCTAGCAATCTTTTCATTGCTTCTATGATCTCATCAACCACTTTTTTTAGTGTTTCCCCGTATCCATCAACGCTGATATGCTCCGGATCATCCAGTGCGGTCTCGATAAATGCAGTGTGATACAGGATCTTTTCACGCATTTCACCGATCTTATCTTTGATATTGCCCTTAAGCTGGCTCACTGAACTCTGTAAAGCATATTCGTTCTGCGATGCGATCAGGTCCCCGACAGCCTCTGCCTGCGAAAGATCCAGTCTGCCATTTAGAAACGCACGCTTGGTGTACTCTCCCGGCTCTGCCGGGCGCGCACCATTTTTGATCAGAAGCTCCAGAATACGCTTTACCACATAGACTCCGCCGTGACAGTTGATCTCCACCGTATCTTCACCGGTGTAGCTGTGCGGCCCGCGCATCAGCATGACCAGTACTTCGTCGATCACCTGATCTCCATCAACCATATACCCATAATGGATCGTATGTGATTGCTGTTCACATAACTTCTTCTCTTTTTTCCCTTTATACACCCGGTCTGCGATCTGAAATGCTTCCGGACCACTCATTCGTACAATTCCGATCCCGGAATTACTCATTGCCGTAGATATTGCGGCAATTGTGGAATTATATAATTGTTCCATATTTCCTCCATACTTTGGTATCAAAAAAGACAAGGGCCGCTTAAAGACCCCTGTCTCTTAATTATCGGTTATTTCTGTTTCTTACCAGTGTTACCACAACTCTTCTGTAAGGCTCTTCACCTTCACTGTGTGTGGATACTGCCGGGTCAGACTGCAGCGCAGAGTGAATGATTCTTCTCTCGTATGGATTCATCGGCTCAAGAGAAACTGTCTTTCTTGTTCTCTTAACTTTACTTGCGATATTCTTTGCAAGATTTTCCAGTGTTTCTTTTCTTCTTCTTCTGTAATCCTCTGTGTCAAGTTTCACTCTTACATATCCATCCTGCATCTTATTGGCAACACGATTTGTAAGATACTGCAGAGAATCAAGTGTCTGTCCTCGTTTTCCGATCAGAATACCCATATTGCTTCCTTCCATATTGATAGAAAGTGCACCTTCTTCATCTACAGCAGATGTAACTTTTACATCCTCCATGCCCATTGCATTCATCACATCATAGATGAATTTCTCACATGTCTCGATCGTCTGTGGTTCCACCTTTGCAAGTTCTGCTTCTTTCTTTGGAGCAGATTTTACTTCCGGCTTCTCTTCTCTCGCCGGTTTTCTGGCGTGTGAATATTCTTTTACCGGTTCTTCCACTTTCGGCTCTTCTTTTACAACTTCTTCAACCGGTTTTTCTTCCTGTTTTCTGCGGGCCTTGATCACAGCCTGCTTTCTTCCGATTCCAAGGAAACCTTCGCTTCCTTTTTCAACAACAATATAATCTAAACGATCACTTGTTACGCCTAACTGAACCAGTGCCTCTGTAATCGCATCGTCCAGTGTCTTTGCTGATAAGGTAATGTAATCCTCCATTACAGCCGCCCCCTAATCATTTTCGTTAAATTTCTTCACCATATTTGCCTTTGATGCGAGACTTCCTTTCTTCGCATTGTCTGCTTTCTGGTGCGCTTTTTCCACTCTGGCTTCTCTTTCTTTTTCACTTAAGTTAGATGTGCTCTGCTTTTTCATGGATGCCTGGTTGTTCATATTCTTGGTATTCGTCTGAGCCATTGCTGCGATTCGTTCATTCTTCTCGCCACGTTTTACACGTTTTTCCTCAGCCTTTTCCTTGTTTTTCTCCAGGATCTCATCTACAGACATCTTGCTTAAATGCTTATTGATAAATATCTGCTGAACGCAACGTACTACCGCACTGACGATCCAGTACAGACCGATACCTGTCGGAAGTGAAAATACCATAAATACCGAGAACAGCGGCATTGTCACATTCATCGTGTTCATCGTAGATGCCATCGGGTTATCTTTATCAAGCTGCTGTCCGGAAATAGCCTGTGAAAGCTTGATACTTCCGTACTGTGTCAGACCAGATAATACCGGAAGCAAGATTGCAGTAATAATAATAACAACCGGTGCAAATCCATAGTCCCCGCTGTTCTTGATCATCTGCATAGGCGAGATGGTCAGGTCAGGAAGGGTCAGGAATACATTTACTGCTTTTGGAGCTGTCTTGATCTCCGGAACATATTTCTGGATATTATAGATAACCGGGTACAAAGCAAACAACAGCGGCATCTGAATCAGTAACGGAAGGCATCCTGCTGACATCGATGTACCATATTTGTCATACACCTGCTGAATCTCTTCCTGCTGTTTCATCATTGATGCCTGGTCTTTTTTATTCTTATACTTCTTCTGTATAGCCTGAATCTCCGGATTCATAACAGATGACATCTTCGATGTTCTCTGCTGCTGTACTGTAAGTGGAAGTAATAACGTATACACAAAAATCGTATACAGAATGATTGACAGACCTACCAGTCCATTATCGCTTGGCAGACAGTTGTCCAGGAAATTATAGATAAAGTTCATTACCTTACCCAGAATCCAGCAAAGCTGTCCGACGATCGGCCAGTTAGCGGCAGTCAGTAAACTTGGTACCATAATTTTTTCCTCCATATGTAGTTGTAATCTTTTTAAGGAACAGGGTCGTACCCTCCTCTGGTAAACGGATTACAGCGCAGAATTCTCCACACTGCCAGCCGTCCCCCCTTTTAACGCGCCGTATTTCTCAATTGCTTCTTTCGCATACTGAGAACAGGTCGGATAAAACTTACAGGTGGAACCGCCCTTTACCGGAGACAGATATCTCTGATAAAATCTGATACCAGTGAGCAGAATCTTCTTCATAATACGTTACCCCTCATCTATAATCTTATGAAGATGGGCCAGATGGAGCATTGCGCCGACAATCTCTTTATAACCTTTTCCTTTGGCGCCTATTCTTGCTATAACAATAATATCCAATCCACATCTGAACCGTTCTTCTTGTAATCTATAGCTTTCGCGGATTAACCTCGTTAATCTGTGCCGTACTATACTGTTTCCTACTTTTTTACTTACAGATATTCCTAATCGATTCTGACCTGTCCCGTTCTCCAGTACATACATAACCAGATATTTGTCGGCATAAGATGTCCCTTTTCTATATATATATTGGAAATCTTTGTTCTTTTTCAGTGATTCGGAATACTTCATTGTGTGATTCTCCTAATTATTCTGAGTAGAAGAAAAGGCCACATATATGCGGCCTACGCTGATAATTTCTTTCTTCCTTTTGCTCTTCTTGCAGCAAGTACTTTTCTTCCACCTGCTGTGCTCATTCTAGATCTGAAGCCATGTACTTTAGCTCTCTTGTCTCATTTTTGGCTGGAATGTCATCTTCATGGATATCCACCTCCTTATTTTATTCCAAGGGATGTTCTCCCTAATTTTCATAAGACATCAGCCTTGATTATATTAAAAAAACCGCTCTACGTCAAGCAATTCCGCAAATTTTTAAAATATATTTATCCACATTTTGTGGAAAACTTTGTGGATTTCTGTGGATAACGTGTGGAAATCATATATTTTTTTAGTTTTTTTCCCCTTTACATACGCATTTCTACTATGTTGATAATTGGGATTGAGTTTTCCACAGTTTCTCACATGCATCAAAGTGCACGATTAAAGATTGCCTAAAGCAACTTTTTGATGTACAATGTAGAAGAGTGGGTTTATAGGTGAAAATCCGCGAATCAGACAGATTAGGAGTAAATATGATGAATACAGTGAAGGAAAAATGGCCTGAAATTATCGAACATCTCAGGGTAGAACACGAGTTATCCAATGTATCATTCAATACATGGATACAACCGTTGAAGGTCTACGATGTTGTAGACAATACCGTATTTATATTAGTAAATATGAATGCGAGTGTAGAATATATAGAGAAAAAATATCAGCTTCCATTAAAGGTATGCATTGCGGAGACTACCGGAACTGAATATGACGTTGTCTTCATTTCGGAAGATGATGACAGACTGAATGAGATCCAGAATATGGCCATTGAAGCGAATCAGAAGAAAAAAAGCAAAAGTGCTGCGGAGAAAGCCGGGCTGAATCCGAAGTATACATTTGATACCTTCGTTGTCGGCGGGAATAATAATTTCGCCCACGCAGCTTCCCTTGCTGTTGCCGAATCTCCGGGAGAAGTATACAATCCTCTCTTCTTATATGGAGGTGTTGGACTTGGAAAGACCCATTTGATGCACTCGATCGCGCATTTTATTCTGGACAAGAATCCAAAGAAAAAAGTACTCTATGTAACCAGTGAGACATTTACAAATGAGCTGATCGAAGCTCTGAAGAACGGTAAAACCGCCGGAAACGAATCCGCAATGTCAAAATTCCGCGATAAATACCGTAATAATGATGTACTTTTGATTGATGATATCCAGTTCATTATAGGAAAAGAAAGTACACAGGAAGAGTTCTTCCATACATTTAACCATCTGCATACTTCCGGAAAGCAGATCATCATATCGTCTGATAAGCCGCCGAAAGATATTGAGACTTTGGAGGCCAGACTTCGTACGCGCTTTGAGTGGGGTCTGATCGCTGATATTTCATCACCTAACTATGAAACCCGTATGGCGATTCTTCAGAAGAAGATCGAACTGGATCATTTGGAAAAATATAACATTCCGAATGATGTACTCGAGTATATCGCAACGAACGTTAAGACAAATATCCGAGAACTTGAAGGCTCTCTTAATAAGCTGATCGCACTTTATAAGCTGAACAATAACGAATCCATCGATATTGCACTCGCAGCAGAAGCATTAAAAGACATCATTTCTTCGGATAATAAGAGAGAAGTTACACCGGAACTGATCCTGGATATCGTTTCCGATCATTTTGGTGTGTCTATTGCCGACCTCAAAGGCGGCAAACGTAACGCCGAGATCGTTTTTCCGCGCCAGATTGCCATGTATCTGATCCGTAATATGACAGAAACTTCATTAAAAGCAGTCGGTGTCATCCTTGGGGGAAAAGATCATTCTACCATCAAACATGGAATCGAAAAAATCGAGAACGAATTACAGGCGGACGAGACTCTTTCTAACACTATTAATATCATAAAGAAGAAGATCAACCCGGCTTAGCCTTATTTTGCTGTTTTCAGCTGTGAATAACTATGTGGAAAATCTAATTATCATATGTGGATAACTATGGGATAGCCTTGGGAAAACCACAGGATTTCTGCAACTGTCTTTAGAAACGAAAAAGTTTTCAACAACAGTTCCACACATAATCCAGTCGGATTCCACAGAGTTTTCAAAGCCGATTTTCCTTGCAAACAGTGGGCTGGAGGCACTTTTCCTCTTTTCCACATCCCCTAAGACGGCTGAGGCGGAAACTATTTTATTTAGGCTGGATCATTCTGTTTGCGGATGACCCGCAGATGGTCTACGATTTCAACCTGATCGCCTTGAAACTTGCCGAAAAGTGAATCTCCCGGTTGTCGTTGCCTTTGACGGTTTCTTTACCAGCCATCAGAAACAAAATGCATGGTCTTTCTGAAGATGAAACCGTACAGCACTTTATCGGGAAAAAACTCTCCTGTGACAATCCCGAAAATCTCCGCTTTTGCCGGAAATGACTCCACCGGGGAAGAATCGTTTTTACAGTGTACTCGACCTG
>ENA-OPYX01001057-OPYX01001057.1-human-gut-metagenome-genome-assembly--contig:-NODE-1057-length-15415-cov-3.273940_pt1 | contig 15415 bp, 14 predicted proteins | sample MGYA00242639_ERZ504486 | MGnify/ENA primary metagenome ERZ504486 (study PRJEB26092, sample SAMD00036296) | human gut metagenome | host: Homo sapiens | study: EMG produced TPA metagenomics assembly of... | reverse complement strand
ATCTGCTTTATACTTGAAGCCGCTGCTTCCACTGCCAGTGCTGCTGATGGATTTATTCAGAATCTTCGCTACTGCAGAACCAGTCTCACTCATGTTGTCCGTGCTGTCTACTTTGACGATCGCATTCTCAGGCTCATCAAATTTGTAAGAAATCGGCCAGCATTTATTTGGAATCATTACGGTTCCAATCACATTTTCATAATAGCTGTCGAAATCACTCGGTGTATCCATGTTGGGCAAGCTGTCAGCCGACTGGCGTACAACTCCTACAATTGTATAGGGTTCAGAACCGATCTCAATGATTTTTCCCACTGGATTAGCTCCCGGAAACATGGTATCAGCAGCATAGCTGTCCACCAGTGCCACCTTGCGGAAATTATCATAATCAGCCTGTACAAATCCTCTTCCGGAACGTACCTGATAACCGCAGGTATTCAGATAATTGGTATCAATGCCATAGACCTTACCGCCGGAAAAACTGCTGTTCTCATAGTAAACACTGCTGTTGTAGTCTGTTCTGCTGATAAAAAAATGTTGCATTCTCCACATGATCTGTTTTTAATACTTCATCCTTCAGGCTCTGACTGAGGATCGGTGTAGAGCCTGAAGAACCGCCATCATAATAATCCAAACTGTAAGCACTGTCACCCTGTGACAAAGTTACATTTACCGTGTTATTTCCAGAGCCGATCAGGTTATCCTTAATCTGCTCACTCGTTCCCTTAATCGTGGAAACAATGGCAATAATAGATGCAATACCGATAATAATACCCAGCATTGTAAGGAAAGATCTCATCTTGTGTGACCAGATTCCCTGGAATGCCAGACGTATATTTTCAAACATGAAATCCCTCCTTAACCAAGACCGCCATATGATGTGGAATCATATCCCATAAACGTATCCAGCGATCCTTCCTTTGTCTTCATACCTTCTTTGATGGATTTCGAATAAGGGAATGCAATCTTGTCATCCATGGACAAGCCGCCGCTTACCAATACATAAGCACCACCGTTTACATTCTCTTTTACCTTAACGATCTGTTTCTTCAGCACGCCATTGTCATCCTTGTACACATAGCTTACGCCGTCTTCCGTACGGACAAAAGCCTTGGAAAGAACAATGCCATCCGTGCTCTGCGCCTGCTGTTCCAGCTGGATATCCACCCAGTCTCCAACACTTACCTGCACGGTGTCATCTGTGATCTTGGCAGTAAAATTATAAGAAGAAACATTTGGATTGCTGTCTCCATAGTAATAATAGGAGCTGTCTCCATCAACTGCATAATCGGAAACCTGGATCACCTCAGCCTCAAAATTCATATATCCATTCTCACCATAAGAATTGCAGTTCAAAATTGTGCCTTCCTTCACCTGGTCAAGCATAAGTTCCCCTACAGTTCCCTGTACGTAATAGCCGTCTTTGCTCTTAATGATCATAAAGGAATCAGATTCTGAATTGGTACCTGTAGCTGCATCTCCCACAGTGGTTACAATACCATCCAGCTTACTGGTGATCAACTGTCTGTCAGCTTTCTTCTGAAGCTTACTGATACTGATCTCACTCTCCTGCACATCCAGTTCCAGACTGGCAATCCGCTTCTTCTGGATCTTAATGGCCTCTGAACGGGACAGGGAAGAGCTTCCGCCACCACCGCCTCCATCACCAGGAATATCCGGCTCGTCATCTCCCTTATCATACTGCATAGCCCCGTCAAGGGTAAAATCCATTTCAGAAAAACGGTCAACCGGATTGCTGAGCATATTTCCCATCGACCAGATAGTATCCGGTACAGGATTCTTTTCTGTTGGTATAATCAGCAATGGTATCATTCTGATGGAATTCCAGCAGATACCAGTATCCGCCCGGATGAAGAAGAATAGTTCCGTCAGCATTATAGCCAGCCATCTTGTTCAGAAAGGCTCCGGTTACATTTACCTTGCCTTTTGCACTGGAACAAAGATACAGATAAGGATCTTCCTCGGTTCCTGTTCCCTGATAAGGTTCTGTATCGTAATCCAGAGTCAGGTAAAAAGGTTCCTCTCCATCTACAAATCCGTCATTTCCAACGGTAGCATGATTCTGTGAGGAACCAGAATTGCTTCCATCGAAAAATCCTCCCTGATTCGTGTCTGAAATATCGCTGCTAAAACCATCACTGGAAGGTTCATCATAAAATCCGGAAGCAGTACCCGGATCGCCGGTACTATCCTCTGAATCATCTCCGGAATCAGCTTCTGTATCAACAGAAATATCTCCTGTGTCACCGCTTGTCATTTCATCTGCAGAACCAATATCTCCGCTTCCCGTTTCCTGGGTATCTGCAGAAGTAATTTCCCCATTTCCACCTGCCTGATCGTCTGCAAATCCATCTGTCACAGCAGCCAGAAGCATTGGCTGCAAAACAGCTGCCAGATAATGATCAGAAGCAGTTACTGCGGAAGACAGTTCATCATCTCCCATAGAATCTGAGCTGTCATCTTCTGTAGAATCCTTTCCTGAATCAATCAGATTGTCTGCGGAGGAAGAATCGGAATCAAGAATCGGTCCGCCATTTTGCAGGCTGGCAAGTCTTTTCTTTGCAGCAGCAAGATCCTGCTGCTGCTTCTGAAGCTTCAGCTTGGCAATATTCAGTTCCATTTCCACAAGAGTCATATCAAAGGATATCAGCTTGTCTCCCGGCTTTACCTCATCCCCTTTGCTCACATAAACTTCCTGGATGATCATGTCTTTCTCTACGGAAATCCTCTGTGTTGCATTGGCATATACAGTTCCACTCAATGTAGCATCGGAATCATATCTTTCACCTGCCAGATCACTGACGCTTGCCACCAGCACCTCCTTCTGGCTTCCTTTCCGTACATACATCAGTCCGCCGCCAATACCGGTTCCTACAAGGGCTGTGACTACTACACCTATTATAATTTTCTTCGCTTTTCCCATAGGATCACCTCTTTTCCTGAAGCTCACCGTCACGGATCATAACTACCCGCTTGGCATGTGCTGCAATATCCGGATCATGAGTGATCATAAGAACAGAAACACCTTCATCATTCAGCTTCTGGAAAAGCTCCATAACCTGTCTGCCAGACTTACTGTCCAGTGCACCGGTAGGCTCATCAGCCAGTAGAAGTCTTGGATTATTTACAATGGCACGGCGATGGCAACTCGCTGCATCTGTCCACCTGAGAGCTGATTGGGTCTGAAATCCACACGGTCTGCAAGCCCCACCCGGTCAAAGTGCTGCAAAAGCGCGCTCGCGTCGCTCCTTCTTCGGCACATGAGCATAGTTCAGCGGCATTTCCACATTAGAAATAGCAGACTGCCTCGGAAGAAGATGAAAAACTCTGAAATCACAAATCCAATCTGTTCAGACGGATATCTGACATCTCATTCTCAGAACATTTGCTGATGTCCTGCCCATCCAGGAAAAAAGTTCCCTTGGTTGCCTGATCCAGACAACCGATTATATTCATCAATGTAGATTTACCAGAACCAGAAGGGCCCATGATGGCTACATATTCGCCCTCTTCCATGGAAAAGTTTACGTCCTTCAATACGGGGACAATCAATTTTTCCCTGCTGGTAATCTTTATAAATCCCCTTCAGTTCAAGTATCATCCTGCGGCCTCCGTATCATCAGAACCATACTGTCCAGGCTCATCATGCTCTCATCAGTAAAATCTTCTGAATCATCCTCTGTAAAATCTTCATCTGAGAAATCTTCTGAAAAGTCTGTATAATCACCATCAATGGCTGCATCCATGCTTTCATCAGAAACACCGTCTCAAGTCCGCACTGGAATAGTCTCCATCCATAGGCTCCATGGTATCCCCGTCTGAGTACTCACTGCCATCCAGATTACTTTCCATATCAACAGCCTCCAGCTCCTCATCTGTCATCTCAGATACGTCCTTTGTCCGCATTCCCTCTGCCAGGCTGTCTGATGGGAACGCAATACTGTCATCTTCTGTAAGGCCATCTGCGATCTCATATTCTGAAAGATCATCATCATGCTGTCCAAGAACAACGGAGCGCTTCTCCAGCCTTCCCTTGGAATCTACAGCCCACACATATGGGTTTTCTGTATCCGCATCCACAATATAATAATCTCCCAGCCAGATACCCTTCTTCTGCTCTTCCTGTCCCTCATCCATTTCTATGTATACATGCTGTCCTAACATAAGTCCCTCTGATGAATCCAGAGTTACATAGAAAGGATAGGTACTGGAACTTGTAGTATCATCACCGCTGGACATTCCAAAATAGGAATTACTGCTACTGCTGTTCGTAGAATTCTGCTCGTCCACAGCCCCCATAGTTCCATGCCAGATCTGATTCTCATCAACTCTGGATCGTACAATAACTGCGGAGCCTGGAACAACCGTTTTCCGGTTCTGCTCATTTACCTGCCCCTTAATACGGTAAGCACCTGTACTGAGAATGGTAATAAAAGAATTATCAGAAGAATCACTTCCGTAATCAGCTCCCATACTGTCATCCAGAGTATCTCCGTCGTCACTTCCCAGCTTGCTGGTATCGATTTTCTGGATGACGCCATCGATTTCACTTCGTACTTCTGTATTGGTGGTAGCGGCCTGCAGCTTATCAATCTCTGCCTGCTTGCTCACCTGGTCATACTCGTTCTTCTTCAGGTTCATCTTATTGGTCTCAATCTCAATGGTGTAAGAAAGCTGGTTGTTCTTATTGGCTTTCTTCTTCTCTTTCTCAAGAGTGGATATCTGCGTATTGAGGCTGAGTGCTTCATTCTTCAGACGATCAAGAGCCAGCTGGGCTTCCTTCAGACTATCCTGGATACTGCTCAGGTCGTATTCAAAAAGCAGCTGTCCCTTCTTTACCTCATCTCCAACCTTCACCTTCACTTCGGTAACAGTTCGATTGTTCTCAATATTTACCTTTACCGTCTCCTGAGGTTCTACTACGCCTGCGAACCGGTTCAGCACTCCGGAATCTTCTCCAAGAAGAGTGCTGATCTTAGTCACATATGCAACTTCACCAGAAGCCGCTGCAGAATCCCCATAATTCTCTTTATAGTAATACCAGCCACCGGCACCAGCTGCTCCAGCAAGAATGATCAGCCCTCCGATGACAAAACCTTTTTTCTTCATGGTTACCTCCTATACGATAACTCAATGGTTTTTCAATATCTTTTGCAATTATAACAGATATATCTCCACATCTGTCATCTGCATTTACCCTGTTTATAATAACAGATTCAGCCTCAAAAGAAAAGCATTCTAAGCTGATAATGCATTTTTCACAATTTATTCACTCTTTTTTTAGAAATATCGTCTAAATTTTAGGCATTTTTGACTTTTATGAAAAAAAATGGTATAATAAAAAAGTTTTATAAACATTTTACGTAATAATTTGAAAGGAAAGAACCCTGTATGAAGTCAGTCAGATTTCTGCTTCCTCTTCTTTTTGCTTCTCTGCACTTTTTCACTGTGCGGCTGTACCGGCAAAAGAGGAGAAAAAAAATCGAGGACGCAGTAAAACAGGAACTGGATCAGCTAAAGGATCTGGATTCCATTACCACACAGAAATACATCTCCTACCAGGAGCTTTTCCCCGGTGAACCCGAAGATATCGCTATTTCTTCTGATATTGAAGAAGTCTTTTCTCTCTTTTTCCAGGATTTTGACTATAAAAATTCTGGATGTTAACGTAGACAAGGACAGACAATCCGCACAGGCGAATCTCAGGCTGGTCACTCTGGATGCCCATGCGCTTGCTGAGGATTTTTCCAAGGCGCAGCTGAAGCATGAAATTTCCCAGTCCGCTTCTTCTGAGGAAGCCACAGAACAGACTATTTCCCTTGAAGAACGCTACATGCTTCTGGATGAACTGCTTAAGAGTAATGACTATCAGACTGTGGAGCGTAACTGCACCATCTCCTTAGACGCCTCAGATAAAGACGGCGAAACCAGTTGGGAGATCCGGCGCACCAATACACTGGAAAACGACCTTGTCGGCGGTCTTATGAACAATCTCACAGACCCGGATATTTTATCACCGGAAGACACAATCTTAGTTTATCTGAATACCCTGAAAAATATGTCAACAGAGGAACTGGGCAATTATTTAAATGCAGATTCCATTATCAGCACAGAAGACCCTGCAAAGATCAGCCTTGCAGAAGCACTGGTAAAACAGGTTCACTCCACCTTTGATTATTCTATTGGGGAAACCACTGTTTCCGGCTATACAGCCACAGTTACAGCCAATATTACCACCTTTGACAGCGATGCTATTCTGGAAAATTATCAGAAGGAGCTGGATTCCTATCTTGCCTCTGTGGATGCTGTTATCGACGGTGCCCAAAAACGATATGAAAAGTCCTACAGTCTGCTTCTTGAATATAATTGAAGAAAATACAGCTACTAAAACAGTGGAAACGACTTTCACACTGAATCAACGACGGTGCTTCCTGGAAAACTGGAAGACGCAGGAACGGTGTTTGGACAGGCATTGTTTGGAACTTTAAGTTCCAGCCCGGTAGAAGACAAGCAGGAAACCAACGGATGATATAGTTAAAAATTTACGCCTCTGCAAACTTGTGCAGGGGCGTTTTTATTTGTGCTGACAGCGAACCCAAAGTCCATGCCTGCCAGAGCGTGACAACATTCTTCCATAAGAAAAATCCCACCCATTTTTGCAGGCAGGATTTTTCAGTCAGCTTATTCCAAGTTATAAGCTAAGTTATCTCTTGTTGTATTTCTTTTCTTATTCCTCAGTCTCTGGAGCAGCTTCTTTCTCAACTTCAAGTCCCAGCTCGTCCAGCTGTGCTTCGCTTACGCGCTGCGGTGCCTGAGTCATCAGACAGGATGCATCTTTTACCTTCGGGAATGCGATTACGTCACGGATGCTGTCAACTTTCGCCATAAGCATTACCAGACGGTCAAGTCCGTATGCCAGTCCGGCGTGAGGCGGAACTCCGTATTTGAATGCGTCCAGAAGGAATCCGAACTGCTCATGGGCAGCTTCCGGGGTAAATCCAAGCTCTTTAAACATTCTCTCCTGAATGTCGTCCTGATGGATACGAACACTGCCGCCGCCGATCTCGTTACCATTCAGTACAATATCGTAAGCCTTCGCACGAACAGCGCCTGGATCTGTGTCAAGAAGCGGGATATCCTCATCCATCGGCATTGTAAATGGATGATGCATAGCTGTGAAACGGTTTTCTTCCTCGCTCCACTCAAGAAGCGGGAACTCTGTTACCCATACGAAACGGTATTCGTTCTTGTCAAGAAGATCCATCTGTTTTGCAAGCTCCAGACGAAGTGCGCCAAGAACATCATAAACCAGTTTCTTCTTATCCGCTGCAAACAGAAGCAGGTCACCTGCTTTACCGTCCATGGCAGCTACAAGAGCATCCATCTCCTCATCTGTCATAAACTTGGCAAAGGAAGACTTTCTGGTGCCATCCTCTGCGATTGCAATGTATGCAAGACCTTTTGCACCATATCCCTTGGCAAACTCTACTAACTTGTCAATTTTCTTACGAGGCATGCTGCCCTGGCCTTCTGCGTTGATACCACGAACGCTTCCACCCGCTTCAAGTGCACCTGTAAATACAGAAAATCCACAGTTCTTCACAATATCGCTTACATCATGAAGCTCCATGCCAAATCTCATATCCGGTTTATCAGAACCGAAACGATCCATTGCTTCCTGCCATGTGATTCTCTCGATTGGAAGCTTCACATCGATACCAAGAACCTCTTTAAACAAATAGGAAAGATATCTCTCATTTACATCGATTACATCATCTACATCTACGAAAGAAAGCTCCATATCGATCTGTGTGAACTCCGGCTGACGGTCAGCACGAAGATCCTCATCACGGAAGCATCTTGCAATCTGGATGTATCTGTCATATCCGGAGCACATCAGAAGCTGTTTGTACAGCTGCGGTGACTGCGGCAGACCATAGAAGCAGCCAGGATGTACACGGGATGGCACCAGATAATCTCTTGCACCTTCAGGAGTACTCTTTCCAAGCATAGGAGTCTCAATCTCCAGGAATCCCTCGTTTGTAAAGAAGGATCTTGTCAGCTGCATTACACGGCTCTTCAGGATCAGGTTTCTCTGGAGATCCGGACGTCTTAAGTCAAGGTAACGGTATTTCAGACGTACATCCTCTTTTGTTTTGCTGTTCTCCTCAACCGGGAATGGCGGAACTTCTGCCTCGGAAAGAACACGGAGAGATTTTGCTCTCACTTCGATCTCACCTGTTGCAAGATTCTCATTTACTGCACCACCACGTTTCTCAACGGTTCCGGTAACTGCGATCACAAACTCACTTCTCAGCTTGCCGGCTTTGGCAAAGCCTTCCTCATCAATGGAACCATTTTCAAAGATCAGCTGCATAATACCACTGCGGTCACGTAAATCTACGAAAATGATTCCTCCTTTATCTCTTGCTTTCTGAACCCATCCCATAAGTGTTACTTCGCTGCCTACCATCTGTGTGGTCACTTCTGCACATCGACAGGTTCTGTGCAGTCCCTGCATACTCTCAGCCATTTTAAGGCGCCTCCTTATTCTATGGGGTTTCCCCCAGCTTTCTCTGATTATGAACCATTCAGCTGTATTGCTTTAAATAATCCATAAAATATCATTGACGGCTGTTTTTCAAAAACAACACGTTAAATCTCTTTATCAGCGTTTAAAGAATTCTACAAATTCCGTATAGCCTTCAGCTGTCATCTGGTCTTTCTGGAATTTCTTATTCTTCTTCATAATAGAGATATTGACCTGAACCCCGGTCTTTCTCTCTTCTTCTGCCTGACGGAAAATCTCAATCAGCTTGTCTGATGGCATATTTTTCTCAATAAGATATGCCTTCTTAGCCTTTGCTGTGGGAATCTGGTATCCTCTCTCAAGAAGGAGCATAACAATACGCTCAAATCCAATAGAGAATCCACATGCACTTGTATTGTTTCCTGTAAATTTACCAATCATCTCATCATAACGTCCGCCGCCGCCAACGCTGCCGCCAAACTCATCCATGGAAATTTCGAAGATCGGACCGGTGTAATAAGACATGCCGCGAACCAGTGTAGGATCAAATGCCATCTTAAAGTCAGCAGTCTTCACAGCTTCCACAGTGGAAATGATTGTCTCAAGATCTGCTGCGATCTGTTCGTCAAGAACATCTGCCAGCTTCTCCTTGCAATATCTTACGCCCTGGATATCTGAGCTGATTTCTTTAAACATCGCAAGATAAGTATCAATGCTTTCTTTTGCAAAGCCTTCCTCTTCCAGTTCTTTCGCTACGCCCTCAAGACCAATCTTATCCATTTTGTCAAGAATGATAAATACAGTATCAAAGCTTTCCTTCGGAAATCCGCTATACTCAGCCATAGCCTTCAGAATACGGCGGTCATTGATACGGATAGTGAAATTATGGAAGTCAAGCTTGCCAAGAAGTGTAGTAGTCGCAAGTACCAGCTCGATTTCTGCCATATAAGTAGGCTCACCTAAAATGTCAATGTCACACTGCATAAACTGACGGAAACGTCCTCTCTGCGGACGATCAGCTCTCCATACGTATCCCATCTGAAGTGCCTTAAATGGTCCAGGCAATTCATTAGAGTTATTTGAATAATATCTGGAAAGAGGTACTGTCAGATCATAGCGAAGACCTGAATCCACAAGATCAGCTTCTTCTTTTGCCTGGTCAAGCTTCAGCTTCTCACCTCTTTTTAAGATTTTGAAAATCAGCTTCTCATTATCACCGCCCTGTTTGCTGCACAGGTTCTCAATGTGCTCCACTCCCGGAGTCTCAATTGAAGTAAATCCAAAGGAACCATATGTTTCACGGATCAGTCCTGTAACATAGTTACGGACTTCCATCTCCTTTGGTAAAATATCTTTCATGCCGGTAACCGGCTTCTTCTTTAATGCCATGTGTCCTCCTTATTTACCAGCCTGGCTGGCGTGTACTACTCTTTTGAAATGCAAGAAATACTTCCAGATCAAAGTTTTTTATTTCATCTATCATCAATTCCATCACAGTATGCTTATCAAAAGCCTTGCGGTAAGACCGCTCCTGACTCAATGCACAGAATACATCGCATACACGAAGAATCCGGGCACCAATGGGAATCTCCTTCCCTGCCAGATTGGACGGATAACCGCTTCCATCGTAATTTTCATGATGATAAAGAATACTCTCAAGAACAAAATCCGAATAGCCCTGGTCTTTCAGTTCCTCATAGCCAAGTGTAGAATGCATGCGGACATATTTCAATTCCTCAATTACCATGGGATTACTTTCCTGCCCGTTGATATAGCTTCTCAGTTTCAGCTTTCCTATGTCGTGAAGCATTCCTGCAATTGCAAGATCGTAACACTGCTCATGAGGAAGTCCAAGCTCCTTACTTAACGCGTACGCCAGATTACTCACTGCGATTCCATGCCTTAACTCTGCTGATAAATCAAATTCCAGAACTCTGTCGGATGTTTCTGACTGTTCACTGGAAAGCTTTTCCAAGAATTTTCCCTCCCTCCTACAACCAGGTTCCAATTCCTGTTCGCTTTCTTTCAATCATCTCATCAATACGGGCAATATAGCTTGTGACATCTTTCACATTCTCCACCCGCTCAATACGTTTGCCATGGTCAAAGACCAGTTTGGAAGAACCGCCTGCTCCAAGAGCAATGATCGGTTGTTTTTCTTCCATAATCAGTATATTGTAAATCCCGGCTTTGTCAACCTTTGCATAGCCAACATTTTCAAAATTTCCCTTCATATTCTTCTGACGGTACAGATAGTAAGGTCCCATTTCCATGGAATATGCAGTCTGCTGTGTCAGATCCATGATCTCCTGGTTATTTTCAAATGTCATCTCCTGATATTTGTCCTTAAACATATTCAGGCGTGCTGCACGCTTCACAGCCAGAGAATGTACGGTAAGGCTGTCCGGGGAAAGCTCTTTTACTTTCTCCAATGTGTATTTCACCTTGGAAATATCCTCTCCAGGCAGTCCTACAATGAGATCCATGTTAATATTGTTATAATTCAGCTCTCTGGCAAGATGGAAAGCTTCTATGGTCTGTGCCACAGTATGACGTCTTCCAATGATTTCCAGAGTATCCTGATTCATGGTCTGGGGGTTAACAGAAATTCTGGTTACAGGAAATTCTTTGATCGTCTCAAGCTTCTCCCTTGTAATACTGTCTGGTCTGCCAGCTTCAATGGTAAATTCTACAAGTCCATCAAAACCAAAGGACTCTCCCAGCTGTTCAAGAAGCCTTTTCAGCTGATACGGCTCTAACGTGGTAGGTGTGCCTCCGCCGATATAGATCGTATCCAGCTTGTAGTTCTTCATCATCCTGGCCGTTTCGCGAATTTCCAGACATAAAGCATCCAGATATTCATCTACTCTTTTTGCCCAGAGCTTCAAAGGATAGGAGCTGAAGGAGCAATACAGACAGATGCTTGGACAAAAGGGAATACCTACATATAAGCTGTAACCATGTTCATAATCAATATTCTGAAGAAGTGCCCGCTCCCTGTTTGCTATGGTGATGGCAAGAGCAGTTTTCTTTGCGCTTACCAGGTAACGCTCCCGCATTTCCTGTGCGATCTCGGTATTTTTCATACCACTCTCGATCATCCCCATGGCAAGCTTGGCCGGACGGATTCCCGTAAGATTCCCCCATGGAAGGGTTCTGCCGGTAAGCTTCACCAGAACATTGTACAGTGCATATTTCAGACTGTCCTTGTTGGCTTTACGAAGCTCATGGGCATCCATGAGTTTCTCATGAGTTTCCTGACTGGAATCCCCGTCTGCCCCCCGGATCACCTCTGCGCTGGCAACACCTTTTTGATCCTTCGTCTCATATTTTATAACAAAATTGTCATTTTCTTTTTTCACAGTAAAGAAGATATCGTACTCCTCTTCGTCTTTTTCGTAGAGGCTGTGGATATCTCCTTCCGGATAAAATGCTTTTATTAATTCATATATATCATGCTCGAAATCCCTGTCAAGCAGCAGGATTCCTATTTTACACAAATGGATTGTACCTCTTTTCGTAACCGATAGTTGTAGATGTATCATGCCCCGGATAAACATTTGTTTCATCTGGAAGGGCATTTAACAGCTTATGAAGGCTCTCCCGGATTTCACGGGAACTGCCGCCTGGAAAATCCGTTCTTCCAACAGAGCCACAGAATAATGTATCCCCACTGAACAGAACCCTTTCGTCTTTCAGATAGTAGCAACAGCTTCCTTTCGTGTGTCCTGGAGTATGGAGCTCAGTGGGAATAAATGCGACTTTCTTGTTATCAATTTCTTCTTTTATCAAACTTCCTACACTTGAAAAGTGCGAACATAAAAATAATTTCATCAATATTCTCCTTTATAGATTCCGATTTATTGATTTATTTTAACACAAAATATAAGTGGTTTGTAGAAAGGAAATATATCGTGTTTAATTTTCATATACAAAATTTGTAACACCATTGCTTTTACGAAAAAGATTTGTTCTCATTTCATGAAACTAAGAACTTCCAAAGTTCCTTGTTGAATAAGATTTCAATATTGTCAAATGAAAGTTATGAATCATATCAAACACTTCTTCCCTTTTATTTGCTTATTTATTTAAAAGATGCATATCTTTTGCACAAAAATTCATTGAATGCTTTAAAATATATCTAGGAAGGTGTTGTATGAAGAGAATATTTACAATTATAATGATTGGTATATTGCTTGTTGGATGTGCTAAAACAGATTTCTTAACAGAACACGATTGGGTTCACTATGACACTACATGCATTGAAACCATCTATTTTGGTAAGGATGGTCACTTTGCGTATTATAGTGATGAAGGAAATCCGGTTAATGATTCGGATTTGTATGATCAATATTCTTATGATTCTAAAAGTAAAAAGATTCATTTAAAGCCTACAGGTGATATGTCAATTCAAGTGTTACGTTATGAAAAATCAAGACTTCTTCTAAATATTGATGGAGATATAAAAGAATTTTTTGATTCTAAAGATAAGATCATAGATGGAGCTAATCCAAGTGATCTTGCGTATGATAAAGAAAATATAACGGATGGTTTTAGTTCATACTTGGCAATTCTTAAAAAGGATGGTTCTCAAATTATTACTGCTCCTGCAAATTATGATGGTGATGATCCAAAATTTAAAGAGTATGAGCTATTTGAAAGATTAGCTGACAATGTAGAGTACTATTCTTGGACTTATAATGTGGATCAATCTGATGTTGAGTCAAGCTATACTAAATTGACTGATACAGAAGCTTTTAAGATTATTGAAGACGGTGGTGCCATCGGATTTGTATGGTACAACAAATCTGCAAAGATTACTAAAATTGTCTTTTATTCAAGTGCAATTATTGAATAATAAAACAATAAAATATATAATCACGCTATATATTAAGCAAATCCATGAGCTATATAAACAAATGTTAATATTTATTTTGCACATTGCTATACATAGTGTTATACTTACAATTGCTAGATAAGAACCCTTACTCACATCTTATCTAGCCTATTCCAAATGGCCAGCATTCTTTCTTACCCTTTCAGAGTGTTGGCTTTCATTTTGTTGAAAATACAAAGTATGTAAACTTTTTGTAAAAAAGTGACATATGTCAATATATTTTTCATTTTCACGTGTTATAATATTTTTAGTTAGATGACTTCAAACGCCAACATAATAATTTTTAGCATATGAAAATAACGCCAACTACCTCATATGTTATATTTCATCTAACAGTCGATTAGAGAACTAGACTCCTCAAACACTAACATTCTAGTTCTCTCCTCTATTAAAGATATTTTGAGTCAACAATTAAAGTTGGCTCTTTTTCATTTAAATGGTATATTACTCTATGCAGAAATGAGTTGATTGTATGAAATTAAAAATATGGTTAGGTAGAATTATTCCATTAGTAATTATTGCACTTGGTGAAGTTGGATTGTATTTTACATTATTCAAATGGCTAACTTCTTCTTTTGTGTTTATCGAAGTTGTATTACACATTCTATCTGTTTTAATTATCTTAAATATCGTTCGAACAAGCAGACACTTATCTTCCGATTTAATGTGGATTTTATTAATCATGTTGTTTCCAGTTTTTGGTACATTTGTATATGTATTGATGTTGTTAAGTTTATTATTTGGAAAAACATTTCGAAATATCATTCAAGAACAAAAAAAAGCATCTTCTTATTATATACAAGATGCATCCATCATCGATGAAATTCGAAAAGATAATAAAGATTATGTTTCACAACTTTCTTTTCTATCTGAAGAAGGCTTTCCTTTTTATCACAATATCGGTTTTGAATATTATGCTCCATGTGAAAATGGTTTTGATGGTATGTTAAAAGAGCTAAAAAAAGCGGAGAAATATATTTTTATGGAATATTTCATTATTGAAGAAGGCATCATGTTTAACTCCATACTTTCTATATTAGAAGAAAAAGTAAAACAAGGCGTTGAAGTACGTATTATGTATGATGACATGGGATCATTAGGTACACTTCCTGCTTCTTATGCCAAACAATTACAGAAAAAAGGGATTAAAGCAGTTTCTTTTAATCGAATCTCCCCTATTATCAATACAATTATGAATCATAGGGATCATCGAAAAATATTGGTTATTGATGGAAAGGTTGCCTTTAGTGGTGGTGCTAATTTAGCTGATGAATATATCAATAAAAAAGTGAAATATGGTCATTGGATGGACAATATCATTTGTGTTAAAGGTAAAGCTGTATGGTCTTATCTAATCATGTTTTTGACAAACTGGAATGCTTTACGCCATGAAGATGAAGATTATACTGTTTTTAAAAACTCCAAGATTGTTGATGAAACATCTTTTGATGGATATATTGCTCCCTATGCAGAAACACCATTAGATCAAGAATTAACCGGACAATCCGTATATGAAGACTTGTTAAATAGTGCCAATGAATATGTTTATATTATGACTCCCTATTTAATTATTGATTCTGAAATGATCAACACGTTGATTCATACCGCAAAAAAAGGTGTGGATGTACGAATCATTATGCCTGGCATTGCGGATAAACAAATCGTGCATGACATGGGTACAACTTACTATGCGCAATTAATTCAAGGTGGTGTTAAAATCTATGAATATGAACCTGGATTTGTCCACTCTAAAGTCTTTGTATGTGATGATACATATGCCACAGTAGGAACAATCAATTTGGATTATCGTTCACTATATCTACATTTTGAAAATGGTACTTTATTATATAAGTCAAAAAAGGATTTTGGATGTGAAACAAAACTTTATGGATACATTGTCAAAATGTAAAGAAATTCAAATTGAAGATACCCATGTTAATATTGTCAAAGGATTATTCTTAAGTATTATT
>ENA-OPYX01001053-OPYX01001053.1-human-gut-metagenome-genome-assembly--contig:-NODE-1053-length-15428-cov-2.092282_pt1 | contig 15428 bp, 22 predicted proteins | sample MGYA00242639_ERZ504486 | MGnify/ENA primary metagenome ERZ504486 (study PRJEB26092, sample SAMD00036296) | human gut metagenome | host: Homo sapiens | study: EMG produced TPA metagenomics assembly of... | reverse complement strand
TTGTCTGGGAGACAATGGTTTTGCGCCGACCGGAACGGAGTGTAGAGTGCAGTGATTCTGAAAAGAAGATGTCAGCTTGCGCTGACCAGAATCACGCACCAAGTCTCACGTGCGTTCGACTTGAATGGCTATGATATTATTGATATTTTTTATTATTTTATCTCTGCTGCATCGTGGCGCTGATTATAGAAGAACATCCAAACCGCCATTCCAATGATGATCACATATCCCAGCACACTGAACCGATCCGGAATCTGATGGAATAACAAGAATCCAATGATCGCAGAAAATATGATCTGAGAATAATCGTAAACGGAGATTTCTCTCGCCGGTGCATGATAATAAGCTGCTGTAATGGCGAACTGTCCGCCTGCCGCAGCCACTCCGGCTCCCAGAAGAACAATTCCCTGCCACATAGTCATTGTATGATAATTTAACAATAAGTACGGCAGCGTCACTAAGCAGGAAAATCCTGAGAAAAACAGTACCACGGATACGCCTTTCTGTCCCCGCTGTCCAAGGACTCGCACCATCGTGTACGCAATTCCAGCACACAAACCGCCGCAAAGGCCGATCAGTGACGGCATCAGATTCATATTTAAAAATGTCGGTTTAATAATAAACAGACTTCCGATAAAAGCGCCGCAAACCGCAGTCACCTGAATCGGTGTCAGTTTTTCTTTTAAGATCAGGAATGAGAATAAAATAACGAAAAACGGTGACATTTTATTCAACATGGATGCATCGGAAAGCACCAGATGATCCACTGCGTAGAAATTACACAAAATTCCTAACGTTCCAAAGATTGCTCTCAGAAGCATAAACTTCCAGTTTCCTTTTTCCACCTGAAATGTTTCCTTATGACGCACCATCATCGCCAGCGCAATGATAAACGCCACCAGATTTCGGAAGAAACTCTTCTGCACCGCAGGCAGATCCCCCGCCATTCGTACAAACACATTCATAAACGCGAAGCAAAGTGCCGACAATACGATAAACATGATTCCCTTATACTTTACTTTCTGTTTCATAACTTACACCTGCTTTCTACACCTATTACCTATACTAATTCTCATTCTGTGCATTGATTTTTTCTGCAAGTTCTTCCAGATATTCCCAACGCTCCATTTTATGTTCCAGATCTGCTTCGGTCTGTTCCCGCTCCGCTGCCAGCTCTGACAGACGTTTGGAATTGGTAGCATTGGCTGCCATCTCATTGTCCAGCGATTCCAGCTTTTCTTCCAGATTCAAAATATCCTGCTCAATGGTCTCATACTCCATTTTTTCCTTATAGGAAAATTTCAGCTTACGCTCCCTGTTTGCACGGTAGTTGTCATAAGCTGCACGGCCGCCGGTCTCCGCCGCTTCATCAGCAGACACATCTGCATTTGCTTTCAAACCTGTATTAGACGATCCGACGATTCCGTCCTGCACGGACAGCTTGCACTGTGCTGCTTCTCCTGCTTTCAGGGCATAATCAGTGTAACCACCCTCGTACTGTTTTAACACGCCACCATCTTCAAAGGCAAAAATACGATTGACAGTACGATCCAGAAAATAACGGTCATGGGACACGATGATCACAATGCCCTGATAGTGATCCAGATAATCTTCCAAAATCGTCAATGTGGAAATATCCAAATCGTTGGTCGGCTCATCCAGGATCAACACGTTTGGTGACTCCATCAATACCCGAAGCAGATTCAGACGTCTGCGCTCACCACCGGAAAGTTTTCCAATCAAGCTGTACTGTGCCTGTGGCGGGAATAAAAACCGCTCCAGCATGGCAGAAGCACTGATCAGACCATCTTCTGTCCGGACAAATTCTGCGGTCTCACGAATGTAATCAATGACGCGCATGTTCGGATCCATATAGGCAATTCCGGCCTCTTTGCTGCTCTCGATCTCCTGTGAATAATATCCGATCTTAATGGTCTGCCCCACTTTAATGGTTCCGCTGTCCGGTTCTTCTCTGCCTGCCAGCATTTTCATTAACGTGGTCTTGCCGCATCCATTGGTTCCCACAAATCCCACACGGTCATTTTTTCAAAAATATGTATGAAAAATCACGGATAAAAGTACGGTTTCCGTAAGACTTGCTGATGCCATCAATTTCAATAGTCGTATTTCCCATACGGGTTGTGATGGAACTCATGGATACCTGTCCGTCACTCTGTGGTCCATGCTGGTTTTTCATCTCCTCATAACGCTCCAGACGGGCTTTCTGCTTGGTGGAACGGGCTCTTGCGCCACGTTTTACCCACTCTAATTCTACCCGGCAGGATCGACTGGCGTTTCCGTTCAGTTGCCGCTTCCATCTCCTCTCTCTGGGCTTTCAGCTCCAGAAATCCGGAATAATTCGTATCGTAACTGTAGATTTTTCCTTTGTCGATCTCCACGATCCGGTTGGACACGCTGTCTAAAAAATAACGGTCATGAGTTACCATGATCAGGCTGCCGCGCCAGCGTTTCAGATAATCCTCCAGCCAAGCTGCCATGGCGTGATCCAAATGGTTCGTCGGCTCATCCAGCACCAGAATATCGCAAGGCTGCATCAAAATCTCCGCCAGCGCCAGACGTTTTCGCTGACCACCGGAAAGCTCCGATATTTTCTGATCCAATCGGACAATACCAAGGGTCTGAAGCATGCTTTTCGCTTCTCCTTCCATGTCCCACTGTGTGCTCTCAGACATTTTTTTCTCCACATGCTCCCAGACGGTGCAGATGTCATCAAATTCCGGCGTCTGTGGCAAAAAACGGATCACCACATGGTTTGCTTTCGTACAGCTTCCCTCATCCGGTTCCTCCAGTCCCGCAGCAATTTTTTAAAAGTGTGGACTTTCCGGTTCCGTTGATGCCAATGATTCCGACTTTTTCCCCTTCCTGCAGGAAAAAAAGACGCTTTGTCAAGCAGTACACGTTCTGTATACGCTTTTGTAATATTTTCCAATGATAATAAATTCATAATCAATATATTCCATTTCTATGTTTCTTGTCAGTTCTATTTTAACTGATTTTCGCCAAAAATACAAACCCCTCAGCGCAATGCTTTTCCTTCTATCGCCTATTTCAAATCGAATGTTACAGTTCACACGCGCCATTCACAAAATCGCACCTGTTTCCTTGCATATTTAAACTTGAAATGATATACTTAAACATTAAAGAAAGCATTGATTTTTGTATGTTTTTTAACAATGCTGCAAAGAGGAGATTTATCATTATGGAGCATAATATTTTTATGGAAAATCAGAAACCGATTTCTTTCGAACAATATCTGCAATACGACGAAAACAGCCGCAGTAACTTAGGAGAAACACTTCCGGTTCTGGTCTACCGTATGTTGGAATATTCCATCAAAGAAGAACTGATCGCTCAGTTTGGCAAAGAAAAACAAATCGACATTTTCCGGGAAGCCGGTCAGCGCAGCGGCGAATACTTTGCGCGTCATATGTTGAATCTTGATCAGCCGCTGAATGCATTTATCAGTGAACTTCAGGCAAAAATGCAGGATTTAAAAATCGGTGTACTGCGAATTGAAAATATAGATGAACAGAGTGGACGAATCATTTTGACCGTTTCCGAAGATGCCGACTGCTCCGGTCTCCCGGTTCTCGGTGAAACCGTTTGTAATTATGAGGAAGGTTTTATCTCCGGCATTCTGTCCGTATATACCGGAAAACCATACTCTGCCATTGAAATAGACTGTTGGGCAACCGGAGATCGTGTATGCCGATTCCGTGCAGATGTGATTGAATCAGAAGGATAAGGATTTTTATGAGTGAAGACAAAAACTGTGACTTACTTTTTGAATATTTACGCAGTATTCTGTATGATTCCCAGATTCAAACGCTGGATGTGGCCAAACTGGAGGAACCATACCAGAAACTTGGGTTAGGACTGCAATTTCTGGAACGTGCGGTACGTGAGATGAAGACTTATTCCGAAGCTCTTTCCCGTGGAAATTTATCAGTAAAAACCCCACCAAGAGATAATTTTTTATGTGAAAATCTGAAAAATTATTCACGCAAACTTAAATCATCTGACCTGGCAGGCAAAACAGGTAGCAAAAGGTGACTACTCTCAAAGCGTTTCTTATCTTGGGGAATTTTCGGAAGCTTTCAACACCATGACACGGCAGCTTCAGGAACGGGAAGAATCCTTTAGAGAAAGACTGCTGACGGAAGCTTATCTGGATCCTCTGACCGGCATTGGAAACCGCTACTTCCTTACGGAACAAATGACAGAATTACTCAAAAACAACAAACCACTGATCTTCTGCTACTGTGATCTGGATCATTTAAAATACATCAACGACCATTTCGGACATGTAGAAGGCGATAGATACATCTGCCATTTTGTAAAGACCGTAAAGAATTTCATACGAAAAGAAGATATTTTCGCCCGTGTCGGCGGAGATGAATTCTGTCTGGTTATGGAAGACTGGACCGCTGCTCAGGCAAAAGAACGCATCACCTATATGCAGACCGCATTTGAACATGTAGAGACCAAGCCATATCCGAAAGGATTCAGCTTTGGTGTCATAGAAATCCCGACAGATCACAAGGATTTGTGCGTCAACGACATTATCGAACAAGCTGACCACATCATGTACCAACAGAAAGCACAGCATAGACACATTTACACCAAGCAGTTATCAGATGAGTAGAAAAAGACTCTGTGTAAATTGAGGAAATCGAGTTATTTTTTCTTAGCGAGCGATTGGTTAGCCAATAAGACAAAATAACTCGATTTCCGTTTATTCAAGTCGAACGCACGTGAGACTTGGTGCGTGATTCTGGTCAGCGCAAGCTGACATCTTCTTTTCAGAATCACTGCACTCTACACTCCGTTTAGCAATGAAAAACATCTGCGAAACGCTTATTCCCTAACTTTTGTGATTCTTAGAAGAATCGTTAAAATGTGTTATAAAATGGATTAGGATTAACATTTTTAAAGTTATTTTAAAAGAAAAAGAATGAAGTAATTGTTTATTTTATGCTTCTTGATTTTTTTGATTTCCTCGATCAACAGCGGCAGAACTTTCATGGCATCGCCAACAATACCCACATCTGCCACATCAAAAATCGGAGCATCTTCGTCTTTATTAATAGCGATGATATAGCCAGATCCAATCATACCGGATACATGCTGTGTAGCTCCGGATACACCGCAAGCAATATAAAGCTTCGGTGCAACGATCTTGCCGGACTGTCCAACCTGATGGGAACGACCAACCCACTCTTCTTCAATCGCCGGTCTGGTGGCACCTACGACACCACCGCAGACATCTGCCAATTCCTGAACCAGCGCAAAGTTTTCCTTGCTGCCCATACCACGACCGCCGGTTACGATAACATCTGCATCTTCCAGATTGACTGCCTCACTGATCTCTTTTACCACATTGGCAATCTTTGTAAATACAGACTCCTCCGGAATTTCTACTGTTTCTTCTATAATTTTGCCGGCTTTTCCCCGCCTCAATTGATTTGGAAAAAGAACCGCCGCGAACGGTGGCTACTGCCGGCTGGGTATGCAATACAACATCATTTAAATATTTCCGCCATAAACCGGGCAGGTAAATACATACTGATCGCCATCTGCCAAATATTCATGACATCAACAGCGCATCCTGCCTCAAATTTCTGTGCAAGCAGCGGAGTGACATCTTTGCCCTCCTGTGTAGCTGCTGCCAGCACCAGTGACGGTGTATATTTTTCAACCAGTTTTGCAAGCATTGCTGCCCGCACTTCCGGTCTGCTTTCTGCTGTTTTTACGATTACTGCCTGATCTGCACCAGCCTCAACGGCTGTCTTTGCAGCTTCTTCCGGCGCTTCTGCAAGAATAGCTGCGATCACTTCTTCACCTTTTGTAGCTGCAAGCTCTTTTGCCTTTGCCAGAATCTCAAGGGCTGGTCCTACTGGAGCGCCCTGGGCAGTCTCAACATATACTAAAATATTTTTTTCCATCTGTCAGACTCATTTCCACGACCTCCTACAATACCTTGGCATCCGCGATCAGCTTCATTGCATTAGCAACAGCTTCTTCCGGGGATTCCGCCTTGATTTTTACACCGGCCTGACGTTTTGCAGGCGCATATACTTTTACAACTTCCATAGAACTTGCCGGAACATCTCCGGTCACAAGTTCACCGATCGGTTTCTTTCTGGCTGCCATCTTGCTCTTGATGGTCGGATAACGCGGATCGTAATTTGGCTTCTGAATGGTCACAACACAAGGAAGGGAAGCTTCAATCTCATTGTATCCGGTCTCTGTTTCCTGTTTGATGGTTGCTTTTCCATCTGCTGCTTCTACGGCTACCACATTGGCAACTGCCGGAACATTTAACTCCGCTGCCAGCAACAAGCCAGTCTGACTTGCTGCATAGTCAGTAGATTCTTTCCCGCAAAATACAAGATCAAATGTCTTTCCTTCGGTTGCTTCAATGTCTGATTTTGCTTTTGCAAGAAGTTTTGCAACTGCCGCACCATCCAATTTTTCGACCTCGTCATATTTTACGAGGTATGCATGGTCGGCACCGACTGCGAGACAGTTTTTTAAGGAGTTTTTCACACTGTCATCTCCGATGGATACCACAGTCACTTCACTCTCGCCAACAGCTTCTTTCAGACGTACTGCCATTTCTTCTGCATATGTATCAAATGCATTTACGACAGGTGTTACCCCGTCCAGTGCCGGTTTTCCTGTGGCTTCATCCAAAGAGATTTCCACAGAATCGTCCGGAACCTGTTTGATGCAAACTAATATTTCCATAATGATTTCTCCTGCATATTTTTTGGTTCGTATTCCGCCAACTTTCAAAAAATGTCCATCGACGGAATACATATATTGTTAGATAAGGGATAACTTATTTACCGATCACACTGTTTGAGATAACGATTCTCTGTACTTCGTTTGTTCCCTCAAAGATCTGGAAGATCTTGGCATCTCTCAACAGTTTCTCTACCGGGTACTCACGGCTGTAGCCATATCCGCCGAACATCTGAATGGCCTCAGAAGCAACTTCCATTGCGATATCAGAAGCATAGCATTTTGCAATTGCGGACTCTTTTGTATAAGGAAGACCCAAATCCATTTTTGTCAAGGCATGTGCTACCATCTGACGTGCGGTTTCTGTCTTGATCTCCATATCAGCTACTTTGAATTTCAGCGCCTGATTTTTGATGATCGGTTTGCCAAACTGTACACGCTCTTTGCCGTAAGCGATGGCCTCGTTGATACCTCTCTGTGCGATACCGGTTGCAACGCATCCCATCCAGGTACGCGCCTGATCCAGTGTCTGCATTGCGATGTTGAAGCCTTTTCCTTCCTCACCGATCAGGTTGGAAGCCGGGATTCTGACATCCTCAAGGACTACATCACAGGTGTTGGAAGTACGAATACCCATTTTGTTCTCTTCTTTTCCTGTGCTCAAGCCCGGAGTGCCTTTTTCTACGAAGAACATGGACATTCCTTTGACACCTTTTGTCTTGTCTGTCATGGCTGTTACACAGTAGAAAGAAGCAATGCCGCCGTTTGTGATAAAGCATTTTCTTCCGTTCAGTACATACTCGTCACCGTCTTTGACAGCGGTTGTCTTGCCTGCGCCTGCATCAGAACCAGCACCCGGCTCAGTCAGGCAGAACGCACCGAAGCCGCCTTCCAGGATCAGATCGCATGCACGCTGTTTTAACTCTTTACTTCCTGCGATCAGTACCGGTTTCATACCAAGTCCGCTGGCGGAAATGGTAGTTGCAAATCCAGCATCCGCAATTGCCATCTGCTCGATGAGAGCTGCCACATCTACTCTTGATAAACCCGGGCCACCAAACTCCTCCGGAACTTCCAGTGCCTGATATCCCTGCTCGATCGCTTTATCGTAAATCTCTTTCGGCCATTCGCCGGATACATCGTATGCTTTACACTGCTCTACGACTTCTTTATCGCAGAAATTTTTTACGTCCTGTAACAGATCCTGTGCTTCTTCAGAAATTAAATATGCCATTTTGACTCCTCCTTATAGTAAGTGATCCTATTTTTTCAAATATTATTTCAACTAATTGTTATTTTTCTCACAAAATCGGATTTTCAGTGTTCTACTGCTTCTACATTCCATTCTTGAAATTCTTTCAAAAAGCAGCACTCGTAAAATCAGCTTGTTTTTACAACTTGTAGCAAATCTTGCCCGGATTTAAGATCATCTTCGGATCAAAAAACTTCTTTGATGCCTTTCATCAGACGCATGCTTGTCTCACCTGCAAATGCTGCCAGATAATCCATTTTTCCATAACCAATTCCGTGCTCGCCGGAAATCAGTCCGCCACACTCTGCCGCTTTTTTGTAAATAATATCCATGAAATCAGCAACCTGTTTTTTGAACTCTGCCTCATCCATATCGTTGGCACATGCATAAATATGTAAGTTTCCATCTCCTGCATGACCGAAGCTCTTGATGGTAAAATCATAGTTGGATTCCAGTGATTTTACAAAGGTCAGATAAGATGCAATCTGATTTACCGGAACGACGACATCGCATTCATCCAGCAATTTTGTCTCTGCCTCGATGGCTTCCAGGAAAGAACTTCTTGCTGCCCAGGCATCTTTTTTCTTCGCCGGTGTATCGGCAACCAATACGTCAATTGCTCCTGCTTCCAGTACAACTTCTGCTGCTTTCTCAGTGATTTCTTCCAGAGATTCCATATCCTCTCCGTCAAAAGTTACCAGCAGATATGCGCCAATGTCCACGCCCTCTAACTGCTGCGGGAACACGCTCTTACCAAGGTAACGCTCGGAAGCCAGAACAATTTCTTTTTCCATAAATTCAATGGCCTGTGGCTGTAAATGCTCCATAAAAATTTCGGAACAGTTGCGATACAGTCTTCCAGGTTCTCATACGGAATAATCAGGCTGATGGTTTCCTTCGGTGCCGGAATCAGTTTTAAAGTCAGCTCTGTGATGATACCTAAAGTTCCCTCAGAACCGATCATCAGATTTAACAGGCTGTATCCGGTGGAAGTTTTGGAAACAGTTGCACCAAGTTTTACGATCTCGCCGGTTGGAAGTACTACGGTCATTGCTCTGACATAATCTCTTGTACATCCATATTTTACGGCTCTCATACCACCTGCGTTTGTAGATACGTTTCCGCCAAGAGTTGCAAATTTTTCACCCGGATCTGGTGGATATAAGAGTCCCTGTTTTTGTGCGTCCTCTGCAAGGTCGTTCAGCAAAACGCCTGCCTCTACACGAACTACAAAGTTCTCTTTGTCATACTCCAGAATCTTGTTCATCTTGGACATGTCGATCATGACACCGCCGTGCAGTGCAACAGATGCACCAGTCAGACCGGTTCCTGCACCTCTCGGAATGACCGGAATGCTGTTTTCAAAACACAGCTTCACGATTGCTGAAATATCCTCCGTTGTGGTTGCCTCGATCAATACGGTCGGAGCTCCTTTTCCGTAAATCGGCATTTCATCGTGAGAGTAATCTGCATTGATCTCATCTCCGGTGAATACCTTGCCCGGAACGATTTTTTTTAGAACTCTTCTATGAGTTCCGGTGTCACTTGGTTGTAGCTGTAATCTGCCATCATCCAAATCCTCCTTTTACACATTTCTCAAAATCTTTATCCTATCCCGTATTCTGAACACAATTACTTTGCAATTTCTATGTTCAAAATATAGGAGAATTATCATATTTCATCAAATTATTGACTTCAGATTTTATTTTTAACAGCTTATTTTTCACTGTATATTTTCACTTTCTGTCAGCGTAGTAAAAATGTTATTTCAAGTGCTATTTTCTTCTTACAATCACGGATACACCATCTGGAATCACAGTGATCTTACTATCCGCCTTTCCCAGATATGCATCTGCCATGCGGATTGCCTCATCTACGCTCTCTGCGTAATCCATCTGCATGTCATTGACCAGCTGCTTCGGTGCCTGAGTCACCATGATGACTTTGTGATGCAGTAACACCCTGCACAAAATCTGCGCTTCCCACTGATCCGGAATCGTTTTATCACGGGGTGTATCTAAGAAACGCTGCATGATCACATTTTTATCTTCGCCGCTGGCAAAAGTGTCATACAATGACTGTCCGCCATGTCCATCGATACAACTGGAAACCATGATGATCACGCCACCCGGATTGCAGCTTGCCTCAGCTGCCGTCATACCTTTGACGGACTGGTAAATATTCTGATCCAGCGGATAACCGCCATTTGTGGAAATCACGATATCCGAAGGAATCGCATCCACACCGGACATCTGATCCACGAATCTGCATCCTTCCCGGTGCGCTTCGTTGAAATCTCCGGCATATGCACGGATAACATTTTTTGTTCTCATCCAGTACCACATTTATGATAAAAGCAAGTTTTGCCTGTTCTGCCGCATAAATCATATCCCGATGGATCGGATTGCCTTCCAGCACGCCGGTTCTGGCATACTCGCTGGCGATAAACTCGGAACAATGGTTTGCCATGACGGTTGCTGCACTGGATACTCCCGGCAGTACACTTTTTCTTCCACCGGAAAAACCTGCAAAAAAGTGCGGTTCAATAAATCCTTCGGAAATCAGTAGATCTGCCTCAGCTGCGATCTTATTGATTTTCAATTTCCCACCGGATGGCAGTGTGCCAAGTTCTACCATGTCTGCATTTTCATGACTTTTATGGACTGCAAATGTGATGTCCTCACGATCTACAATATCTTCACCAAATTTGTAGATCAGTTCTTCTCTCGTGGTCGGTCTGTGAAAACCAGTGGCGATCAGAATCGTAATCTTTGCATTCGGATTACCTGCTTTGATTTCCTCTAAAACGCCCGGCATGATTACTTTACTTGGAACCGGTCTTGTGTGGTCACTGGCAATCAATACGATATTGTCTTTCCCCTTTGCCAGCTCCCGTAACCGTTTGGAATGAATCGGATGCGCTAAGGCGTCTTTTACGATTTCCTCCTCTGGCTTGTCTGCCTGTAAACTCATGCGCCTTGGAAACAAGGATACCATTCAGGCGATTGTCCGGAATTTGTTACCTTCATTTTTTCTTTGCCAAAAGGTAAGGTTACCTCTGCCATGTTTTGATTCCCCCTCATAAAACAAGTTTGTTTTGTGTTCATTTACGAACGATTGTAAACGTTCGTTTTTGCTGTATATTCATTTCTGAATAATTATAAATACATGTTTTTACATGCTTAATTGTAAATATGCATTTTGGTACTGCCACTTTTGTTTTAATTTTTGGTAGTACCAATCAGTGTAAAAAATAAGTTTTCAATGGCTTTTATTTTGATAATCACACTTACAAAAACTGAATCATCTTTTTATTTTCCTGAAAACATCTATTGTCTTAATTGGTTCTACCATTTCTTAACTAATTTATATTCTACTCATATTTGTTCTGTGAGTCAACATCATATCGCACAAAATTTTCCAGAAAAAAACAGCAGATTATACAAATTTCTTCGAATTTTGTCTCCAAAAAGAAAAACACCTCTCGGTGTTAATCTTCCTCATAATGATATTTTGCAGCATAAATGATCAAATTATCATTATGATCAATATCATAAACCAAGCGGTGTCATCCGTAATTCTTCTACTATAGCCAGAACGATATTTTAAAGATGTCAATCTTTTTTTTATTCTATATGATCGACATTTTTTATATTCTAATATTTCCAATCACAACAGAAAACAATTTTCATGTAACTGAAATAAGGGTCTGGGTTCATTTTTTCTTGGCGTGCGATTGTTAGCCGCAAAGACAAAATGAACCCAGACCCTTTCCATATCCTAAATTTTCACCACAAAAGAATCTTTCTAGTCAAACAATTCTTTTGCTTTCGTATAATTAAATACCGGTCCCTCCAGACAAACATACGTCTCATTAATCTTACAATGTCCGCACTTTCCTACTGCGCAGGACATCTTCCGCTCAAAGGAAACCCAGATTTTCTCCGGCGGAACCCCGCATTTCATACACTCCAGCGCTGAAAACCGCATCATTGGAGGCGGACCTACGATGACCACATTATAATCATCGAAGGTATCAAAGGGCACATCCGGAATATATTTCGTAACCATTCCTTTGTGGAACCCCGGTGCCTCTGAGTTATCCAGACAATACGTACAATGGAAACGCTCTGCAAATTTCGCGCGTTCCTCATTGAACAACACACAGTTGATATCCTTAAATCCGGCAATCAAATACACAGATTTACAGATTTCCGGATGATCATAAAAATGGGTCAGTGTGGTTTTTACCGGAGACATACCCGTACCACCGCAGATAACCAGCAGATCTTTATTTTCAAACTGCTCCACCGGGAATGCATTTCCATACGGTCCACGCATGAAAAAGTGTATCTCCCTGCTTTCAGATCAAACACTCCGCCAGTCAGTCGTCCGACCTTACGAATGGTAAATTCCACATACCCCGGTCCTTTTCCACAGACAGAGATCGGTGCCTCTCCGATTTTCGGCAGAGACAGCTGGAAAAACTGTCCGTAACCCGGATCTTTGTCACATGCTACACGAATCGTAAACTCCGCTGTCAGTCTGGCGCACAAACCATGTATGATTTTGTGTGGTTCCGGTTTCATAATATTTTCCATTGCTCTACGCCTCCTCTCCTGTATTCATTTTTTCAATTTCCGCTGCAAGTCCGTCCACCGCATCAAAAAACTGAGATTTTTTTCCGGACATCTCATATCACATGCGCCCGCATCCGATACACATCTGCGCATCGCAGGCAATGCCATGGCTTCCATCCTTTGCAAATCGATCTGCAAAATCATAAAATTTGTGCAGAACCTTAAAACGCATATTTGCTCCCGGCGTCTTGCGGGCACGACCACCACCTGCTGTCTGGGTAAATGTCTCCAGCATGCAGGAAGACCAGACTCTGCGGCGTTCTCCGCTTCGGCTTCCCTCCTGATAAATGACATCCACTGTATCAAAACAACTGCAGGTTCCGCAGACGGTATTACATCCACCGCAGGACATACATTTCTCATCAAACTGATTCCAATATTCCAGATCACTGATCGGTTTTAACATACTGCGGTCTGTAATCTTCGGAATGTGCAGTTTTTTCTGATTTCCTGCACAAACTGCGGTGTAAAATCACAAGATGATGCTGATACAAAAGAAAAAGCAGCACCCAGTTTTTCATCTCTGACCTCTGCCAGCACCTCATGTTCGGTAATGCGAACTGCAGCATCGTACTTGTCCGTCTTGTTTGTTCCCATGGAAACACAGAAACAATGTTCAAAACTCTCCCGACATTCCAGCATAACAACTTTTACTTTTTCCCGCAATCTGGCGTAAAATAATCCGCGTGACCGCCGTTTTCCATAAAAAATGCAGTCCAGACGCGCCATTCCGTTAATATCACATGGACGTGCAAAAATCAGAATCCCTTATCGTCCGCCAGCTCACTCTCTGTCACTTCCGTATCCGTAAAGTAAAACATCGTCTGTGACACCGGATAATACGCTTCCTTCAGGGAAAAATCTGCCTGACGATCCAGTACAATCTGATCAATGTTCCTGATCTCACGATAACGCACTTTCTTTTTTCTCTGATCCCAGGCCGGTGCAAAAATATGATACTCCTCTGACCAGGCAGCCAAAATATCATTCATCTTGTCAAAATCTACGCGATATCCCATATTGCACCTCCCATTGCCAGCATTTCTTTCTCCTGCTCCAGAAATACACTTGTCAGTTTTCCAACTGCCTGATAAAACTCTGTCTGCGCATATTTGCTGATATCCATGCAGAGAGCGCCAGCCCATTTCAAGTGTGTGCACAGGAATTCATTCTGATCACGGTTTGACATTGCCACACGATCCGCATTGTCTGTCTGACAGGCAAGTAATTCTTCCTCGCACAGAACCGCCATAAATTCCAGTTCCAGACCGATATGGTCATTCATTGTGCGGAACATATCTTTGCTCGGCTCCCATCCGTGCAGTGCATACAAAGCCAATGTCTCCTGCTCGGTACGTCCTCCGATTTCATGTTTTTTATTTGTATAAATAGACTCATACGGAAACGCAGCCACACCGGTAGCCTCTCCTGCTGCCAGAAATGTCTTCGCATAATCCGCAGCCACATCCTCCAGATCCTCATTTTTCAGATCTGCGATGGACTTTGCCATACACGCATAAGCCTCAGCCAGCTCTGGATTTTCGCAATCTGTCGGAAACTGCATCTGCTTCATATTGGCCAGCGTCTTCCGCATCCACTTCCATGATGTACAGACCGCCAAGGAAACGATAAAGTCCTGCTCTGGCTTTTGCCAGCTGTTTTCTTAATTCCACCTGTTTCATCCCTCTTTTGGCCTCCATTTTTTTTCATTCATTTCTGTGTGCACGACTTTGGCTTTTTTTGAAAGATCTTCAAAAAATTTTGTGAGCCATTTCGCTCTCCGGCTCCTCATAAATACCATTTCCGCAGTGCTTCCTCAAATTCAAACGGAAGCATATCGATCCAATTCTGTTTTTTCAAAATAAAACGCCCGGACGGATGATTTTCGTTATCATCCTTCAATGTATATACATGACCTTCATTCTCTGCCAGAATTCTGGATACTTCGCTCTCCGGATCATTGATATCCCCGAAATGCAGTGCGCGACCGGAACAATTTTTTCACGCAAACCGGCTCTTCGCCTTTTTCCCGTAGCTGCGCACAGCCGGTACACTTATCCATGACACGCAGTTCTTTATTAAAATTGTTTGCATGGAACGGACATGCCTTCCTGCAACTCTGACATCCGATGCAGATGTCCTGATCAATGCGGATCACTCCGTCTTCTTCATCCTTGTAACATGCGCCTGTCGGACACACATCCACACAACTCGGAGCCTCACACTGTTGGCACATTACCGGCAGAAAATACATCTGCAGGTCCGGATAGACCCCAGTCGGTCCCATATGATATAATGTGCTTCTGGAACGGCCCAAAGCTACTTCATTTTCAGTCTTGCAGGCAACCTGGCATCCACCTTTACAGCCGATGCACCGATCCACTTCTACAACCATTGCATATTGTTTCATCACTCTGCCTCCTCGTTCCCTATGCTTTACCTAACGGAAGCCAATTTACAAAGTCTTCCGGTTTCTGCCAGATGCCTTCCGGCGCACTGTCCGCTTTGGAAATACGCACCTGATAAGCACGGAGTGTATGTGTACCAACGACATCGTTAAACGGTGCGGTAGATTTCGACAATACATTCACATTTGTCTCCTGCCATCCATGTGTCTTGGTGTTCATGGTCTCCGGATGCCAGAAACGCTCCATGCATACGGTTCCCGGATTGATTCCTTTTGTAACCAGCGCTTTTGCACGGATCTTGCCTCGTTTTGATTCCACCCAGCCCCAGTCTCCCGGTGCGATGCCATATGCTTTTGCCAC
>ENA-OPYX01001052-OPYX01001052.1-human-gut-metagenome-genome-assembly--contig:-NODE-1052-length-15435-cov-3.158087_pt1 | contig 15435 bp, 17 predicted proteins | sample MGYA00242639_ERZ504486 | MGnify/ENA primary metagenome ERZ504486 (study PRJEB26092, sample SAMD00036296) | human gut metagenome | host: Homo sapiens | study: EMG produced TPA metagenomics assembly of... | reverse complement strand
CTTGATCTCCATATCAGAACGACTCTCTATGATCTCTAATACACGATCAATGTCTTCCACAAACTGACAGATCAAACGTATTCCCGCAATATCTTCCAGTTCTTTTTCTACATCATTGACATTGATCTTCTTTCTCTGCATCTTATCCAAAATACTTGAGATAGATTTTACACGTCCATCGACTTGCTCGATCGGTGAATATCTTCCGACATTTCTGTATTCTCTTATAATATGTCGAAACTTTAACACAAGTTCATCAACTGCCAGCTCATATGGGGTGAGCATTTCTCTCCATAACTGTAATTCCATGAATTCCCTCCTGTACTTATCCACTCATTATATCATATTTTAACTTCAAAAAGAATCTTGTATTACAGGATTCTTTCTTCATTACTTCATATTTTTTATTTCATTGAAATTTCCTATGCAATAAAAAAAATAGTCAACTCCTATCATCTTATATGAAAGCTGACTATTTTTATCTTCATTTGTATCGTATTTGTTTGCTTCTTACCATGTAAGATAAACAGAACCCCAAGTAAGTCCTCCGCCAAAACCACTTAAAACAATCTTATCTCCTCGGTTTAGCATTCCTTTTTGATTGATCTCATCTAAAAGAATCGGAATCGTTGCTGATGAAGTATTCGCACAACGGTCTATATTCATCGGGAACTTTTCAATTGGCTGCTTCAATCTTCTCGCTGCTGCTTCAATGATCCTTTTGTTAGCCTGATGTAATACAAAATATTTGATTTCTTCTTTGGAAACGCCTGCTTCATCAAGGACTTTGTTAATACTCTTTGGCACCATACGTGCTGCAAATTTGAATACTTCCTGCCCATCCATGGCAACCTGTTGCATTGGAGAATCATCCTTTACTAAGAGATTGTTTAAATGTCTTTCTTCACATGTTAAAACATCTCCTCGTGCTCCATCAGATCCTGCATCGATAAAGATTTCTCTTTCTTCATCCGCTTCCACGATCGCGCATCCTGCACCATCTCCAAATAATACACAAGTACTGCGGTCACTCCAGTCAAGAATCTTAGAAAGTGTCTCAACCCCAATGATCATCATCTTCTTACCCATTCCTGCTCTCGCATATGCAACTGCTGTATTTAATCCAAAAACGAATCCTGAACATGCTGCATTAATATCCATACAGACTGCATTGACAGCTCCGATTCCTTTCTGTACCTGACAAGCCGTACTTGGTGTTGCATAATCTCCTGATAATGTTGCAACGAAAATATGATCTAATTCTTCCGCACTGATTCCTGCATCTTCTAATGCTTTCTCTGCAGCTTTCACTGCCATCGTTGATGTTGTATCTTCAATCGAAATGTGCCTGCTGCGAATCCCTGTCCTGGATGAAATCCATTCATCATTTGTATCCATCACTTTGGAAAGGTCATCGTTGCTCACTGATTTTTCTGGAAGAAAACTTCCTGTTCCTAATATTTTTACAGACATAACTACTCCACTTATCTTAATCGCTTCTTTTTTTCTCTTCTTGATCTGTACTCATAGCTGTCAGATCAAAAAAACACTTTGTCTATCAAAGTATATTCTTTTTCCATCCGTTTGTCAATGTTCTTAGATAATGATACAGACAAGACCGCCATTACTTTCATTTATGATCTTTTCCATTGTATCCTGAAGCTTTTGCTGACTCTCATCTGTCATTTTTAATGCCTTCGTCTGCATACCGTCTCCAACCAGCTGTTCTAACGTCTTTCCAAAAATATTGACATCCCACATACTTTCCCCTGGCTGATTCGATCCCTGCTCAATATAGTCCATCAGATCTTTTGCCTGATATTCTTCCCCAACGATCGGAGCGATCTCCGTTGAAATATTTGCACGGATCATGTGAATAGAAGGTGCACTTGCCTTAATTTTTACTCCGTATTTACTTCCATGTTTTACAATCTGCGGTTCTTCTAATACAATTTCTTCTTTCGTCGGTGTCACAACACCATATCCTCTTTGTTTTACTGCCGCCAATGCTTCTCCAACTTCTTCGTACTCTTTCTTTTTCTTTGCTAATTCTCCCATGATCTTGATAAATTCATATTCATTGCGAATCTCCATCCCTGTTGTTTCACTTAAAAATTCATAATAATATACATCCCCAACTTTTACTGTGATGACCACTTCCCCACTGTCCATCGCAACAGATTCTAGTTTCTGCCCCGTTATGTACTCATATTCTTTTTCTTGTTCTTCATAAATGTCTCTCATTGTTGTTTTTTCTGTGATCACATCTCTGGCCATTTGAAGTAATTCCATTTTTAATGGATGATCTTTCTTTAACATCTCTGTCCATCTTGGAACATAAAATCCAATTGATGAAATCGGAAATTCCATCAACACACTCTTTATAATTTCATAAATATCCTCTTTTTTCATCTGTTCTAAATTCATTGGTAGCACTTTTGTCTGATATTTTTCTTCCTTTTCAGCCGCTAGCTGCTTTGTGCTTTCTGAATATGGATGAATCGTATTTAATAAAACAACAAATGGCTTTTTCAATGCTTTCAGTTGTTTAATCGTTTCTTCTTCCGCTGGCTCATATTGTTTTGCTGCAATTTCCCCAAAAGAACCATCACAAGTTACAACTACACCGATCGTTGAATGTTCCGTGATCACTTTCTTTGTTCCAATTGCCGCTGCTTTCGTAAATGGTATTTCATAATCAAACCAAGGTGTTTTTACAAGCCTCTCTTCTTCTCCTTCCATGTGTCCTGTAGCGCCTTCCACCATATATCCCACACAGTCGATCAGTCGGACATTTAATTCGATTCCTTCTTCCGTCTTTATTGATACTGCTTCATTTGGAACAAATTTCGGTTCTGTTGTCATGATCGTTTTACCACTTGAAGATTGTGGAAGTTCGTCATTTGCACGATTTCTGTCGTTTTCATCTTCGATATTTGGCAATACCATCAGATTCATAAAACGTTTGATAAATGTACTCTTTCCTGTTCGCACCGGACCAACAACACCAATGTAAATCTCTCCGTTTGTCCTTGCTTTCATATCCTTATATACATTAAACTGATCCATAAGTTCCTCCTTTATAGACTGATAAAGTATATGAAGACGATAAGAAAAAAAGACCAGAAATCTGCTTATTACAGTTTCTGATCTTTTTGTTTCCATATATGATCTATGTATCTTATACTCCCTGGAAGAATCTTTCTTTCACTTCATCAACCGGCATATCTTTCCCTGTAAATAATTTGAAAGATGCAACTCCCTGCCATAATAGCATTCCTTTTCCTGGAACTGTGATACATCCATGTTCTTTTGCTTCTCTTAAGAATCTTGTCTCTTCTGGATTATATACAACATCAGCTACAACTAATCCTTCATGAAACATTGTTGTATCTGAGATCACTGTTGTATCTTCTTTTGGTTTCATTCCAAGTAATGTTCCATTAACTAAAATATCTGCTGCATCAATCTTTTCACGCATTGTATCTTTCGCATCGAGATCATATAATTCTACCTGACATTCTGGTACCTTAGCTTTGATCTTCTCTACCATCTTCTGGGCTCTCTCGAAAAATGGATCTCTTGGGTTAAAGATCGTGATAGATTTTGCTCCATCTAATGCACACTGTACCTGAATCGCTGTTGCTGCTCCACCTGCTCCAAAGATTACGATATCTTTTCCTTCAACGCCGATTCCATGATCTTTTAAGTTTGCAACAAAACCTTCACCATCTGTGATATGTCCGTATAATTTTCCGTCTCTGTTTACAATTGTGTTAACGGCACCGATCAATTCTGCTGCTGGTGATAATTCATCCATATTCTGAGCTGCTGCTGTTTTATTTGGCATTGTAACATTACATCCCTGAATATTTAACAGACGCATGGATTTTACGAATTCTGGCACTTCCTCTTCTTTAATATCAAAGGCAAGATACGCTCCATCGACTCCACATGCCTGAAAACCGTAATTCTGCATTGCTGGTGATGCGGAATGTGAAACCGGTGAACCAATCAATCCGAATAATTTTGTTGTTCCTGAAATTCTTGCTTCCACGTTTGTAATTCTCCTTCGTTTCTTTATATATTTCAAAAGACAGATGCTCTATCTTCCTTCGATAATTTCCTGGATCAGATCTCTCTCATCCATATGATGTTTCACACCTTTGATCTCCTGATAGTCTTCATGCCCTTTTCCGGCAAGAATAACAATATCTCCTGCTCCAGCATGTTCCATACAATATTTGATCGCCTCTTTACGATCTGGGATCGTAACATATTCTCCATCTGCTTTGTGAACCCCGATCAAAATATCGTTGATGATATCCATTGGTTCTTCATTTCTTGGATTATCAGATGTTACAACGGTAAGATCTGCAAGTTTTGAAGATACTTCTCCCATCTCATAACGTCTTGCTTTTGCACGGTTTCCACCGCATCCAAATAAGCAGTAGATCTTCTTAGGGTTATATTTACGGATCGTTGTTAAAAGACTTTCAAGACTCATAGCATTATGTGCATAGTCGATCATTAATGTGTAATCTCCTGGAGTCTTGATGATCTCCAAACGTCCTTTGACCTGAATTGTATTCAATGCTGATAATACATCTTCTTTGACAATTCCCATATGGCGGCAAAGAGAGATTGCTGCCAAGGAATTATAAACTGTAAAGTCTCCTGGGATATCTACATGTACGTTATATTCCTGTTTTCCTTTGAGATCGTAAGCAACTCCAAGGTATCCAGGTTCCTGAATTCTTGTAATATTTTCAGCATAAACATCGTTTGTATCCTTCATTCCATATGTTTCGATCGCACATGTATGATCTTTGATGATTCTTTCTACATAGTCATCATCTCCATTGACGATTCCTTGTTTACACTGCTTAAATAACAGACTCTTACAATGAATATAGTCGTCCATATCTTTATGTTCATTTTCCCCAATATGGTCTTCTGCAAGGTTTGTAAAAATTCCATAATCAAATTCAAATCCACTTGTTCTATGAAGCATCAATGCCTGAGAAGATACTTCCATAACAACATTTTTCAATCCTGCGTCCGCCATCTTACGGAAAGATTCCTGTACGATATAAGATTCTGGTGTTGTATTGACGGATGGAATTCTCTCATCTCCGATGATTGTCTCAATCGTTCCGATCAATCCTGTTTTCTGCCCTGCATGTTCTAGGACTGCACGGATCATATACGTTGTTGTTGTCTTTCCTTTGGTTCCTGTGATACCGATCGTTGTCAGTTCTTCTGCTGGATATCCAAAGTATGCTGCTGACATCTCGGCTAAAGCAAGTCTTGTATTATCAAACTTGATCACTGTCAGATTTTCTGGTACTTCTACATCTTTTTCTACTACGACTGCTGCCGCTCCAAGTTCAGCAGCCTGTGCTACAAATTTATGACCATCAAAGGCTGCTCCGCTGATACATACAAATACACTGCCTTTTTCAATCTTTCTTGAATCATATACTAATGTAGAAATCTCTACATCTTCACTTCCTTGCACGAGGGTATATTCTGAACGTTCTAATAATTCTTTTAATATCATGTTCTATCTCCAATAATTCTTCTATCTTTGTACTCTTAATCGTCAATTCCTGTAAGATCGATCTCGCCATCAAACACTGTTGTTGCTGGTCCTGTCATAAAGATCGTATCTTTTTCTTCATCATATTCGATCTGAAGATCTCCACCTAAAAGATGTACCAAGACTTTCTTTCCTGTTTTCTTATTCAGATAAGATGCATAAGCACTTGCACAGGCTCCTGTACCGCATGCAAGAGTTTCTCCTGCGCCTCTCTCCCATACTCGCATCTTGATCGTTTTATCATCAACAAGTTCAATAAATTCTGTATTCACACGATCTGGGAACATTGGATGATTTTCAAACTTTGGTCCGATCTTCTCAATGTCGATATCTGCAACAGAATCTACAAATACAACTCCATGTGGATTTCCCATAGAAATACATGTGATATTATATTCTTTTCCATCAACGATCACTGGCTGATCGATCACTTCATCAAGATCATCATAGATTGCAGGAATCTGTGAAGCTTTTGTGATCGGTGCTTCCATATCAACTTTCACCCATGTCACTTTGCCGTCTTCAACTGTAAGGTCTAATTCTTTAATTCCGCCTTTTGTCTCGATCGTGATCGTTGTTTTATCTGTCAGTCCATAATCATAGACATATTTTGCAATACAGCGGACACCATTTCCGCACATGGCTCCTTCTGAACCATCAGAGTTATACATGGCCATTCTAAAATCAGCTTTATCTGATGGACAGATACAAATCATTCCATCAGAACCAATTCCAAAATGCCGGTCACTGATAAATTTTGCCACTTTATTTGGGTTATTGATCTTTTCTTCTAAACAGTTTACATATACGTAGTCATTGCCACAACCGTGCATCTTTGTAAATTTCATGTATAATCAACTCCTTTTTATTATTTTACGAATAAACAGTTTTATTTTACCACATCAACGTGTTAATTGTATAGATACAATCTTTGAATTTATATTTTAAAAACCAAATACTAGTATTACAAAAACAAATGAGGAACATGCCTTATCACCATTGATAAAGAATATTCCTCATAGTATTTTTATGAACTCTTATGCCTGTTCTAACAGTTTTTCAATTCCTGCTTTCTTTACACATACACAAAACAGATCCATTGCCTGCTGTAACTCTTCTACTGTTGGGTAAGAAGGTGCCAGTCTGATATTGCTGTCTTTTGGATCATTCTTATATGGATATGTAGCTCCTGCTCCAGTTAATGTAACCCCTGCTTCTTTGGCAAGTTCTACAACTCTCTTTGCACATCCTGGAAGGACGTCTACAGATACAAAATATCCACCTTTTGGATTCTCCCATGTGATCAGTCCGCTTCCTTTTAACTCTTTCTCTAACGTATTAAGAACTGTCTCGAATTTAGGTTTTAAACAATCTGCTAAGATCTGCATATGTTTTCTGACTCCGTCTGCATTCTTAAAGAACTGCACATGGCGAAGCTGATTGATCTTGTCATATCCGATCGTCTGGGCTGTCATCACTTTCTTGATCTCTGCAATATTATCATCGCTTGATGCAATGATAGATACTCCTGCACCTGGGAATGTGATCTTGGATGTTGAGAAGAAATAATATGCTCTGTTATCATTTCCTGCTTCTTTACATGCATCTAAGATATTCTTAACTTTTACATCTTCAAAGATTGGATGTACTCCATATGCATTATCCCAGAAGATTCTGAAATCTTTGGCTGCTGTCTTCATAGAAGCTAAACGATCAACCGTTTCATCACTATAGCAGATTCCCTGTGGATTGGAATATTTTGGCACACACCAGATTCCTTTGATACTTTCATCTTCCGCAACCAGTTTCTCTACCTGATCCATATCTGGACCTTCAGATGTCATATCGACTGTGATCAGTTCAAATCCTAAAGTTTCTGTAACTGAGAAATGTCTGTCATATCCAGGGGCTGGACATAAGAATTTTACTTTCTCTAACTGTCCCCAAGGCTTCTCACCTGCTGTTCCAAATACAACCAGTCTCATCATCTGATCAAACATCAGATTCAGACTCGCATTTCCTCCAACGATGATATTCTTTGCTGGAATATCTAATAAATCGCTGAATATTTCTTTCATCTCTGGAAGTCCATCAAGAACTCCGTAATTACGCACATCCAGACCATCTTTTGCATGATAATCTGTCATTGTCTCAAGCATGCCATTTGCATGATCGATCTGATCTGGTGCTGGTTTTCCTCTTGCCATGTTTAGTGAAAGATGAAGATCTTTAAATTCCTGATACTTTTTGTTCACTTCCACTTCCTGTGCCTGTAACTCTTCTTTTGACATTTCCCTAAATGATTCCATTGTTGTCTTCCTTCCTTCATGTTTTTATGTTTTGTATATGTTTATGTTTTTATATATCCTGATTAATTCCATTCAAGATTTGTATGTTCTTGTTTTCTCTCACGAAGGAGTAAGTTTGAAACTTCTTCTTTTGGATCCGCATTCTCAAATAACACTCTGTTCACTGCTTCCACAATTGGTACAGCTACATTGCATTTCTTTGCAAGTCCAAGGGCTGCTTTCGCTGAATATACCCCTTCTACAACCATTTTTACTTCTTTCATAGCTTCCTCTGCAGTCATACCTTTTCCCATTAAGTATCCTGCTTTACGATTTCGACTATGTACGCTTGTACATGTAACGATCAGATCTCCAACTCCTGTAAGGCCTGAAAATGTCTCTGGTTTTCCACCAAGTGCTTCTCCAAGACGTGTCAGTTCTGCAATTCCTCTTGTCATTAATGCTGCTTTTGTATTATCTCCATATCCAAGACCATCAACCGTTCCTGCTGCTAATGCAATAACGTTCTTTAATGCTCCTCCAAGCTCAATTCCAACAATGTCGGAACTTGTGTATACACGGAATACTTTATTCATAAATACATCCTGAAGCATTTCCGCTGTCTCTTTATTCTTTGCACCAACTACAACCGTTGTAGGAATTCCTCTTCCTACTTCTTCTGCATGACTAGGCCCTGATAGTACACAAACTTCTGCATTTGGAATCTCTTCTTCAATGATATCCGATAATGTCTTATATGTAACATCTTCGATACCTTTTGCAACGTTAACAATGATCTGTCCGTCTTTTATAAATGGGGACATCTGTTTTGCAACCATACGAACAACAGGTGAAGGAACTGCCATAACAACAACATCTTCATCTGTTAAAGCTGTTTTAAGATCTGCCTCGATCATAATATTATCTGGCAATTTTACTCCAGGTAATTTCTCTACCTGCTCTCTCTTTGTGGAAAGCATCTCTATTTCATGCGGATCATGTGTCCACAATGTCACTTCATGTCCATTATTTGCTAATAATACCGCAAGGGCACTTCCCCAGCTTCCTGCACCGATAACGCTAACTTTCTTCATCTGTTTAAGTTCCTCCTAACGTTTTACTTTCTGACCTAATTTATTCTCAGTACCATTCATCAAACGCCCAATATTCGCACGATGGCGCCAGATTGCCATGGCTGTAAATATACATCCAACAATAACTAATTTCCAATCATGTGGATTGTTAAAATACAAAATAAATGGAATGATCAGCACCATGCAGATCGATCCTAACGATACGTACTTAGAAATAGCCGTAATGATCAAAAATACTGCTGCACAGACCAACCCAAGCTGCCAGTGAAATGCAAAAATAACTCCCCCAGTTGTCGCTATTCCCTTTCCACCTTTAAACCCAAGATAAAACGGGAAATTATGTCCCAGTACTACTGCAAATCCTGTCAAAAGCCAAAGATAAGCTTCTCCTTCTACATGAAAAGCCGGCATGATCACATATCTCGCAAGATTCACCGCCACAAGTCCTTTGACAGCATCTCCAAGAAATGTAATGATCGCTGCTGTCTTTCCCAAAGTTCTTAATGTATTCGTTGTCCCGGAATTTCCACTTCCGTAATCTCTGATATCGATCTTATTTACTCGTCCGACAATATATCCTGTCTGAATACACCCAAACAGGTATCCGACGATCATACACACAACAATACAAACTGCCATTATCTTTCCTTCCTTTCCCTCGCAATAATATGAATTGGTGTTCCTCTGAATCCAAATGTATTACGGATCTGGTTCTCAAGATATCTTGTATATGAAAAATGCATTAACTGACGATCATTGATAAACACAACAAAATGTTGGCGGTTTTACAGAAACCTGTGTGATATAGTAAAGTTTTAATCTCTTTCCTTTGTCTGATGGTGGCTGTTTCATCGCTACCGCCTCTGTAAGGATCTCATTTAAGACTCCTGTCTGTACACGTAATGCATGATTCTCGATCACCATATCAAGAACATCAAAAATCTTAGGAAGTCTCTGTCCTGTCTTAGCAGAGATGAAAACAAGTTCTGCATATGACATATAAGATAAGACTTCTCTAACCTGGTTTGTAAACTTGTAGATTGTCTTATCGTTCTTCTCAATGAGATCCCATTTGTTAACCGCAATGATCATACCTTTTCCACGTTCATGGGCAATTCCTGCGATCTTAGCATCCTGTTCTGTGATTCCTTCTTCCGCATCAATGACTAAGATTGCCACATCACAACGTTCTACTGCTGCAACCGTACGGATCACACTGTAACGTTCGATATCTTCTTTGACTCTGGCTTTCTTTCGAAGTCCGGCTGTATCGATGAATACATATTCTTTTCCATTACGTTTGACCGTTGTATCAATCGCATCTCTTGTTGTTCCTGCAATATCAGAAACGATCAGACGGTCTTCTCCCAATAATTTATTGATCAATGAAGATTTTCCTGCATTTGGCTTTCCGATGATTGCAACTCTTGGTCTTTCATCTTCTTTCTCATCTGCATCCTGTGGATTGCAGTGAACAAGAACTTCATCTAACAGATCACCAAATCCAATCTTGGAATTCGCTGAAACTGGAAATGGTGTTCCAAGCCCCAGATTGTAAAATTCATAAGTATCCAGAACGAATTTTTCGTAATTATCTACTTTATTGACTGCTAACACAATTGGTTTCCCTGATCGTCTTAACATATCTGCCACCTGATAATCTGCATCGACAAGCCCCTGTCTTACGTCTGTAAGGAAGATGATCACATCTGCTGTCTCCATTGCGATCTCTGCCTGTCCTCTCATGTGGCTTAATAATAGATCACCACTGTCTGGTTCAATACCACCTGTATCAATCAATGTAAACTGATAGTTTAACCATGTCACATCTGCATAGATACGGTCTCTTGTAACTCCTGGTGTATCTTTAACAATTGAAATTTTTTCTCCTGCCAGTGCATTAAACAATGTAGACTTTCCTACATTCGGTCTTCCTACAATGGCAATGATCGGCTTACTCATAATCTATATACCTCTCTAAATGTTTCAAAACCTGTACTGTTTCTTAGTATACCTTATCTTATGAAATTCGTCCAGTGTGAAGAATTTCACAAGATATATTCTTTTTATTTACCTTTTTATAACACAATAAATGCTGCCAGATTACCACGTTTCCCATGACTTGCTCTATGCGAAAACAGTAGATCAGGATTACAACATGTGCAGATATCTGTAATATCAAGATTTTCTGGACGGATTCCTGCTTCTGTCAAAATAATCTCATTTGCTTTCCAGAGATCAAGCTGGTATTTTCCATTCCCTTTATCATCCAAAAATTCTTTTGCATCATGTCCTGTCAGTTCTTTTTTAAACTCATCTGCAACATCTTCACTAACCTCGTAGCAACTTCGGCAGATTGATGGTCCAATGGCTGCGATGATATTTTCCTTTTTACTTCCATATTCATTTTCTAAAAATTGTACCATCTTGGCACCGATTCTTCCAACAGTGCCTCTCCATCCTGAATGTGCTAAAGCTGCAGCCTTTTCTACCGGATCATAAAAAACAAAGGCACACAATCTGCATATCCTGTATAAAGCGGAATCCCCTGCTCATTTGTAGCAAGACCATCCATATCTTTCATAACTTTTCCACAATCTTCTTTCGTTACCTTATGGATTCTCGTCTCATGAATCTGATTTGAAAATACCAGCTTTGTATGATCGAATCCGATCGCTTCTGAGATTCTTCTGAAATTTTCATCCACAGCTTCTTTTTTATCTCCACGGTTATAGCTTAAATTCAACGTGGAAAACATTCCTTCGCTGACTCCACCCATACGTGTTGAAAATCCATGTCTGACTCCTGCCTGATCCAATTTTTTAAATGTCAGATATGGAACAGACCCCTCATGTAATATCGTAGACTGATTATCGTTTGATTTTTTAAAATGCATGTTTTATCACCCTGATCTTCTTTCCTAAAATCTCCACTACATCAAAACGGATCGGCTGTTCAAAAGATAGATGATTCTTCTTTAAATAAATCATTGCACTCTTTCGGATCTTCTGCTGTTTTCTTTGGTCTACAGCTTGTGCCGGATATCCCTTTTTGTCATCTTTTCTGTATTTTACTTCCACAAATACCAATGTCTGATCTTCTTTTGCTATAATATCAATCTCTCCGACTTTTGTATAAAAGTTTTGTTCAAGGACGTCATATCCTTGCTGTTTCAGAAACCAACAGGCAATCGCTTCTGCTTTTGCCCCTGTCTCCCTGTTATTTTTCTTCATATTATATATACTTTTTTGTTTTTTATATGTATTTCTTTACAAATGTTCTTCTATGGATATCACAGATTCCCTGCTTTTTGATTCCTTCAATATGTGCTTTGGTTCCATATCCTTTATTTTTTTGCAAAGTCATATCCCGGATAAATTATATCATATTCTTTCATCATACGGTCCCTTGTAACTTTCGCAACAATACTTGCCGCTGCGATCGATGCACTTTTTGCATCTCCTTTGATGATCGGAATCTGTTCGATCTCAACATCTGGAATTGTGACCGCATCATTCAATAAAAGATCTGGTTTTATCGAAAGCTTTGAAATTGCCTGCTGCATTGCCTTATAAGTTGCCTGCAGGATATTGATCTCATCGATCACTTCTTCTGAAGACATTCCAATACCGATTGCAACTGCTTTCTCATAAATCTCATCATATAAAAGCTCCCTTTTCTTCTCTGAAAGCTTTTTGGAATCATTCAGATATAAAATATCACAGTCTTTTGGCAAAATCACTGCAGCCGCAACAACAGGTCCTGCAAATGGTCCTCTTCCAACTTCATCAATTCCACAAATCGCCTGATGATTTCCATATTCTCTTTCAAAAGAAAACATCTCATACATTCTTTCTTTCTCAAGCCTTAATTTTTCTAACTTCTTGGCTTCTCGTTCTTCTTTCTTTGTCATAAGTCTTAAAACCCTTCCTATGGCCGGATCACACCTGCATTCTTCCATGGATAAAACCGGAAAATAATCCTCCCTGTGATCTTTGACCTCTTTACTGGACCAACCTCTTTATATCTACTGTCATTACTATTATCTCTGTTATCTCCTAAAACAAAATATTCATCTGATGAAAGATGAAACTTTCCTTTTAATTCACATGAATCTGTCGTATGATCTTTGGAATAATCTTTTACTTCTTTGTCATTTACATAGACTTTTCCTTTTGTGATCTTTACCGTTTCTCCTGGAAGTGCGATCACTCGCTTTACAAAAAACTGATCGCCACCTTCTGGTCCTGGAAATACAATAATCTCATATCGTTTAGGATCCCGAAAACGATATGTTAACTTATCTAACAACACTTGATCATGATCATGCAAGTGCGGTTCCATTGAATGTCCACTTACTTTCGTCCGTTCACCAACACACATAATAAGAACAAATGCAAATGCAACCGCGATCAAAATGGTACCCAGCAACCTTAGAATACTTTTAAACATTCTTATATCTGCCCCTCAAAGGCTTTTATGCCTCTTTTGTCCCTTCTTCTGGTGTTTCCAGAGAAATTTTTCCTAATTTCCCATTTCGGAATTCCTCTAATACGATCTTTGATGCTTTTTCGTAATCTAATTCATTTCCTTTCATCTTACAATTACGATTTAGCGCAATCTGTTCTAAGATTTTCACTTTATCTTCATTTTCATCTACTTGATAGCGATCAGCAAGAATTCCCTGATAATGATTTTTTAAATACTCGATCAGTTCGATCGCCATTTCATCCTGATTGAGGATTTCATCTCTGATCGATCCGATCAATGCCAGACGAAGCCCAACCTGCTGGTCTTCAAATTTAGGCCATAAAATTCCAGGGGTATCTAATAATTCAATATTCTTATTTAATTTGATCCACTGTTTTCCTTTTGTAACTCCTGGTTTATTTCCTGTTTTTGTACAGGCTTTTCCAACCAGACTGTTGATAAATGTTGATTTTCCAACGTTTGGGATTCCTGCGATCATTGCTCTGATCGGACGGTTTTTAATCCCACGTTTTCTATCTCTCTCAAGTTTTTCCTTGCAGGCATCCATCACGATCGCCTGTGTACCTTTGACACCTTTTCCTGATCTTGCATTTGTTCTTGCTACATAGAATCCTTTTTCTTTAAAATATTCTTCCCACTGTGCAGTCACACGTTCATCTGCCATATCTGTCTTATTTAACAAGATCAATCGTGACTTGTTCGCTGCCAACTGGTCAATATCCGGATTTCTGCTGCTTAGTGGAATTCTTGCATCCACAAGTTCGATCATAATATCGATCAGTTTCATGTTTTCCTGCATCATACGTTTTGCTTTGGTCATATGACCCGGGTACCACTGAAAATCCATTCTTTATTTCTCCTTCCCTCTGTTTACCACGGCCAGTATTTGATACCGACCTTTCCAATGATATTTGTTCTTTTGATATTTCCAACACTCGCACTTCTGGAATCTTCACTATTATTATAGTTATCTCCCACAACAAAGTACTGCTTACTCTTTAATGTAATCTCATCTGCTGCTAATCCTGCAGATAAAATCTTCTGACTTGAAAATGCTTTTGTTTTCTTTCCGTTTACATAGATTCTGCCGTTTTTGATCTGAACCTTTTCTCCCGGAAGACCTATCACTCGTTTTACATAGTAATTTCCATTCTTGTCATCTGATTTAAATATGACCACATCATACCTGCTTGGTCCCTTGATCTGATAGATCAGGCGATTCACCAGATGTTTTTCACCTCTTTCAATCGTTGGTGACATAGAATCACCTTGAATCGTAAAACTGAAACACACAAATCTTACTAACAAAAATGCCAGTAACACAACTCCGACAAATTTTAAGACATACTGAATCACGATTTCCCTTTGCTGACGCTGTTTCTTGCGCATCTGATAGGTTACTGTGTATCCTTTCCTCATAGAAGAACTCCTTTCCTCTTCGTATAGAAAGATTCGTAAAATTCCTGTATACTAAAACAGGGATAAGCTATACAGCCTATCCCTCTCTTTTGACAATCTTTGTCTGATTATACTCTTTCTTTTACTTTTGCTGCTTTACCAACACGATCACGTAAGTAGTATAATTTAGCACGTCTTACTTTACCACGTCTTACTACTTCAATCTTTTCGATGATTGGAGAATGTACTGGCCATGTTTTTTTCAACACCAACACCACTTGCCTGTTTTCTTACAGTAAATGTTTCGCGTGCTCCACCATTCTGTCTTTTGATGACTGTTCCTTCGAAAACCTGAATTCTTTCACGGTTTCCTTCTTTTACTTTCGCGTGAACTCTTACAGTGTCTCCTGTTTTGAATCTCAGATCTTCTATACTGTGCATCTTCGATGCTTTTAATAATATCCTGTGCGCTCATTTGTTGTTCCTCCTTGAACGTTTTTAGATGTTCTTAATACCCAAATGTAACAGATGGACCATCCATATTTATAACAACTTGAACATA
>ENA-OPYX01001050-OPYX01001050.1-human-gut-metagenome-genome-assembly--contig:-NODE-1050-length-15454-cov-1.724212_pt1 | contig 15454 bp, 19 predicted proteins | sample MGYA00242639_ERZ504486 | MGnify/ENA primary metagenome ERZ504486 (study PRJEB26092, sample SAMD00036296) | human gut metagenome | host: Homo sapiens | study: EMG produced TPA metagenomics assembly of... | reverse complement strand
ACGTAATCGTCATTCAATACTTTACTTCTGACTGACAGCATTTCACGCTATCATATCATTGATTTCCTCGAGTTCATATAACGTAAATGGATCAATATCTACGCAATCAGCTTCGTCCCATTTGCCAGAAATATCCCAGGCAAGCGTTCCATTCATTACCGTACAAGCAATTTTGAAGTTCTCAATATCCCTCATTGGTGCCATAATCTCAAGCCTTTAAATCGTTTGTAGCATCATAATCAACTATTTTCCATCATCAAAAAAACCTGTACATGAAAATTATCCAAAGGAATCACCTGTACAACTGTAGGAAAATACTCATTCATAAACGTTCACCTCCACATATTATATAAGCGGATTAATTCTGTTCAACGGCTTCATGTCCTTTGACAGCTCCCAGTTCTGCATCAATTCGTCCTGGTGAATTGTACACCACGCCAGTATCAATCGTAATTGCTTATTTGGTAATGATCCCTTTATTACCTGTATATTGTTGATATCAACTAATGCTTTATGTCCATTGTACTCTGCATGGAAATGCGGTGGCATATGGTCATTATAATACATCGTTACCCGAATCCCATAAAATAATGATATCTCTGGCATATACAACATCTCCTTTCAATGCTTTTTTATAGTGTACCATTTTTTTATAATAAGCGCCATAAAATAGGATAAGAATTTGCCTTTTCATTCTGTTTCCGTACCCAAAATATACCCAAGATTTCTTCCTCACCTATAAACTTTCGTAAACTTCAACACCCGATTTTCCGCGTATTTACGCCATTTCATACCCTATCAAACTATGCCGTTTATAACCCCTTATTTAATTATTTATACTCCCCTCTGTCCAAAATATGTCCAAGATTCTATTTTCCGTCCAATCTTGGCTCTCCAAAATAACCCAAAATGAGGACAGTTTTATCACTGCCTCCTACAATGCTGTCCCTTTCTTTGGAACAAATAAATAACTCATATCCGCGTGTTCCAGTTCAAGCAACGAAAGCTTTTTATCAATTCCCCCGGCATACCCTGTCAGACTTCCATTTGTGCCTATCACACGATGGCAGGGAATGATAATAGAAATTTCATTGTGTCCAACCGCACCTCCAACTGCCTGGGCAGACATGCGGGATACATTTTTCATCTCTGCCATTTTGCGGGCAATTTCTCCGTATGTGATCGTCTGTCCATAGGGAATCTGCAATAAAATCTTCCACACTGCCTGTCTGAATGTTGAGCCGTCCGGATGAAGTGGCGGAGTAAATTTCGGTTCTTCACCGGAGAAATAAACATCCAGCCATTTTTTCGCTTCCGTGAGAATCTCTGTTTCCTGTGGAATATGCTTGTCTGGAAGTGTATTTGCAAAATATTTCTGTCCTTCAAACCATAGACCAGTAATTCCCACTTCATCTGCCGCCAGTAAAATATGCCCTAACGGCGATTTATATTTGTATGTGTATATCATATTTATACCTCAAAAATGCATGGAATCCTACGATTCCTATGAACAGATTTACAAAACAAAGTTTCCATTTTCCCTTAACCACTCATCCGCTGAGCAAAATCATCACCATCTGCACACAAGTGGTTCCGCAGGTGTAGCCACCATACTGACGCAGGTTCGGGATATCGATAAAAACATCAGCATCCTGGGTCTGCCCAGAATAAGGGAGACTGAGCAGATGGACTCTCTACCGCCTGCACCTGGTAAGTGAATAACAGAACATATGGCACCATCAAAAGCACCTGGTATCAAATCTTGCATAGCTTTTCATTTAGGCTCCTCATTCACCGTTCATACAACATGCTCCTTCAAATGCTTTTCATTGTCAACACATCAATTTGTAAAATACAGAAAATCCCCACATGGTCTCTCATAATTATTAATCAGCTTATTCATGACCTGACCATTGTAATACAATGTGGCGGAGCCGCCGCCGTCCAGGTTGTAGGCGTACTGACAACCATAGCTATTGAAGATATTAACAAGATCCCAGTGGTTCAGACCGGCGTAACTGCCAGTGTCGGTGACAAGAAGCACATAAATGCCAGGTTTCACCATTCCCACAGCAGTTCTCGGATAATATTTGGCTGTTTCTGACCAGGCAGGCTGGGCCTGTCCATCTTTGATCAGAATCGGACCAAAATTATAGGTATCTTTCACGCCCTCTTCCAGAAGAGCTTCGCCTTTTAATCCCTGCTCTGGTGTATAAATAGTGCCATCATATTTTACAGCCATTACGCTGTAACTGGTCTCATAATTTCCATAAATCACACCATTCTTGATACACATTCCAAGAGGTGACGGCCGCCCTGTCTGGTAACTAAACGCACTTCCATTCACTCCGATAATACCCCCATTACCAGAAACCGCACCGGAGGTAGTCTGTCTGGCACCACCATAGGTTCCATAAGATAAAGCGGATTTCAGCTGTCCGGAATTTTTGATTTTTATCAGCGCTACCCAGTAAGGAACATTATGTGTGGATTTTCTGCGCAGATCAATATTAAGAGAGCTGCTTTTATATGTATAGCGGTTATCATTCACCTTCACATCCGGTCTGGTCTGTCCGGTTCTTCTCCCGCTATCATTTACATAATATTTTCCCACCCACACATTTGTATACAAAGCACCTGTTTTCTTATTCAAAATAATAACGATATTCACCAATTTTCTGCCATCCTGTTGCCATTCTGGAATTAGGAAGGAAATAATATCGCTTTCCTCCGTAGCTCAGCCAGCGGTTGGCAATTGCCACACCTGACTTATTGAAATAATAAGAGTATTTCGTTCCTGTAGCCCATCGGTTGCGGAACATAATGCCATTCTTCCGGTTGTAATAATACCGTTTCCCGCCTGATTTCAGCCAGCCTGTATAGCGTTTTCCATTCTTTGTGCTGTAATAACGCTGACCTTTGTAGGTAATTTTTTCCCCAAAGCAGTTTTCCCTTGGAATTATAAAAAATAATAGTCTTTCCCCCGCCTCACCCAGCCATGCTTTTTCGAAGTGATACTCACAGTCGTATTGGAAGCCTTCACATAAGAAGCTGCCCACACCGAAGAGGAACACATGGTAAATATCAAAAACAGAAAACAGATAATCCCAAAGCTTCTTTTTTTCAATTCCTTCTCCCCCTCATTTCAATAAGAAAATTGTAACGGTTCCGTACCTTCACAGTTACACGCTCCGTGATGTACAGAACTCACTAAGCATTTGCTTTCTGGTTATAAAAAATTACGGGGCAGACAAATTACTTCGTCTGCCCCGCTGTATTTGCCTTGCTGCAGGTAATTATTATGCGGCTGCCTGCTCGCATAAATTACTGATTAAGCTGCCGGTGTCTCACTGTCATCCAGTGTATCTCCAGCCATATCTGTCTGCTCTTCGGACTCAGCAACACCATCTGTCTCCGTACTCTCAATATCGCTGTCGCCTGTAGCAGCGATCACATCGTCCAGCCATCCCTCAGGCATGCCTGCGCTGGTCAGATTCTCTGTGATTGCATCCATATTCATGGAAGCTGTATAAGCTTCAATTTCATCATCATTACTGAAATCATAAACATCTGTCAGGGAAGCAACATCAACTGCTGCAAGTGCCTCACCGCCATTGCCGCCTGTCAGAGAAACTGAACCAAGAGTTGCACCACCTGCTGCAATAGCAAGATTCCAGTCAATGCTGTCCTCATCTGCACCATCGGCTGTAAAGATCAACTGCATTCCACCAAATGGATCATAGGAATTTCCATCTTCATCTTCCACAGGCGCTCCGGAAATTGTGTAAGTTCCCTTCCAGATTCCGTCCTGTACTGCCTTGGTATCATAATCTGTAACATCAATCACAGCTGCATCCGCTTCACCGGAAGAAATCGTGTAAGTTCCGCTTAACAGGTCACCTTTCAGCTCACCGCTTCCTTCAATTGCAACCTTATCATCTCCGGAACCCAGCTGCATGGAAAATCCTCTCTTATCTCCATCCGCTGTACACAGATATCCGAAAAGCTCTTCCTCCTGCTCATCATCATTCAGAAGGAACTGGCGTCCAACAACCTCTCCGTCACTGTCAACCCATGCCCTTAAAATAAATCCGGACTCGTCAGTCTCATCAGCTTCTGTATCCAGATCTTTCTCCATATCCTCGATTGCTTCCAGGAAAGTCTCATAAGTATAATCTGGATCATTCATGGCTTCTGTCCAGGTCTCAATAAGCCCCTTCAGTTCTTCATCAGACTTGGCTGTATCCAGAATCTGCTGGAACATTGGAAGTGCCTCTGCCTGTGTAACATGTCCTTCCAGAACGCTAAGCTCCTGGCTTACATCTCCTGCAACAGCTTCCTGTGCTCCAGGGATTCTCAGCATCTGCAACATTATCCAAAAAATAATATCGTATATCTTGTAAGAATGAGTCATAAATCTGCTTCCGGAAAGGTTCTCCAGGAGATAGAAAAATAACTGTTCATGCTATCTGCCAGGTCAAGACTCGTGGTAAAGGAAGAATCCAGTTCCTGATCTGCCTCTTCCACAGCTTCCTGAGTCATCTGCTCCATATTCATTTTAATATAGCCCTCACTCAGCTCCGGAATTCTCATATAAATTTCAGAATTCTCTGTATCAAAATAATATTCTATTGTACAGATCTTGGTTCCATTTACATTCACATCCATAAACTCAGTCATGGACTTATCAGACATGCTTACATTTCCACTGATGGAAGCATCCGCCAGCCAGGAGATATCCACAGGAGAAAGCATTCCCAGAATTGCTTTTCCACCATCTTCCAGACTTACCTTTATTTCCGCATTTCCCTTAACTTCTTCTGTATCCATTTCAGAAAGGCTCTTTGCGTAATCAGCACCAAATTCCTCGATCATTTTGGCAAAGGCTGCTTTCTCTGTTTCCTTGTAAGAATCTGCTGCCCATGTGGTAGCCGGTACTGCACTGATTCCCATAAGGGATGCTAACAAAATTGCGGTAATTTTCTTTCTCTTCATAAGATCCTCCTTTGGTATAAATCCTTACGGATTCTGCAATTTTTCCGTTGCTGTTCACTGGTAACATTCCCAACTGCTCTCATTACCAGTTAAGTAGCCAGTTTCTGTCAATGACCTGTTACAAACCATACAAGGATCCATAACAGACATATCTGACAAAACAAGTTAATATCAGAATAGCATTTGCCGAACTTATTGTCAATAACCCATAAATATTCTGACGATTTCCGTGACAAAAAAGTATTACTGTTCCATCCGTGACCAATAAAACAAAAATTTTTCTCACAACAAATCCTATAATTCCGGACAGGCTCTGATAAATCATATTGTACCATTTACTCCCCATTGTCCTGTATAATATAACTATCCAGTTTTTCCATATACCTCTGGTCACGCTCAACAGTAATCACAATCACGTCATCCGGTTCATATTTATCCAGAAGCTCCTGGTCAAAGTCATCAATTCTCACAAATATGGTTTTCTGATAACGATAGGGCATGTATTTTTCAAGGCGAAGTTCGAAAAGAATCGCCGATCACCATTAAAGTTTTCTCATTATCCGAATTGGATTTAAACACTTTCAGGATTTCCTCGCCGCCTTCGCTCTCCTCTTTTTTCACCTTGTAACGGATACCATCGTGAAAATAATTCAGCCCATACTCCCTGTCATCATCCAGTTTCTTTATACCGCCCGATCATCCTGGACAGATCCCCCCTGCAAGGCTTAGTTCCGATCAGAACCTGAATATCTTCGATTGGCAGACTTTCACCTGTCATATCCTGTACAATTTTCTCGTTGGTAATAAATGCCGCCTAAATTGTTCATATGAGTATCATATTTTCGGAACAGCTGGTATTTTTCAGTAAACTTCCTCAGATAATCTGCCAGAAAATCAAATTCCACGTCGGAATTTTCTTTCATATATTTTGCAAAAGTATCCATTCTGGAATCCCCGATTCCTATCACCCTGGGCTTCTCCGGCATATACTTCGAATAAAGTGTCTCTTTGTTGGGAGCCACGTAGTAATGGAATTGTTTCACACCCCTGTCCAGGAACCATTCCCGTACTTTTGCAATTCCGGATGCAATTTCCGCACTTTGTTCCAGTGTATACACATTGGTTTTCTGGTAATCTGCCATGGCATTTTCTCCCTCCCTTTCCGGCAGGTAAAACAGCCAGTTATCTTCTCCGATCACCACATCCCCGATCTTTGTATTGCGGAAAAATTCCGTATCAATAAAGTTGCAGAACTTCACCAGGTCATTTTTGAAGGGCACATGATCCTTATAATACGCCTCAAACTGCTCCGGGAAGTCTCCCAGAGATTCCAGATTCACCTCCGGAAATTCAGCCAGTTTTCTGTTTTCATTGTTTTCCGTATCAAATCTGCCGGAAAATCCAGTCCACACCACTCCTGGCAGAACCAGACTTCCTGCAAATAATACGATCAGAATTTTCTGTTTTCTCATATGCTTCCTGTTAAAATCTGAAATAAATAAACGGGTTATAGCTGTTATTTACAAGTGCCGCTACACTCAGCCAGAAAATCACCAGACAGGCGATCATTCTCGGAACTGTCACCATTCCATTGGCAGGGATTTTTCCATCTGAATGTACCCGGACCTTCTCATATATCTTCTGCAAAACTCCTGCAAATAAAACACCCATAACGATCAGAAAAATCATTTTGCTGTCAAGATATGCAGAAAGAAGAATGGTTCCTCCATGTGCCACAAACATATTTCTCACATAAGTAAAAAACAGGGAAATATTTTCTGCACGGAACAGAATCCATCCAAAAAACACCGCGGTTCACCGTTGTAGCCCCAGCCCAAAATTCCAGGCAGTTTTTCCAGTTTTTTTCCAAGCCACACACGTTCCAGTATAAGAAAAAGGCCATGATAAAGCCCCCAGAGGATAAACGCTATTCCAGCCCCATGCCACATTCCGGTAAGGAAAAATACGATAAGCAGGTTTCGATAGGTGCATGCCGCGCCTTTGCGATTTCCTCCCAAAGGAATATAGACATAATCGCGAAACCAGGAAGACAGGGAAATATGCCATCTGTGCCAGAATTCCTGCACAGAACCAGCTGTATAAGGATAATTGAAATTCTCCTGGAATTCAAATCCGAACATTTTTCCAAGACCAATGGCCATATCGGAATATCCGGAAAAATCGTAATAAATCTGCATCATGTAAAGAATTGCGCCCAGCCACAGAGCCTTCCTGGATACCGCGTATGGACCATATTTAAAAATTTCATCCATCCACACGGGCAAAGGAATTGGCAAGAAGAACCTTTTTCCCAAGTCCCCAGCAAAAACGCATTATCCCGGCTTGCAAATTTTCGGATAGTCTCTTTTCTTCCTGTAATCTGAGCTGCAATGTCGCGATATTTTACAATAGGTCCTGCGATCAGCTGTGGGAAAAAGGAAATATACAAAAGCATATGCCAGAAATTGTGCTGTGCCGGCACCTCTCCCCTGTACACATCGATCACATAGGACAACGCCTGGAAAGTATAAAAAGAAATTCCAATTGGAAGCGCCACCTGAAAAAGAGTGGTTCCTGTTCCATCTGCTGAAAAAAGTCCGGTTATGGCTTCTGTCAGAGTGCCAAAATACTTGAAATATCCCAGCAACCCCAGATTAATAATCAAAGTTGCCACAAGAATCTTTTTTTTCCTGGTCTGATATTTTTCAATCAGAATTCCGCCGGTAAAATTCACCGCCACGGAAAACAGCATAAGGAAAACATAAAGCGGCTCTCCCCATGCATAAAAAAGCAGACTGAAAAATACCAGGATTCCATTTCGGATTTTTCCGGGACTTATATAATATGCTGCCAGTACTAAGGGCAGAAAGATCCATAGAAAGAGCATCGAGCTGAAAACCATGTGTATCTCCTTTATTTTTCAAACAGGCTCTGGAGCATGTTTGTCTGTCAATGCTCAGTATTATAACATAAAAGACCCTCCCCATACCAGTATCCTGAAAAAATTCACATTCTGGTATGAGAAAGGTCTCCGTTTTTAACTGAGAGAAAAATCCATCCGTTCTCACTTATTTCGTTTTATAACTACACAGAACTTTTTTCGCGTGCAGATTGCAGGAATGATCTGAGGCATCTCCGCCTCATTTCAAGCCACTTACCAGATTTTGGAGTCCACAGCTGCGCGCTCGATCGGCAGGCCTTTCATATATCTTTCCATGAACATATTAAAAGCCTTCTACACCCTCCGGATCCGGATTCAGGGTGCTTCCCTGATTTCCTGCAAATACCTTGGTATCCAGGAAGTCTTCCAGAGTTTCATTTCCATCTTTATTTACAAGATAGGAAGCCAGAACTGCGATTCCCCATGCGCCGCCCTCTCCGGCAGTTTTCCATAACAGAAAACCGGAGCGTTCACTGCGTCTGCAAGAATCTGCTGTCCTACGCCTTTGGTCTTAAACAGTCCGCCGTGTCCAAGAAGACGGTCTACTTTTACGCCCTCTTTCTTAAACAGAATGTCAAGGCCTACTCTCATGGCACCAAGACAGGTGTAAAGATGGGTTCTCATAAAGTTTGCCAGATTGAATTTGCTCTCCGGGGAACGTACGAACAGCGGTCTTCCTTCCGAAAATCCGGTCATATGCTCGCCGGAGAAATAGCAGTAGGACAAAAGTCCGCCGCAGTCTACATCGCCTTCCAGAGCCTTATTGTATAAGGTTCCGAACAGCTTGTTCATATCAGCTTCCATACCCATTGCTTCTGCAAACTCACGGAAAATATTTACCCATGCATTCAGATCAGAAGTACAGTTATTAGAGTGTGCCATTGCAACCGGATGTCCGGATGGAGTCGCAACCATATCAATTTCAGAATATGGTGCAGATAACTCCTTTTCCAAAACAATAGAGGCAAATACGGAAGTACCTGCGGAAACATTTCCGGTACGCTTTGCAACGCTGTTGGTAGCTACCATTCCAGTGCCAGCATCACCTTCCGGCGGGCACATAGGAATTCCGGCTTTCAGCCTGCCTGTTACATCAAGAAGCTTTGCTCCTTCTTCTGTCAGGCAGCCAGCGTCCTGTCCCGCAACAAGACATTTCGGCAGAATGCCGCGAAGCTTCCATGGGAATCCATAAGAAGCAACCTGCTCATCGAACTGCTGAACCATTTTTTCATTGTAATCCCTGGTAGTGCTGTCCACCGGGAACATTCCTGCAACATCGCCAATTCCAAGAACTCTTTTTCCAGTCAGTTTCCAATGTACATATGCCTCCAGAGTGGCAATATAATCAATATCTTTTACGTGAGGCTCGCCTTTTAAAATTGCCTGATACAGATGTGCGATACTCCATCTCTGAGGAATATTATACTGAAAAAGTTCGGACAGTTTTCTGCTTGCCTCTCCCGTAATATTATTTCTCCAGGTTCTGAACGGAACCAGAAGATTTCCTTCTTTGTCAAATGGCATGTAGCCGTGCATCATGGCACTGATTCCAATAGCACCAACGCTTGTCAGCTCCACACCATATTTCTCCTCCACATCCTTTGCCATCTGCTGATAACAGTCCTGCAAACCGGACCAGATATCTTCCAGACTGTATGTCCATACACCATTCTCATAGCGGTTCTCCCACTCGTGTCCGCCGGATGCGATTGGTGCATTATTTCCATCTACCAGAACTGCCTTGATCCTTGTAGAACCAAACTCGATTCCAAGTGCTGTCCTGTTATCCAGGATTGCCTGCTTTGCTTCTGCTGCTCCCATGTGTAAAATCCTCCCGTTGTCTTTTTATAATGTGTAACATTCTTCACTGTTCAACCCAACGCCGTAAACAGGCTCCAGAGCGTGTTTGCCATTCTATGCGTTTTTACCTTCGAAACGCAATTTCATTCCAGCGAAGCTCATTCTTGAAGTTACGGATTGTAGTATCTTTGTCAATGTATACAGCTTCAATTCCCATTGCTGCTGCCCAGTCACCCATCTGCTCTGCTGTAAGATCATAAGTAAAGGCAGTATGATGTGCTCCACCTGCAAGGATCCATGCTTCTGCGCCGGTAGCCAGATCTGGCTGTGGTGTCCAGAATGCACTTCCTACAGGAAGCTTCGGCATCGGTTTCTCAACCTTCTTGCAATCTACATCATTGATGATCAGACGGAATCTATCCCCCAGATCAACAAGGGATGTTGCGATTGCAGGGCCTGTCTTGGATGTGAATACAAGTCTTGCAGGATCCTCTCTCTCACCCATGCTAAGCGGGCAGACTTTAATAGCCGGCTTGCCATCTGCTACGGATGGGCAAACCTCCAGCATATGTGACTGCAGGATTCCCTCTTTTCCAGGAACAAGATTGTAGGTGTAATCTTCCATCATGGAGGTTCCCTTAGCGTCCTTCATGCCTGCTGTCATAATCTTCATCAGACGAACCATTGCAGCTGTTTTCCAGTCACCTTCTGCGCCAAATCCATAGCCCTTCTCCATAAGTCTCTGGATTGCCAGTCCCGGAAGCTGCTTCAGTGCTCCAAGATCACCGAAATGAGTTACGATTGCCTGATAGTTTTTCTCTTCCAGGAATTTCTCAAAGCCTATCTCAATTCCTGCTTGTACTGCTACATGACGTTTGAATTCTTCCGGGTCTCTTCCCTCAGAAAGAATGTCATATTTATTATAATATTCTTCCACAAGAGCGTCAATATCTCCCTTGGAAACAGCGTTCACATATTCTGCGATTTCATTTACCGGATAGGCATCAACTTCCCAGCCAAATTTAATCTGAGCTTCTACCTTATCCCCCTCTGTAACGGCAACATTTCGCATATTGTCGGCCACACGGCAAACTCGGATGTGGCTGCTCTCCATAATGCCAACAGCAGTTCGCATCCAGGAAGCCAGACGCTCCTGAACCTTTTTGTCAGCCCAGTGGCCCACAATTACCTTTCGCTCGATTCCCATGCGGGTTACCATGTGACCATACTCGCGGCCACCGTGTGCGGACTGATTCTCGTTCATAAAGTCCATGTCAATGGTGTCGTAAGGGATTTCCTGATTGAACTGTGTGTGAAGGTGGCAAAGAGGCTTTCTATATTCCTTCAGACCAAGTATCCAGGATTTTGCCGGGGAAAAAGTATGCATCCAGGTGATCACACCAGCACAGTCTTCATCAGCATTTGCCTCATTGAAAGTCTTACGGATAAGTTCATTGGTAATCAAAGTTGGTTTCCATATAATCTCGTATGGAAACATACCGGATTTGTTCAGCTCTTCCACAATAATACAGGAATGCTCAGCTACTTTACGGAGACACTCATCCCCATAAAGATCCTGTGAACCTGTACAAAACCAGAATTTGTAATTTCTTCCTGTTTTCATTGTAAAAATCCTCCTGTTTATTATATTTTTGTAAATATTGTTATTGATTCAATTTTCAGGTGATGGTTTGCAATGTATATTTCCAATTGCAAGGAAACAATTATCAGTAATTCTTTGCAGAAAATATCATTTAAGCCTTCTGCAGGAACCACGAACAATTAATTCCGGCTGAATCAGACGTTCTACTTTGCTATCCTCTTCTGACACTCCATTGATTTTTTTCTAATATCAATTCTGCTGCCATCTCTCCAAGCCGCTCCTGTGGATGGGCAATGGTTGTGATTCCGGTTCCGCGCTGGGCATAGAGGGAATTGTCATAGCCTGTGACGGAAATATCCTTTGGTACTTGAAGACCACAATCTTCAAGAGATTCAATCACCTGTACAGCAATCTGATCATTGTAGCAGACGATTCCATGAGGAAGCGATCCGGTTTTTACCATTTCTTTTACCATCATAGATGGTTTACTCCGCCGATCTTCGGTGTGGAACCATACTACCAGATCTGGATCATAAGGAATACCAGCCTCCTGCAATGCCCTCACATACCCTTTATGTCTCTGGATACCCTGAATGTCATCTGCCTTGAAAAAAACCGGTAATCCTGCGGTGTCCCTGCTCCAGAAGGTACTTTGTCACCAGATAGCCGCCCTGGCATCATCCATAAGAATGTGGGGCTTGTCCTTCATTTCCGTGTAAATTCCCTGGATAAAAATGTATGGAATCTGATATTTCTCTAGATTTTCGATAAAGGCCAGAATGCCGACAGCTAAGCTGGCTTTTACTTGGCTCTATGATCAGACCATCAATATCTTTCTGCAAAAGCTCTTCTAGACATTTTGCCTCTTTCTGACGGCTGTTACCTGTATTTTTCAAAATGATGCTGTAGCCCTGTTCAGACAGCACATTATCCATTCCCTGAATCAGCCTTGGGAAAATGTAGTCGGAAATATAAGTTGTCACTACCGCAAATGTTTCTGGACTTTTTCATATGGCGCATTTTCTCGGAACAAAAGGTTCCTTTTCCATGGCAGGCTTCTATATAGCCTTCCATGTTCCAAAAGACTAAGTGCCTTTCGCACCGTATGCCGGCTGAGGGAATATTGTACTGTAAACTGATTCTCTGATGGCAGCTTCTCTCCTGGCTGAATCCTGCCGGAAATGATCTTCTCTTTTAGTTCTTCCATCAGAGTAAAATATTTTGGCTTGCCATTTTCAGTCATTCTTCCTTCCTCCTGTTTCCATCTTACAACTTGTACGCACATACGGACAAGTTGTTGTGTTTGGATATTGTATACAAAATAATCAGCTATATTTTATGCTTTTTTAACAAATGTTGGGGATTCTAAAATGAAAGAAGTGAAAACATAAGATTTTATTTACAGAATGGCTATGTAAATCAACGCTTACATAGCCATCTGTTTTACACAAGTGTTATCTCATTTACACAATGGGCATCCGAAATTCATGCTTTCACAGGACCTTACCGCCTGCACGATAACAAACAACACTCGCGAAACATAACTTTGTCTTGTTTTATTACAATGTCTCAATCAGCGAGTCAATGTCTTCCATTTTCGTTGCCCAACTTGTTGCAAAGCGGACTACTGTATGACTATCATCATATTTTTCCCAGAAGCTGAACTTCACTTTTTCGCCCAATTCCTCCATTTTCTTATTTTCCAGGATAACAAAAATCTGATTGGTTGGGGAATTAATGAAAAATTCATAGCCCTTCTCTTTTAATGCAGCTTTCAGTTTTGCAGCGGTTTCGATAGCATTTTTGCTGATTTCCAGGTACAGATTTCCTGTGAAAAGAGTATCAAACTGAATTCCAAGCAGTCTGCCTTTCGCAAGAAGCGCTCCCTGCTGTTTGATCATAGTAAAGAAATGTTTCGGTGCCTTCTTCGGGAAAACGACAGCTTCACCGCACAGGGCACCAACCTTGGTTCCTCCGATATAAAATACGTCTGTATAATTTGCAATATCTTTCAAAGTCACATCTGTCTCTGCCACCAGTCCATAGCCCAGTCTGGCTCCATCCAGGAATAGCGGGATCTCATATTCCCTGCATACACTGGAAATATCTGCCAGTTCCTGCTTTGTGTAAAGAGTTCCGTATTCTGTCGGATGTGAAATATAAACCATACCCGGAAAAACCATGTGGTCATAGCTTCCGTCTGCATAGTAGGTCTGAAGATAATCTTTCAGATCTGCGGCAGAAATTTTACCATTGTTCTGGGGAAGTGGAAGAACTTTATGTCCGGTAAATTCTATTGCTCCGGCTTCGTGCGCATTTACATGACCGGTAACTGCGGAAAGCACTCCTTCATACCGGTTCAACACGGACGCGATCACCACTGCATTTGTCTGGGTACCCCCTACCAGGAAATAGACCTCCCCATCTGGACAGCCACATGCCTCTTTTATTTTTTCCTTCGCTTTGTCACAGAAAGGATCCTGTCCATATCCCGGAACCTTTTCCATATTGGTTTCCATTAATCTTTTTAAGATTGCCTCATGAGCACCTTCACAATAATCATTTTCAAAATACAACATGATGTAACTCCTTTGTTTCATATTTTTCACTTGTACCATACAGGTATATTTTACTTTGATTTCGTTTTTTAATCATATACCTGCCCTGAATTTTTTACAAGAAAAATGTTTCCGGATAACAGTTCCGTAACCAAATTGGCCAATAAATTCTTTCTTTTATATAATTCAGGGTTGACATTCCCACCTTTGCCGAATTATAATTACCACAACAAAATACATTTGCAGTCACGCTTCAATAAAAGGGAGTAGCTGGTATATCAAATGCACTATTTCTGGTTTAGTGCATTTTTGTATATGGATTTTCATGCGTCAGAACGGTAGACAGTTCCATGAATCTGTCGCCCGCAGAAAATTGAAATGGCAAGACTTTTATTACAATAGTCGCATATCTTCAGATATGCAGTATTGTAATAAAAGTCTTTTTTATACCCCAAAAACAGGTTATAAATGCCTTCCCTACAAGGCTTTCATTTTTATAACAATATTAACATTATGCAAGTATTTTATCTATTTAAGCACTTACCCTAAAGCGGACATTCGCAATCCGCTTCGCTACTTGCTCATGAACGCAGCCGCTTCCCGATCTGCGTTCAAACACCCAAAAGGAGGAAAAAGAAATGGAATTTTTAACAGACGGAATCCTTGCATTAACCTGGCAGCAAATTGTGATGTTTGCCGTCGGAATCACCCTGATCTGGCTGGCTATCAAAAAGGGATTTGAACCAGCCCTGCTTCTGCCAATGGGCTTTGGTGCCATACTTGTGAACCTGCCTTTTTCCGGAGTTTTAAACCAGACTCTGGCTGGCGGGATCCAGGCAAACGGAGTCATTGAATGGCTGTTCCATGTGGGAATTGAAGCCTCAGAAGTCATGCCGATTTTACTTTTCATCGGAATTGGCGCTATGATCGACTTCGGTCCCCTGCTTTCCAATCCCTCTTTTGTTCCTGTTTGGCGCAGGTGCACAGCTTGGAATTTTTGCGCTGCAATTTTCACTGTCCACCATCCTTGGATTTGACCTAAAAGACGCTGCTTCTATCGGAATCATCGGTGCTGCCGACGGACCTACTTCCATTCTGGTATCCCAGGTCCTGAATTCCAAATATATCGGCGCCATTGCAGTTGCCGCCTATTCCTACATGGCACTTGTCCCAATTGTACAGCCCTTTGCCATCCGGCTTGTCACTACAAAGAAGGACGCTGCATTCACATGGAATATAATCCGAAATCCGTTTCCAAAACCATGAAGATTGCTTTTCCCATTATAGTTACTGTAATCGTGGGGCTGGTAGCACCTCAATCCGTTGCGCTGGTTGGATTTCTCATGTTCGGCAACCTGATCCGGGAATGCGGCGTCCTGGGCACCCTGTCCGACACAGCCCAGAATATTCTGGCAAATCTGATCACCCTGCTTCTTGGAATCACCATTTCCTTCAGCATGCGTGCAGAACAGTTTGTAACAAAAGGAGACCCTTACTGATCCTGGTGATCGGACTTTTTGCTTTGTCATGGACACCATCGGCGGCGTTCTCCTGGCC
>ENA-OPYX01001047-OPYX01001047.1-human-gut-metagenome-genome-assembly--contig:-NODE-1047-length-15513-cov-3.634148_pt1 | contig 15513 bp, 17 predicted proteins | sample MGYA00242639_ERZ504486 | MGnify/ENA primary metagenome ERZ504486 (study PRJEB26092, sample SAMD00036296) | human gut metagenome | host: Homo sapiens | study: EMG produced TPA metagenomics assembly of... | reverse complement strand
GTGTGATCCGTTTTTTCACATGTCAGCTTCCGCTATCCGGGAGCGGAGGCAGATGTGTTGGAGGATATTGATTTTACAGCGGAGCCGGGTAAGACAACGGCAATCATCGGAAGTACCGGATGTGGAAAATCCACGCTGGTCAACCTGATTCCAAGACTTTATGATGTCACAGGCGGAAGTGTTACCTTAGACGGTCAGGATATCCGGAATATCCGTATGGAAGATTTGAGGGAAGAAATCGGTTTTGTGCCGCAGAAAGGTGTACTGTTTTCCGGTACGATTGCGTCAAACCTGCGTTTTGGAAAACGTGATGCTTCGGATGAGGAGATCAAAGAGGCAGCAGCGATCGCACAGGCAGCCGATTTTATTGAGGAGAAACAGGAGAAATACGACAGTGATATCGCACAGGGTGGAAGCAACGTTTCCGGTGGACAAAAGCAGCGTCTTGCCATTGCACGTGCGATTGCAAAACAGCCGAAAATCTATGTGTTTGATGACAGTTTCTCTGCACTTGACTTAAAGACGGATGCGGCACTTCGAAAAGCACTGGCATCGAAAGTAAAAGACAGCACAGTCATCATTGTAGCGCAGAGAATTAGTACAATTTTACACGCAGAACAGATCCTTGTGCTTGATGATGGAAAGATCGTCGGAAAAGGTACGCATGAAGAATTGCTGAAAAACTGTGAGACATACCAGCAGATCGCCCGTTCACAGCTTTCGGCAAAAGAACTTGGCATAGAGGAAAGTGAGGTGTCTGTCAATGAGTAATGAAAGAGAAAAAGTTAGAATGCAGCACCGTGGCAGAGGACCGATGGGGCGCGGCATGCAGCCGGGAGAAAAACCGAAGGATTTAAAGAGTTCTCTGGGAAAACTGTTATCTTACATTGGAAATTTTAAAGCTGCAATTATTGTAGTCATGATTTTTGCGGCGGCTTCCACGGTATTTAATGTAATCGGGCCTAAGACTTTAGGAAAGGCAACCACAGCGCTCTCCGAAGGACTGATGGCAAAGATCCAGGGCACGGGAAGCATCGATTTTACCTATATCGGACAGATCCTTTTATTTGTGTTAGGGCTTTATGTGTGCAGTGCGGCATTTAACTTTATCCAGGGCTGGATTATGACCGGTGTAACGCAGAAGATCTGCTACCGCATGCGTAAAGAAATCTCCAGGAAAATCAACCGCATGCCGATGAAGTATTTTGAGAGCCGTACTTACGGAGAAGTTTTATCGAGAATCACCAATGATGTCGATACCTTAGGACAGGGATTAAACCAGAGTATCACAACGATCATCACGTCGGTTGCAACCTTAGTCGGGGTGCTGATCATGATGTTAAGTATCTCCCCGTTAATGACGCTGATTGCAATCGTGATCCTGCCGATCTCCATGGCACTGATCTCATTTGTGGTCAAAAAATCCCAGAAATACTTCAAAGACCAGCAGGAATATTTAGGTCATATCAATGGACAGGTCGAGGAGGTTTATGGCGGGCATTTAGTCATCAAGGCATTCAACCGTGAGAAAGACACGATTGAGGAATTTAACCGCACCAATGAGATTTTATATCAGTCCGCATGGAAATCACAGTTTTTGTCAGGTATGATGCAGCCGATCATGATGTTTGTCGGAAACCTCGGTTACGCAGCAGTGGCTTTATCCGGTGGACTGCTTGCAATCCGTGGAACGATCACGATCGGTGATATCCAGGCATTTATCCAGTATGTAAAAAACTTCACACAGCCGATCCAGCAGATTGCACAGGTCATCAATCAGGTACAGTCGATGGCGGCAGCATCTGAGCGTGTGTTTGAGTTTTTAAATGAGGAAGAGGAAGATCAGACCGTAGAACATCCGGCAGATGTGAGTGCCGTAACCGGAACCGTCGATTTTGATCATGTACAGTTTGGTTACAACCCGGATCAGACGATCATCAAAGATTTCAGTGCACATGTCAAACCGGGGCAGAAGATTGCAATCGTTGGGCCGACCGGCGCAGGAAAGACTACGATGGTAAAGCTTCTGATGCGTTTTTATGATGTAAACAGCGGTTCCATCAAATTAGACGGTCATGATGTCAGGGATTTTAACCGCAGGGAATTAAGAGATGCGTTTGGAATGGTATTGCAGGATACCTGGCTGTTTAAGGGAACGATCATGGAAAATATCCGTTACGGACGTTTAGAAGCTACAGATGAAGAGGTCATTGCAGCGGCGAAAGCGGCACATGCTGACCATTTCATTAAGACACTTCCGGGTGGTTACCAGATGGAATTAAATGAGGATGCAAGCAATGTTTCACAGGGACAGAAGCAGCTCCTTACGATCGCAAGGGCAATCCTTGCGGACAATAAGATTTTGATCCTCGATGAGGCAACATCTTCGGTTGATACGAGAACCGAGGTCACAATCCAGAAAGCGATGGATAATCTGATGCGTGGCAGAACCAGTTTTGTCATTGCACACAGACTCTCAACGATCCGCAATGCGGATCTGATCCTTGTCATGAAGGACGGGGATATCGTGGAGCAGGGAAATCATGAAGAACTGCTTGAAAAAAATGGATTTTATGCAAAGTCTTTATAATTCACAGTTTGAGGATGTTGTTGCGTAAGAGGATATGGGATGTCGTCGTTTGGCGGCATCCTTTTTTTCGTGCAGATTTTGCCGGGTATGGAATTCATTTTCGTTCCGGATACATAAAAGAAAAATAGCTGCATAAATTTTCCGGCAAACAGGAAACACTATGAGAAAAAGCCACATTCATGCGGCAGAAAGCAGGAAAATCATATGGACAAAATGAATATCAGAAAAGCGGCAATGATCGGCTGCGGATTCGTGGGCGCATCATCGGCATTTGCGCTGATGCAGAGCGGTATTTTTTCGGAGATGGTCATGATTGATGCAGATCACGCGAAGGCGGAGGGGGAAGCGATGGATCTAAGCCACGGACTTCCATTTGCAAGACCGGTAAAAATATATGCCGGGGACTATGATGACATTGTAGATGCCGGAATTATTATCATCACGGCGGGTGCAAACCAGAAGCCGGATGAGACGCGGCTTGATCTGATCCACAAAAATGTGGAGATATACAAACAGATCATCCCGGAGATCGCAAAGCGCGGCTGTGAGGGAATCCTTCTTATCGTATCCAATCCGGTCGATATCCTTACCTACACGGCACTGAAACTTTCCGGTTTCCCGGAACACCGCGTGATCGGTTCCGGGACAGTGCTTGATACCGCCCGGTTAAAATATCTGATCGGGGAGCATTTAGGGGTAGATAACCGCAGTGTGCATGCGTTTATCATCGGGGAACACGGAGACAGTGAACTTGCCGCATGGTCCAATGCGAATATTTCCGGTGTCCGTCTGAGTGATTTTTGCGAAATGCGTGGTCATTTTATGCATGAGGAATCCGAAAACCGTATCTATGAAAAAGTAAGAAACAGCGCTTACGAGATCATTGAACGCAAGCATGCGACCTATTATGGGATTGCGATGGCGGTAAAGCGGATCTGTGAATGTATCATCCGAAATGAACAGTCGATCCTTCCGGTATCTTCCATGATGCATGGCATTTACGGAATGAAAGATATTGTGATCAGCATGCCTGCCATTGTCGGAAAGGACGGTGTGGAGAACGTGATACCGATCTCACTGGACGAGGAAGAAAAAATGCAGTTGAAAAGATCAGCGAATATTTTAACCGAGATGAAAGAAATGATAAAAAAAGAACACGGGATCGGTTAAAAAAACAGGATAGTTGTGGTATAGTTTATTAGCAGATGATGTAAAAAAAATTGTATCAACAGGAATACAAAGGAGGACACATCATGTCCATGCGCATATATACCATGACACACAAAAAATTTACACCCCTGCCGGATCCGCTTTATGTACCGCTTCATGTCGGAAGGGCATGCGGGGAGAATCTGGGATATTTGGGGGATGATACGGGAGAACAGATCTCAGCGCTGAACTGTTATTACAGTGAGCTGACCGGGTTTTACTGGATCTGGAAAAACTGCCATGATGCCGATTATGTCGGCACCTGCCATTACAGACGGTATCTGATCAACGAAAAAGAACAGATCTATACGGAGAAGGAATACCGGGAACTGTTAAGAAAATACGATCTGGTCACGACCAAAAAATGTCCTGTTAAACAATTCTTATTACGACGGATTTTTTGGCAAACCACAATATACGGGCACTGGAGATGACAGGAAAGGTCATTACAGAGAAATATCCGGAATATGCGGATGCATTTGAACAGCTTGTAAATGGCAGACAGACTTATTTTGGAAATATCCTTGTCACTTCAAAAATATTATTTGATGAATATGCATCCTGGCTGTTTTCCATTTTCTTTGAGGTGGCAGAGCGGATCGAATTAGAAACGGGGGAAGATGCCTACCATAAAAGAGTATTTGGATTTATTTCCGAATTTCTCCTGCTTGTGTGGGTTACAGTAAAAAAGCTGCGTGTATATGAGTGCAAAGTGGGAATGCTTGGAGAAAAGGCAGAGACCGGTGAATTAAAAAGGTGTCTTGCCGAATGTTTCAGAAACCGCGATGTTGATCTGGCAAAGAAAATTTTTTTGGAGACAAGAGAAAAAAGACCGGATGTATTAATGGAGGCATCTGATATCACGGGTGAATTGCATTTGTGCATGCAGATCATTGCAACCGCGGGGGAAGAAAGAAATCATGGCGAAACCATGATTTTAGAAAGAGAAAATGATTTTGGCAGGCTGATGGAGATATTTTCGAAATTAAACCGGGTTGTGAGCCGGTACCGCGAAAACAGCGAGAGCGAAGAGGATATCCGTTTTCTGGGCGAAGGGAAAATATCAAAGACCGCAGTGTGGGTGGCAGTCATGATGGGAAAAGAATCTGAAAGTGAGAAAAAAGATCTGATGGATCGCATGTTAAAATAATCTTCATTAAATTTTAAGAAATGCCGGAAAGCAGGAAATACACGCATGAGGAAGAATGCCGTAACCTGCACCGGCATTTTTTGTTGACAATTATTTTATGGTCTGCTATGATAAAACGTGCGTAAAAAAATAACATTTTTTTATGCTGCAGATCCCTTATAATAGTAAGAGCAGGCAACCGTAGTCTAATGGATAGAACACCGGACTCCGACTCCGGCAATGCGGGTTCGATTCCCGCCGGGTGCATTTTGACAGTCAGATAGCAGGCGGCATGTTATATGTTACGCCTGTTACATATTTTATGGCGTTTTATACAACAAAAGGAAAGGGAATGGAAAATACGATGGCATTCTTCAAATGTTGATGATAAATTAAAAAAAGATACAGAAAATAAAGAGACAGGCAATAAAGAAACAAATAAGATTCTTACATTTATAAAACAGAATGTGCGTTATATTACAGCAGGGGTATTGTTCCTTGCAATGGTACTTATTTTAGTAAAGGTCGGATCTCCGAAACAGCCACAGAATGGACAGAATGTTGCGGCAACAGAGGTAGCTTCAGAGGCATCAGATGACGCAAAACAGGAGTTTGAGGTGGATGCACATGAAGATGTAAATACACTGATCAACCAGTACTATACCGCATATGCAGCGGGAGACACGGATACACTTTCAACAATCGCAACCCCGCTGTCTGAAAATGAAAAAAGTTATATTTCCGTATTCAGCCAGTATGTAGATGCATACCAGAATATCAAATGCTACACAAAACAGGGGCTTGATGCATCTTCTTATCTTGTATCCGTTTATGTTGAAGTGAAATTTAAAGATGTAGATACGGTTGCGCCGGGACTGGATTTCTTCTATGTGCGCACGAATGAAGATGGCAGTGTATACATTGATAACCTTTACAGCCAGTACAATTTAAAGATTAAAGAAAATGCGTTAGATACAAGCATTCAGAACCTGATCAGTGAGTACGAGGACAGCGAAGATGTCAATACACTTCAGAAAGAAGTACAGGGTAAATATGACACGGCCATTGCTTCGGATGATAAGTTAAGTGAGATGATCTCCACGACGATTCCGAATGCGATCACTGAGTGGGCAGGCACGATCGTCAGCCAGAATACCGAGACAGAGAGCACAGAGCAGGCTCCGGAAGAAACAACAGAATCAGAGCAGACTGAGACACCGGAGGAGAATACGGAGCAGCCGGCGGAAGATACACCGACACAGGGTGAGCCGGATACCGTTTATGCAGTAGATACTGTAAATGTCAGAGCAGCCGCAGATACAGAATCCGATAAAATTGGAACGTTAGAGAAAGGCACAGCACTTACAAGAACAGGTACAGATGGAGAGTGGAGTGTTGTAAATTATAACGGACAGACCGGATATATTAAGACAGAGTATCTTACAACGAAAAATTCCGATTCTGATTCAGATAACGGTGGAAATGAAGAGCAGACGACCACAAGCAATTTTATAGCTGAGGGAACAGTCATTACGCTGAGTGATTCCATAAATATCCGTTCGGGAATGAGCGAGAACGACAGCAAGATCGGAACAGCTTTTTCCGGTGAGAAGGTCACGGTAGTTATGAGCTATGCAGAGGGATGGACAAAGGTAACCTGGAATGGACAGACCGGTTATATTAAGACTTCCCTGTTACAGTAAATGTTCAATATACAATGGATGGCACATTTTTAGTAACAGACTTGTAGCCACAGTAGAAATGGCGGAGACTTTAAAGATAAGTCTCCGCTTTTGTGCAGAAAGAGAAAGGTGAAAAATGCAGGAGCCAGTCAGAATCAATAAATATCTCAGCGAGGCAGGCGTGTGCTCAAGAAGAGAGGCGGACCGTCAGGTAGAAGCAGGAAATGTGACGATAGATGGTGTGGTTGCTTCCATGGGAGCAAAAGTATTGCCAGACCAGACGGTTCTTTTTTGCGGAAAGCCGGTAAAAAAAGAAGAGGAAATGATACTTCTGGCATTTCACAAGCCAACCGGAATTGTATGTACCGCTGAAAAGAGGGAAAAGAATAATGTCGTGGATTACATCAATTATCCGAAACGGATTTATCCGATTGGAAGGCTGGACAAAGATTCCGAAGGCTTATTGCTTATGACAAACAATGGTGACATTGTAAACCGCATCATGCGTGCCGGAAATATGCATGAAAAAGAATATATCGTCACGGTCAACAAGCCCGTGACCGACAGTTTCCTGCGTGGACTTGCAGGAGGAGTTCCACTGGTGGAATTAAATGCCACGACGCGCAAATGCAAAGTATGGAGGATCGGGAAAAGGCAGTTTGGCATTATACTGACACAGGGATTGAACCGTCAGATCCGGCGCATGTGTGAATATTTTGGGTATAGAGTGGAAAAACTGGTAAGAACCCGTATCATGAATATTGAACTGGGAGATTTAAAAGCCGGAACTTACCGCGAGGTAACTCCGCAGGAATATAAAGAGTTGATGAGGCTGGTAAAAGATTCATCAAATACGACAGTGATTCACGGACGGGATGGAGGAGACAGATGACACCGGAAGAACAGATCAAAGAGTTAAGGGATAAGATCAATTATCACAGTGACAGATATTATAATCAGGACAGTCCTGAGATCTCTGATTATGAATTTGACATGCTGATGCAGCAGTTGAAAAAATTAGAAAAAGAGCATCCGGAACTGGTGACAAAAGATTCTCCGACACAGCATGTCGGCGGCACGGCAAAGCGGACTGCCGGAGTCTTAGTGCATCACAATGTGCCGATGTTAAGTCTTCAGGATGTTTTCTCAAAAGAAGAGGTCGTTGATTTTGTAGAGCAGATGAAAGAGCAGCTTGATGATCCGGAGTTTGTGGTCGAATATAAGATTGATGGGCTGTCCATGGCGCTGCGTTATGAAAATGGCGATCTTTCACTTGCATTGACGCGCGGTGATGGTGTGAATTTTGGCGAGGATGTGACCGCGAACGCAAAAGTGATCTCAGATGTCAAAAAGAAATTAAAGGACAAACCGGAATATTTGGAGATCCGTGGGGAAGTCTACATGAAAAATGAAGATTTTGACAGAGTCAATGAACAGCAGGAACTGCTTGGAAAAAAGATTTTTTGCAAATCCGAGAAACTGCGCAGCAGGAACGCTGCGTCAGCTTGACAGCCGCGTGACAAAAGAGAGAAAACTTTCCATGTTTGTATTTAATATCCAGCAGGTGCGTGGCATGGACATTATGACTCACACGCAGGGATATGAATTTTTAAAGAGACAGGGCATCCCGATCATCGAAGATTACAAAGTATGCAAAACAGCGGATGAAGTCTGGAATGCAATTACAGCGATCGGAGAAAACCGTGGAAATCTCGGCTACGATATCGATGGTGCGGTCATTAAGATCAACCGCTATTCGGACAGGGAACTGCTCGGAAATACATCAAAAGTTCCAAAATGGGCAATCGCATACAAATATCCGCCGGAAGAAAAGGAAACAAAACTGCTTGATATTGAACTTTCCGTTGGAAGGACCGGAAGGATCACACCGACTGCCGTGTTTGAGCCGGTGCGCCTGTGTGGAACGTCTGTTTCAAGGGCAACACTGCACAATCAGGATTTCATTGATGATTTAGATGTCGGCATTGGCGATACGATCGTGGTTTACAAATCCGGAGAGATCATTCCGAAAGTAAAAGAAGTCCGCAAGGAAAAAAGACCGGACGGCTGGAAGCGTTTTATGATTCCGGATGTCTGTCCGGTCTGCGGTGCAAAGACGGAACGTGAAAAAGATACTGCGGATATCAAGTGTACTTCACCAAACTGTCCGGCACAGTTAGAACGTCATATCATTAACTTTGTCGGCAGGGATGCCATGGATATCAAGGGATTTGGTACAGTTTATATTGAAGAACTTGTTCGTTTGGGGTATATTAAGGATATTGCCGATATATTTGAACTGAAAGATCACAGGGAAGAGTTGATCGAACAGGGTATTATCGGAAAAGAAAAGAATACAGACAAGCTTTTAGAAACAATCGAAAAGGCAAAAGAAAATGATGCATACATGCTTCTGACCGGATTTGGTATTCCGAATGTTGGAAAAGCTGCCGCAAAGACGATCATGAAACGTTTTCCTTCGATCCTTGATTTAGAGGATGCTGACAGGGATGCCCTGATGGAGGTGGACGATGTCGGGGAAGTCAGCGCAGACTGCATTTTCCGTTTCTTCCATGATGAAAAAAATAAAGAAATGATCGCCCGACTAAAGTCTTTAGGTGTGAACATGGAAGCGGAAGAGACCGAGACGATCGATTCGGCAGTCAGTGGAAAAACAGTTGTCATCACAGGTACACTGCCGACACTTGGAAGAAAAGAAGCGGCGGAACTGGTGGAGAAATACGGCGGAAAAGTATCAGGATCCGTATCGAAAAAGACAGATTATGTTGTTGCAGGAGAGAGTGCGGGCAGCAAACTGACAAAGGCACAGGAACTTGGAATCACGGTGCTCACGGAAGCAGAACTGTTTGTACTGCTTGGAATCAGCGCAGAGAATGGAGAATAGTGTGGCAAATAAGCTCGATAGCTTATTTGCCACACAGATATTTGTTTCTGAGCAAAACAAATATCTTTTATGGCAGACAGAAATTTGAAATTTCCGTCGCCGCTTCGCAACAAGTTGCTCAGAGAATGGAGAATGTTATGCCAATTAAAACACAGAGTGATTTACCGGCGAAAGAGATATTGGAGAAGGAAAATATATTTGTTATGGATGAAAGTCGAGCAACACATCAGGATATCCGCGTTATTGAGATTGGAATCCTGAATTTAATGCCGTTAAAAGAAGACACAGAGCTGCAGCTCTTGCGTTCGCTGTCGAACACACCGCTGCAGATCAATGTGACATTTATCACAGTATCGTCCCATGAGTCAAAAAACACATCCATGAGCCATTTAAACAAATTCTACGAGACGTTTGATGGAGTAAAAAACCGTTATTTTGACGGACTCATCATCACAGGGGCTCCGGTGGAACAGATGGAATTTGAGGAAGTAGACTACTGGAAGGAAATGTGTGATATTTTTGAATGGACGAAAACACATGTGACATCTACGATGCATTTATGCTGGGGTGCACAGGCAGGACTTTATTATCATTATGGATTGAAAAAGCATCTGCTGGACAAAAAGGTATTCGGGGTGTTTGAACATCATGTCATGAACCGCAAAGTGCCGTTAGTCCGCGGCTTTGACGATTATTTTATGGCACCGCACTCCAGACATACAGAAGTGAGAGCGGAAGATATCCGTAAAATACCGGATCTGACGATTCTTGCCGAGTCTGATGAGGCAGGTGTGTTCCTTGCAATCGCAGACGAAGGCAGACGCATTTTCGTCATGGGACACCCGGAGTATGACCGTGTCACACTTGACAAGGAGTACAAACGTGATAAAGAAAAAGGACTGCCGATCGATCTCCCGGTCAACTATTATCCGGATGATGATGATACGAAAAAGCCGAGGCTGGAGTGGCGGTCACATGGGAATATCCTCTACTCAAACTGGCTGAACTACTATGTGTACCAGACGACACCGTATGAGTTCATTGATACGGCGGAGATTGTATGGGAAATAAGGTCGTCTTCCCGGAAATAAGGTCGTTTTCCCGGAAATAGAGACTTAGAGCCGTATTTGGTTTGCTTCAGAAAATTATAAAATTGTATAAAAATGGCACATATTTTGATAGCGAAAGTGTGTAGATAGTGTGTAGCATACACACTCCAAAAAACAAAAGAAAATAGAGCTCTGATATGACAAAAATATGAGAAGAACGTGAAAACTTTCTTCTCTTTTTTTGCGTAAAAATGAGGTGATTGTGATGCAGTTATTTTTTAAGATTGGGTTCGGTATTTGAAATCATCAAGTTGTCTTGATGATTTATTATGGATTTATGAGATGAAAAATGGATATATCTATTCTGCAAATGTTGATGTATATTATCCAGATATTAAATTTGTATATGATACAACAAAAATAGAAATGTCACAATATTATTTTGACTGTTATTATATACGGAATAATTCTAAATATAATATTACATTTTGTAGAGATGCCGTTTCTTGCTTGGATCAAGCATATGAATGGTTTTCAAAAAAGGCTTCTGGAGATATGACCGTTAGTCAATGGAAACAAAATAGATTTTATCCGTACTATCCTGGATTAGAAGTAGATGTGTTAGATGTTGTTGGAATAGCAGTATCTGGACAGACAAAGCTTAAAAATGTAAGAAATACTTATAAGGACGAGTAAAAGCAAAGGGCTGTAAAATGATTCTATGATAAAGAAACGCTATCGGTGGATGTCGATTCTGGTGTTTCTTCACTTTAATCTTCTTGTTTAAAAAAATAACTACTTTTGCATAGAAACTGTTAATGATATATAAGGCGCTTTAAAAATTTGCTGGCTAGTACAATTCAGGGAATGTTAGAAGCCGAAATGGACGATCAGTTAGGTTATGATAAGTATTAACGTTCACATGAGCCATACTATCGAAATGACTCAAAGTCAAAAACTGTGCAAAGCCAATATTATCTTCCTATGAAAAAGACTTTGAATTAACTTTTACACATAATTCCACAGCTATAGAAGGTAATACATTGACGCTGATGGAAACCAAGGTAGTACTGGAAGATGGAATATCTGTAGGCGGAAAAGAACTGCGTGAAATATATGAAGTTGTCAATCACAAGAAGGCGTATCAGTATGTTAAAAAGTGCATTGCGGAAGGAAAAATACTGGATGAACCTATTGTAAAGGATATTCATGCAATTTTGACAGAAAATATTATAGTTGGTGGTATTTACCGGAATCAGGAAGTACGGATCAGTGGTGCGGGGCATGTTCCGCCAGTTGGGAATGGCCGGTATCTATCGCAAAAGAAAATCGACTGGATTATTACAATGCCCTGGTAACCTATGCGGTACGAGGAGAGCTCGGAGAATTTGCAGATTTAGTGGCAGAATTGTAAGAACAGCAGTTAGATGTCTATATCAAACTGATTTAAAGATAAAGATACTACCATTCTGACAGATAATCCCGGTTTTATACAAATTTTAGTTTCCAAAACAAGAATAGTCTGTTATAATAAGTTTATAATATCACTTAGGAGGCAATTAGCGATGGGTGAGGATAGAAAAACATTTAAAATAAAGGATGGTAATTTGGGAGAAGTGAAGATAGCAGATGAAGTAGTTGCCATCATTGCAGGGCTTGCCGCTACAGAGGTTGAAGGGGTAGGTTCCATGGCTGGCAACATTACAAATGAACTTGTTAGTAAGCTTGGCATGAAGAATCTTTCCAAAGGCATTCGAGTAGAGGTGCTTGAGGGAACCGTCAATGTGGACGTTGCGCTGAATATCTCTTATGGTTATTCCATTCCGGAGGTATCTGCCAAAGTACAGGACAGAGTAAAAAATGCGATTGAAAATATGACAGGACTTGAAGTATCCGTAGTGAACATCCGTATCGCAAGTGTGGACATGGGCAACAATAAATAATGCTATTCTAAGAAAAGAGGGTGTCTTAAGCGACATCCTTTTTCCTTATGCGTAAAAGAATACAAGAAGAAAGGATGACAGAAGAAAAGAATATGACCAGAAGAGAGATAAGAGAGCAGGTATTTAAAATGCTGTTCCGTGTGGAATTTTATAATCAGGAAGAGATGTCAGAGCAGATTGCATTGTGTGAGGATGATGCCTGCAGCTGGAAAGAAAAAGACAAGACATATATTTTTGAAAAAGTAGAAAAGATTTCTGAAAAGCTTGAGGAGATCGACGCGAAGATCAATGAGGTATCAGAAGGCTGGAAAACAGGAAGAATGGGAAAAGTTGATCTGACATTGATCCGTCTGGCAGTGTATGAAATGCTGTATGAGGAAGATGTACCGGCGAAAGTTGCAATCAACGAGGCGGTGGAACTTGCAAAACAGTACGGCACGGACAATTCACCTTCATTTGTAAATGGCGTACTGGCAAAACTGGTATGATGAAAAACGTATATTCCGTAGGGCAGGTCAATACATATATCAAAAATATGTTTGCCCAGGATTTTATGTTACAGCGGATCAGTGTAAAGGGAGAAGTGTCTAACTGCAAATATCATACGTCCGGTCATATCTATTTTACGATCAAGGATGCAGCCGGACGCTTAACGCAGTGATGTTTGCGGGCAGCAGAAAAGGTCTGAAGTTCCAGATGAAAGAAGGCGACCAGGTTGTCGTGACGGGTTCGGTGGAAGTATACGAGCGTGATGGAAAGTATCAGATCTATGCAAGAGAAATCGAACTTGACGGTGCGGGAAACCTTTACCAGAAGTTTGAAGCTCTGAAACAGGAATTAGAAGAAATGGGAATGTTTGCGGCAGAATACAAACAGCCGATCCCGCCGTATGCAATGAAGATCGGAGTTGTGACAGCACCGACCGGTGCTGCGGTGCAGGATATCCGCAATATTTCTGCGAGACGCAACCCGTTTGTGCAGCTGATTTTATACCCTGCTTTAGTGCAGGGGGATGGTGCTGTAGAGAGTATTGTAAATGGAATCCATGCGTTAGATGCGCTTGGGGTGGATGTCATGATTGTCGGCAGGGGCGGTGGTTCGATTGAAGATCTGTGGGCATTCAATGAGGAAGAGGTAGCGCGAGCCATTTTTGAGTGTGAAACTCCGGTTATTTCAGCAGTCGGTCATGAAACAGACTGGACGATCGCTGATTTTGTGGCAGATCTGCGGGCACCTACGCCGTCGGCAGCAGCAGAACTTGCAGTGTTTGATTATGCGGCAGTGGAGGGAAGACTTGGCGAGATCAAAGAGCGGATGTTCTTATTGAATATGCAGCGCATCCAGCAGATGCGAAAAGAATTAGAACATGCAAAGGACAGACTTTCCTATCTGAGCCCTGAGGGGCAGCTGCGCGAAAAAAGAAAATATGCGGCAGATCTGGAAGAACAGCTAAGAAACCGCATGGAGCATATGATTGAGCTGCGCAGGCATAAGCTGGCGCTGCTTTCGGAAAGATTAGAGGGTGTGTCGCCGGTAAAAAAACTTGCACAGGGATATTCTTATGTGACAGATGAAAACGGGCATACACTTACAGATGCAGAGGGTGTGAAAGCGGGTGACCGTGTGAAAATCCGCCTGTTAAAAGGTGCGTTAGAGGCAGAGGTGACGGAGGTTTTACATGAGCGATGAAACAAAAAACAAGCCTGCGCTGGAAGATAATTTTGCAGAACTTGAGGATATTTTAAAACAGATGGAACAGCCGGAGATTTCACTGGAACAGTCATTTTTGCTGTATCAGAGCGGTGTGGAAAAATTAAAAGAGTGCAATGTGATGTTAGATACCGTAGAGAAAAAGATGCAGATTTTAAATGCCAAAGGGGAACTGGAAGATTTTTAAGATGCAGACGGTGCATATGGAGGAGCAGATATGGATATCAAAGCGGAAATAGGCAGACATACAGATGAGGCAGAACAGATCATAACTTCCTATCTGCCAGAGGAAAAGGGATACCAGAAAACTGTGATCGAAGCAATGAATTACAGTTTTCTTGCAGGAGGAAAAAGATTACGGCCGATTCTTATGTTAGAGACTTACCGGCTGTTTGGCGGAAAATCGAAAGTAATCGAGCCGTTTATGGCTGCAATCGAGATGATACATACATATTCACTGGTGCATGATGATCTTCCGGCGATGGACAATGATGAATACCGCCGTGGCAAAAAGACAACACATGTGGTGTATGGGGAGGCAATGGCGATCCTTGCCGGGGATGCTCTTTTGACATATGCATTTGAGACGGCGGCGAAGGCACTGGATATCGAACCACAGAATCCGGGAATTGGAAAAGCAATCCGCATTTTGTCTGCAAAAGCGGGAATTTATGGAATGGTCGGCGGACAGACAGTGGATGTTGAGTCTGAGAATACCTGTGATATGACAAAAGAAAAACTTGATTTTATCTATCGTCTCAAGACAAGTGCGCTGATCGAGGCGTCCATGATGATTGGAGCTGTTCTTGCTGGGGCGACCGGAAGTGAACAAAAGATCGTGGAAGAGGTGGCATCAAAAGTCGGCCTTGCATTCCAGATACAGGATGATATCCTTGATGTGACAAGTACGATGGAAGTGCTTGGAAAGCCGATCGGCAGTGATGAGAAGAATCACAAGAGCACCTATGTGACGTATGAAGGAATCGAGAAGGCAAAACAGGATGTTGCAGACCTTTCGGAAAAGGCGATCGCACAGATGGAGACACTGGTTGTGAAAAATGAATTCCTGACAGAATTATTGCGCTATCTGATTTCGCGTGAAAAATAATTCGCCGTTCGTCAATCATGTGAGCATGTTGACTCTCTTGCGCTCATTATATCCTGTGCAAAAACAGCACATGATCCAATTCGCCGTTCGTCAATCATGCAGGCATATTGACTCTCTTGCGCTCATTATATCCTGAATAAATCGGTACAAAAAGAGAACCGGGAAACAGAGGAAGTCAGTATGATATT
>ENA-OPYX01001042-OPYX01001042.1-human-gut-metagenome-genome-assembly--contig:-NODE-1042-length-15544-cov-3.570993_pt1 | contig 15544 bp, 14 predicted proteins | sample MGYA00242639_ERZ504486 | MGnify/ENA primary metagenome ERZ504486 (study PRJEB26092, sample SAMD00036296) | human gut metagenome | host: Homo sapiens | study: EMG produced TPA metagenomics assembly of... | reverse complement strand
TTTTTTATAATGATGTTTAGTTATCTGCAAGCATTCTGTTTACTGCCGAAATAAGTGCATAGATTGACGCGGTGTTAATATTTGCGTCAACGCCTGCACCCCAATAAGTTTTGTGGTGGTTGTGGTCGTTGATTTCAATATATGTTGCCGCTCTTGAATTTGATGAACGTGTTAGGGCGTGTTCTGTGTAGTTGCAGATTTCAAACTGCTGACCCAAGAATTGTCTTAGACCGTTGCAAAGTGCGTCCAAAGGACCGTTACCCTTGCCCTCGATAGAGGTAACTTTTCCGTCCTTTTCGATAGTAGCCGAAAGAATTGTACAGTCATCTTCCTCCGTTGAACGATAGAAACGGGTTTTAATAGGCTCTGCCACATTCACATATGTATCCTTGAATGCTTGATGTATTTCGTGATTTGTAAGTACGGTTTTCTTTTCGTCAGACATATCTGTGATAAGTGAAGAAAATTCCGCAAGCATTGGCTTCGGTAGGGTGTAGCCGTACTTGTTTTCCATAATATAGCTTACACCGCCTTTGCCCGACTGGCTGTTGATAAGAATAGGCTCATATTTTCTGCCGATGTCGGTAGGGTCGATTGTAAGGTATGGGTTAGCCCATTTATTTGACGGACTTGAACCGAATTTATCCATACTCTTTTTGATTGCGTCCTGGTGAGAACCCGAGAATGCAACGTATGCCATTTCACCTGCGTATGGGTGTCTTGGGTTAATCGGCAAACGATTATACTTTTCGTATACTTCGATGATTTCGTCAATATTTTCAAGATGAAGTTCAGGGTCGATACCTTGACAGAACATATTAAGTGCAACAGTGATAACGTCCGTGTTACCTGTTCTTTCACCGTTACCGAATATTGTACCCTCAACTCTGTCCGCACCTGCAAGCAATGCAAGTTCACTTGACGCAACGCCTGTACCTCTGTCGTTATGTGCGTGAACGCTGATAACAAGATGTTCACGATTGTTAAGGTGCTTGCACATATATTCGATTTGGTCGGCATATACGTTTGCTGTTGCAACTTCGATAGTTGACGGAAGATTTACGATAACTTTGTTTGTTTCGGACGGCTTGAATACATCAAGTACGGCATTTGTAACTTCTGCCGCGTAGTCCGGCTCTGTACAAGTGAAACTTTCAGGTGAATATTCAAAACGAATATTTCCGTCAAGCTGACCGTCAACAAGGCTCATTACAAGCTTTGCACCGTCAACGGCAAGTTGTTTGATTTCTTCCTTGCTCTTTCTGAAAACAACTTCACGTTGAAGTGTTGAAGTTGAGTTGTAAAGGTGAATAATGGCGTTTTTAGCACCCTTCAGAGCCTCAACGGTTTTCTTTATAATATGTTCTCTTGCTTGCGTAAGCACTTGAATTGTGACATCATCAGGAATAAGATTTTCGTCAATAAGACGGCGAACAAATTCAAATTCTGTATGCGACGCTGCCGGAAAACCTACTTCGATTTCTTTAAAACCGAGCTTTACAAGGAATTTGAAAAATTCGATTTTTTCTTCTGTCGTCATAGGTGAGTAAAGTGCCTGATTACCGTCACGAAGGTCAACACTGCACCAAATCGGAGCATGAGTTATTTCATTGTTCGGCCACTGACGATTCTCAAGCGGAATCGGATGGTACATTTTTTGATATTTTTTATAATTCATAATGAACACTGCCTTTCCGGCGAATACGCCTAAAATAATATATGAAATTTCTAACTAAAAAAGCTGAGCCACAATGTGACCCAGCATAATTTCAATACAGTTCAGTACAGAAAAACAAAACTGAAGACCACATTGTCGATTCAGCTTAGGAGTAGGAGGTTATTCAAATTTGCCTTTGAAAATTTATCCATAATTCCGTACCTCTTTCTATACTATATGGCTATTCTACAATAAAATCAAGGCTTTGTCAATATTTTTTTGAAAATTAATATATAGAATTTATAGGGTGAAATTGCGGATTATATAGTGATTTTTTATACATTAAAGGAATAGACGGAGCATATATTGGACGTAGGAGGATTGATTTATGGATATACTGTCTTTATTGTTCCTTGCGGCTGCACTTGCGATGGACGCATTTTCGGCGGCGGTTACGGACGGAATGATTGTGAAAAAAATACGATTTTATGATGCGCTTAAAGTGGGATTGTTTTTCGGTGTGTTTCAGTTTCTGATGCCTTGTATAGGAAATTTGGTGTCGGGGGTTGCGACTGATATTGTGGAACGTTTTGACCATTGGATTGCGTTTGTGCTTTTGGGATTTTTGGGACTGCATATGATATGGGAGTCACGCACCGAACAGGAAATACCGAAAAATCCTTTAAAAAATTCATCGCTCTTGCTTGCGGCAATCGCAACAAGTATTGATGCACTTGCGGCAGGTGTCACGCTTGCGGCGGTTGATACGCCGATTTTGTTTTCGTCCGCGGTTATCGGAATTACAGCATTTTTGTTTTCGTTCGGCGGTGTTCTTATCGGTAAGAAGTTCGGCGGTTTTCTCGGCTCAAAGGCAGAATGTATCGGCGGAATTATTCTTATATTAATAGGTGTAAAAACACTTGTCGAGCATTTATATTGACTAAATTTGCAAAGTGGGATATAATGATATTCAGAACTGTCGAAATTTTGTCGGCAGGCTCAATGATATGTACTTAATATGTATGAAGGGATATTATAATATGGATTTAACTTCACCACGCACGATAAGAAATATTCAGGAACAATTCGGATTTACGTTTAAAAAAGGTCTTGGACAGAATTTCCTGACTGCACGAAACATACTTGAAGAAATAGTTGACGCCGCAGAGATTGAAAGCGGTGTTATAGAGGTCGGACCGGGATTCGGCGTGCTTACGAGCGAGCTTGCACAAAACAGCGATAAGGTCGTTACGATAGAAATAGACGAACGTTTGATTGATGTGCTTGACTACACACTTGCGGAATATGACAATGTAAAAATCATAAACGAAGATATTTTAAAACTTGATTTAACAAAAGTTATTGACGATGAATTTAACGGCGAAAAGGTCAGTATAGCGGCAAATTTGCCGTATTACATCACTACACCGATTATCACTAAATTGCTTGAGGAAAAATTACCGATTAAAAATATAGTGGTTATGGTGCAGAAAGAGGTCGCCGAGCGTATGTCGGCAAAGCCGTCAACAAAGGATTACGGTGCGATAACGGTGCTTTGTCAGTATTATACGGAGCCGTCAATCGTGGCAAATGTTCCTGCGTCACTGTTCGTTCCGCCGCCAAAGGTGGACAGTGCAGTGTTAAAATTAAAGGTACTTGATAAACCGTTGGTGGAAGTAAAGGACGAGGGTGTATTTTTCAGAGTGGTGAAAGCGGCATTTTCACAGCGAAGAAAAACTCTTTTAAATTGCCTTTCGGCAAATTTTCCTATTCCGAAAGATGAAATATCAACACTTCTTGAAAGTATAGGAGTTGCACCGTCAAGACGCGGTGAAACACTTTCACTTGAAGAATTTGCAAATATCGCCGATACATTATTACAAAAGATAAAATAGGAGGATTTTCAATGGAAATCTTTTCATTTGGTGAACGACTTATGATTTACCGTAAAAAGAGCGGGACTTTCCAAAAAAGAACTTGCGAAAAGAGTAGGGATAAGTGTTTCGACACTTACCAAGTATGAAAATGACGAATCACAACCGAATGTCGATATGCTTACCGATTTGGCTATTGCACTTGACATATCTGTTATGAAACTGCTTTCAGGTTTCGGTGATCCGATTCGTGAAAAATACAGACAGGGACTTTTAAATATTTCGCTTGAAAAAATGAATGCTCTGCAAGAAAGGCATTTGCTATAAAAAAATAGGATTGCGATTAATGCAATCCTATTTTTATGTTATGTTTTTTATTTCTTCTTGTTGCCTGCTTTTGCTCGAAGGCTTGTGCTTAGAATTTTCTTTCTCATTCTAAGGTGGTTTGGAGTTACTTCCAACAATTCATCATCGGCGATAAAGTCAAGGCACTGTTCAAGGCTCATTTCTCTCGGAGGAACAAGTCTTAATGCGTCATCAGAACCTGATGAACGGGTATTTGTTGCGTGCTTTTTCTTACATACGTTAACAACAACGTCCTCAAGTCTTGCGTTTTCACCGACAATCATACCTTCGTAAACCTTAACGCCCGCACCTACGAACAAAGTACCTCTTTCCTGTGCGTTGTAAAGACCGTAAGTAATAGTTGTACCGTCCTCCCAAGCAATAAGAGTACCGCGGGTTCTGCCGTTAAAGTCACCCTTGTACGGCTCGTACTTTTCAAGAATACTGTTTATGATACCAGTACCCTTTGTTGCGGTAAGAAGTTCACTTCTGTAACCGATAAGACCTCTTGACGGAATTAAAAATTCAAGTCTTGTGTATCCCTGTGCAGTCGGTGCCATATTTGTCATTTCACCTTTACGGTTTATAACACCGTCCATTACAGTACCTGTGTATTCATCCGGAACGTCAACTGTAAGTCTTTCGATAGGCTCACATTTAACGCCGTCAATTTCTTTATAAATAACAACAGGATTTGAAACTTGGAATTCATAACCCTCACGGCGCATATTTTCGATAAGTACTGAAAGGTGAAGTTCACCACGTCCAGAAACGATAAAGCTTTCTGTCGAATCTGTTTCGTCAACTCTAAGACTTACGTTTGAATCAAGCTCTCTGAATAATCTGTCACGAAGATGACGGGAAGTAACGAATTTACCGTCTTGACCTGCAAACGGACTGTCATTAACGCTGAACGTCATTGAAAGTACAGGGTCATCGATTTTTACGAACGGAAGTGCTTCGGGATTGTCAACGTCACAAACCGTTTCACCGATATTAATATCAGCGATACCCGAAATTGCGACAACGTCACCGGCACCGACTTCGTCTGTAGGAACTTTTTTAAGTCCTTCAAAAGTAAATAACTTTGTAGCTTTTCCTCTTGTTACTTTACCGTCATGACGGCAGATTGAAAGTGGCATATTAACCTTTATACTGCCTCTTTCGATTTTACCTACTGCGATACGGCCTGTATAATCATCATAGTCAATGTTTGAAACAAGCATTTGGAACGGTGCGTCGTCCTCGCATTTAGGGCAAGGAATTGAATTTACGATAAGTTCAAACAATTCTGTAAGGTCATTGTTCGGCTGTTCCGGATTGTATTCTGCGGTTGCCCAACCGTCACGTCCAGATGCGTATATAACAGGAGTGTCAAGCTGTTCTTCTGTTGCACCCAAATCGATAAACAGGTCAAGCACTTCATCAACAACTTCGTAAGGTCTTGCGTTCGGTCTGTCAACCTTGTTTACAACGATAACGGGCTTTAGGTCAAGTGCCAATGCCTTTGACAATACGAAACGTGTCTGCGGCATACAGCCTTCAAATGCGTCAACAAGCAAAAGTACGCCGTCAACCATTTCCAGACCGCGTTCAACTTCACCGCCGAAATCGGCGTGTCCCGGTGTATCGATAATATTTATTTTAACACCCTTGTAGTAAAGAGAAGTATTCTTTGCAAGGATTGTGATACCTCTTTCTCTTTCAAGGTCGTTTGAGTCCATAACTCTTTCGTCCACTTGTTCGTTTTCACGGAATGTACCGCTCTGTGCAAGCATTGCGTCAACAAGAGTTGTCTTACCGTGGTCAACGTGGGCGATAATTGCAATATTTCTTATATTTTCACGTTTTATCATAATTAATCTCCTAATCTCCTCATTTTATTACTCTAACCTCTTTATTATATACCCGTTTTGCAATTATTACAATATTTTTGCCGAAAAAACAGAATAATGTACAAAACCGACCTTGCATAAACACTGTTTAAATGTTATAATAACAAGTGATTTAATAAATAGTTATGCATGGGATACGATTTTAAAGAACATATAATTGAAAAATTGTTGATATAACAGGACTTGAAAGAGAAGTTGTGGAAAAATCCGTCGAAGTTCCGCCTGATGAAAAAATGGGCGACATCGACATTTCCGTGCTTTCCTCTTGCAAAGGTTATGAGAAAAGCACCATCCTATTATTGCGCAGGTAGCTTGACTGAAAAACTGTCGGGTGAACGATATGATTGAAAAAGCATACAGGCTGCCGGCGGATTATTTAAACTTCTTTTTAAACCGTGAAAAGTTTATTTCCGAAACAGTTTCTTCTGCACTTGACGCAGGCGAGGATTGGGGCAAGTCGGATATGGGTAAGGGCAAGACTGTACTTGTCGAATATTCGTCACCGAATATCGCAAAACCGTTCCATATCGGTCATCTTTTCTCAACGGCTGTCGGAAATTCACTTTCAAAGATTTACAAGCACCTTGGATATGACGTTCAGTCGCTTAATCACCTTGGCGACTGGGGTACGCAGTTCGGTAAGCTTATATGTGCTTACAAAGAGATGGGGTGTTAAAGAGGTTATCGAAAAAGACCCTATAAACGAGCTTTTAAAGATATATGTAAAATTCCACGAAGAAGCTGAAAAGCACCCTGAACTTGACGACGAAGCAAGAGGATATTTCAAAAAGCTTGAGGACGGTGACGAGGAAACAACGGCTCTGTGGACATATTTCAGAGATATAAGCCTTGTTGAGTTCAAGAGAGTATATGATATGCTTGGCGTTAAGTTTGATTCATATAACGGCGAAGCGTTCTATTCGGATAAAATGGACGAAGTTGTCGATATACTTCGTGACAAAGGATTGCTTACCGAAAGTGACGGCGCACAGGTTGTTGACTTGTCAGAGCTTAACATACCGCCTTGTATCGTACTTAAATCGGACGGCGCGACAATTTATGCAACACGTGATATTGCGGCGGCTCTATATCGTCACAGAACATATGATTTCTATAAAAATATATACGTTGTCGGTATTCCGCAGTCACTTCACTTTAAGCAGATATTTGCCGTAATGAAAAAAGCAGGCTGGGATTGGGCAGATGATTGTGTTCACGTTGGCTTCGGTCTTGTAAAACTTCCGGGTAAGAATATGTCAACACGTCACGGTGACGTTGTATTCCTTGAGGACGTTTTAAATGAATCAATCGAAAAAACTAAGGAAATTATCGAGAAAAACGGCTCAAATGTTGAGGATATCGAGGACGCGTCAAAGAAAATCGGTATCGGCGCAATACTTTATACATTCCTTAAAAATTCGCGTGAAAAGGATATTATATTCAGTTGGGATACTATGCTTGACTTTGAGGGTGAGTCTGCTCCGTATTGTCAGTACGGTTATGCACGAGGCAGAAGTATTTTGAGAAAAGCAGAGGGTATTGATTACTCAAACGCAGACTTCTCAAAAGCGGCATCTGATGAGGCATATTCGCTTGTAAAGCAAATTAACGGATTCGGTGACGCGGTAAAAGATGCGGCAGATAAGAACGAGCCGTTCTATATAAACAGATACGTTACAAATCTTACAAAGTCATTCAACAAGTTCTATAACACAAATCCTATTATGAAAGACGATGTGGATGAAGAAACAAAGAAAGCACGTCTTGCAATAGTTAACGCAACAACAAAGGTTATAAAGACAGCATTGGGATTGCTTGGAATTGAAACTGTTGAAAGTATGTAATTTATAAAAGGGTGTTGTATGTGCAATGATATATTCGCAAAATATAAATAAAGTGTGTGCCGTCTGTCAGATGGCACATAAAAAAAGCGAAGATGAAATGTATTGTGATATAAAAAAACAAGCGGTGTCCGTTACAGATACCGCTTGTGATAAATTCAAATATGATATTTTAAAACGTCATGTAAGACGTATGCGTAAATTGAAAACGAATTTTAATCCTGAGGATTTTTCACTGTAACAGTGCTTGACATGACATTTGTTAAGTGTTATAATTCAAATAGAGAGTAGGAGCAGTAAAACGATTGTTTCTACTCATGTAGTTTGGTTTTAGTAGAAGAAATCTACATTCAACCGCCCTATGCCAGTAGGGCGGTTATTTCTTTATTACCCATACAATAAGCAAAATCAACAATAATTGTACCGTGTTTTCACTCATAGCTGAATCCTTTACCGAAACAACCGCCTACCGCTCAAACTCAAATATCCGAGCCGTTAGGCTGTTTATAATATATCATATTTTGCGGTCATTTGCAAGCAAACCGCTTTTTTAAAATTCTTTCCGTTTAAAATTTCAACGTAATCTTTATAATTTTCCTCCAAAAGTTTTGGGGTATCAAGTCCGTAAGGACATTTTGACTTACATTGATTACAGTGCAGACAATTTTCTATCTTTTTCATTTTGGCCTGAACAGCCGGAGTAAGCTGAAGTTCGGACGGTGAACGTCTTAGAAGAAGTGACATTCTTGCACAGTTATTTATTTCTATACCGACAGGACAAGGCATACAATATCCGCAACCGCGACAAAATTCGCCTGCAAGCATTTTTCTGTCATTATCAATAAGTTCCTTAATTTCACCTGTCACAGACGGTGGGTTTGTGTTGTAGCTCAAAAATTCGTTAAGCTCACTCATACGCTGAACACCCCAAATAGGAAGTACGTTATCATATTGTGCCATAAACGCATAAGCGGCGGCGGAATTTGATATAAGACCGCCCGAAAGTCCTTTCATTGCTATAAAACCGAGATTATTCTTTTTACAGTTTTCAACTATCGCAATATCTTTATCCGTTGCAAGATAGCAGAACGGGAACTGAATTGTGTCGTAAAGTACGGAGTCGATAGCCTCTTGTGCGACTGCAAGACGGTGATTTGTAAGACCGATAAAACGAATTTTTCCTTGTGCTTTTGCCTCAAGCATTGCCTCATAAAGTCCTGTACCGTCGTTCGGTTTCGGACAGAATGACGGATTGTGGAATTGGTAAATATCTATGTAATCCGTTTTCATATTGTTAAGACTTGTATTTAGGTCTTTCCAAAAATCATCGGCATTTTGTGCGGCGGTTTTTGTGGCAATGTATATTTTGTCACGAACGTCCGACAGCGCATAACCGATTTTTTCTTCACTGTCTGTGTAAAAACGTGCGGTGTCAAAAAAATTAATTCCGCTGTTATACGCATGAAGAAGTATTTCTTTTGCGGAATCAAAGCTTATACGTTGTATCGGCAATGCACCGAATCCGTTCTTACAGACTTTAATTTCTGTCCTTCCTAAAGTTACATAATCCATATGTTTTCGCCTCTTTAAATCAAGTTTTCTTAAATTATATCATATAGATTTACCACATTCAACATAAAAAGCAATCTTTGCAATATAAAAGACAATTATTGAATAACAAAAATGTGTGTGATGTGGTAAAATAGAAATAACATTATAATGGAGGAATTTTGTTTATGAAAGAGGGTAAAGTTTTCTGTTTTCATCACGGCTGGCATTTCCTGCTTGCGGATGAGTTTCCTATGCAAAAAGCACTTGAAAAGCATAAGGATAAAAACGGACGCTGTTTTTATGAACTTGATTATATAGAAGAAAATTGGGAGAGCGTAACGCTTCCGCATACGTTTAACGATACCGATTTGTTTCGTGACAGAATAAAGGACGCCGGCAGCGGTCAAAAACGTACTGCGGCATTTTACAGAAATTATTTGACCGTTCCGAAAGAATATTGCGGTCAAAAGGTACTTATCGAATTTGAGGGAATACGTCAGACGTGCTATTTGTACGTAAACGGTAAAATGGTCGGATACGTCGAAAATGGTGTTGCGCCGTTTGGGTTTGATTTGACTCCGTTTATTGATTATGATAAACCGAATTTAATCGCTGTTGCTACTGACAACACCGCCACGCGTGAAACGGATTTTTGCATTGCAGAAACACCGAACAAGCCTGACGTTATACCCGGTTCGTACTTGTTTCCGCAGGACAAAGAGGTCGATAAAGCGTGTGAGGGTGTGGGATATTTCTGGAATTGCAATGACTTCAATCCGTCTGTCGGCGGTATAACAAGACCTGTAAAAATTCATTTTAAACCAAAGGTGCATTTGACTTTGCCGCTTTACAGCAATCTTATGACAAAGGGTACATATATTTACGGCAGTGATTTTGATATACAAAACGGTACGTTGAAAATAAATGTTGAGTCGGAAATCAGAAACGAAAGCGGAAAAGATGTTAAGGCATATATTGAGATAATAGTAAAAAATATTGTCGGCGAAGAAGTAACGCGTTTTAAATCGGACGAATGTGTTGTAAATTCAACAAGTGCTAAAATACCGCCATTGTCAATAACGCCGACAGACGCATATATTGCGGAGATTTTGCCTGACGGGCGAAAGCACTATACAGCGGTTAATGATGAAAGCAAACTCGGCGAAACGGTTACAAAGTCGCTTAACGTAACAGAAGTAAGCGCCGTTTCGGATACAACAAAGCTGAATTTTTGGAGCATATCCAATCCGTTTTTGTACAGAGTGGAAGTAAGACTTTTTGCGGACAGCGAATTGTGCGACAGTGAAGTTATCGAAACAGGTTTCAGAAAGGTCGGTTACGACAAGGATAGGGGAGTGCTTTTGAATGATGTTCCTGTTTGGCTTAGGGGTTACGCACAAAGGGCAACGAATGAATGGGCGGCAATCGGCATTGCACCCGAATGGCTGAAAGACGTTGACGCAATGCTTATAAAAGAAAGTAATGCAAACCATATTCGCTTTATGCACGTTGCAGGCTCAAAAGCTGATGTTCGTTCGTTTGACCGTCACGGTATTGTTTTGCACACAACCGGCAGGCGACAAGGAACGTGAGAATTTCGGCAGACAGTGGAAACAAAGAGTTGAACTTATGCGTGATGTGATAATTGCGTTTAGAAACAGTCCGTCAATTTTGTTTTGGGAGGCGGGCAACAATTCGATAAATAAAGAGCATATGGCTGAAATGCGTGCGATTAAAGAAAAACTTGACCCAAGCGGCGGAAGATTTATGGGTTGCCGTACATTGAATACAGAGGACGTTATAGAAGAATCCGAATTTGTCGGAACTATGCTTAACCGCCATGCCGCAAGATTTACCGCCGAGCATGGACCGATTATGGAAACTGAATATTTGCGTGAAGAAGCACCGAGAAGAATTTGGGACGATTTTTCACCGCCTGATTTTGATTATAAGACAAAGTGGGGCGGAAAGGGCGGTCGTAAGCAGGTCGGTATTGATTTTTACGATATGACTTCGGAGGACTTGGCACTTGCTTCGGCTAAAGGCTATGGCGAATTTTTTAATGACAGAATAGGCGGTGCGTCGAAAAAGGATTATTACAGCGGTTGTGCGGCTTTGTGCTGGACAGATTCGGCACAACACGGCAGACAGGCGTACAGTGAAAACGCAAGAATGAGTGGCAGAGTTGACGCAGTGCGTAATAAAAAGCAGAGTTTCGACGTGTTCCGCGTTATGCAGTCACCGAAAAGTGCGGTTAAAATTTTCGGTCACCTTAATTATCCTAAAGCTGACGGCGACAATTACAAATACAATGTGAAAAAGTTCAACGGCACATATTGGGAAGAAACAGGCGAAACGGATTTTCGTGACGCACATAATAAGACGGTGTATGTAATCGGCAGTTATGACATTGCGAAAATTGTTTTAAAAGTCAACGGCAGAGAAGTCGGGGTGTGCGATAAATCCGATTTACACATTTGTGTTCCCGTTTCCGAATATCGACATAACCGAAAGCGGTGAGATAACCGCATACGGATATGACTGCGGCGGCAATCTTGTTGCAAATGACACGATTAAAACAGTCGGTGAACCGTCACAAATTCACTTAACACTTCACACCGATACAAACGGACTTAAAGCTGACGGCAATGACGTTGCATACGTTGATATTGAAGTGACCGATGAAAACGGCGATATTTGTCCGTTGTGTTATGATAAAATTGACTTTGAATTCAGCGGTGACGGTGTATTCTTGGGCGGATATAACAGCGGTAAATTTGATTTCGGAGATAAGCACGAGAGTGTTATACATAAAAATTACGTCTATGCCGAGTGCGGTACGAACAGAGTGTTTATTCGTTCGACAGAAAATGTCGGAAAGCTAAAGCTAAAAGCGAATATGAACGGCATAACGGCGGAAATCGAATTTGAAAGCGTTGAAACCCAAAATGATACTCTTACGGAATGTACGTTTGACGGAATATATGAAGATTGCAAAAATGACGCAGACAGAGCGGAATTTGAGGCGATAGAACAAATCGACAACATTAAGTATGTTCCCGAATCCGAGCCTTACTGCAAAATACTTGTGAACGGTCAAGAGCCGGATACAAGGGGAGTAAGGAGCCTGAATAAAAACGGTCGTATATGGGGTGCGGTGATTTGTATTCTTGAACGACTTAAAACCGAGTGGAGCGAACATTTTGACTTTGAATATAATTCGGACGAAAAAATACTTACACTGAAAAGCGGTGAATATGTCGTTACGGCAGAGTGTGGACGTACTCATTTACTTGTAAACGGAAATGAAAATCTTATGGACGGTGAGCCGTATATTTCGGACAGCGGACAATTCGTTATGGAAGTCAGCGCGATAGCGTCATATATTGACGGCGTAAGTGCGTGGTATGACGATAAAGTGGAAGTTTTCAGAATTGAAACCAAACAATAAAAGACTGTCGGCAAAAAATCGCCGACAGTCTTTTTTAATCATTATCATTATTGTTATTCTTTCTTATTTTCTGCGACCGTCTATAACGACCAAAAGCAGAAATATTACAATAAGAACAGTCAATACAATAGCCTTTGTAGACATAATTTATTCTCCTTATTTACAGAAAACGTGTTTTCCGATAGTTTTAATAATAGGTCTTGTACGAATCCATGAACTTGTTGCTGTGGATGGGTTGTAGTAATATATTGCACCGCCTGTCGGATCCCAGCCGTTCAAAGCGTCACGTGCGGCATTATAGCAAGATGATTGTATCGCTTTGTTAATCTGTCCGTCATCAACGGCGGTAAATGCACCGGGTTGATATACAACTCCTGCGATTGTGTTCGGAAACGAGGAATGACGTACGCGGTTTAAAACAACAGCACCTACTGCCACTTGCCCCTCATAGCTTTCACCTCTTGCTTCACCGTTTATAACCATTGCAAGAAGTGTTGTATCATTAGAATATGAACTTGATGATGAGCCTGTCGGCAAACCTATTTTTGAAAGTGTTGCGGGACCTGAGATACCGTCGGCGGTAAGACCGTTCTTACGCTGAAATTCTTTCACCGCATTGGCGGTACGCCAACCGTATATTCCGTCAATACTTCCGCTGTAATATCCCCAAGACTTAAGCCTTGTTTGAATATTTGTGACTTCCTGACCTTGCGAGCCTATCTTTGACAATGCGAAAACGGTACTTTCGCAAAACACACAACATATTACTGTTGACAATAAAATTACCGATATTCGTTTAGATATATGTTTCATAAGAAATCCTTTCTTTCTTGATGTAATATATATCTATTTTTAACGGATATTTTGTTTTTAATACGCAATTATAGGTAATTTTATTTGAACGTGAATTGCAAGCGTCAAAGCACATATTTGTTCAGCACCGTTATTCGCCAATTCTCTTGCACAAGACTGAGCGGTGTTTCCTGTGGTGTAGATATCGTCAAAAAGCATATTTCTTACCGTCACATTTTCTGTGCATTTGAATGCACTCTGAACATTTGTAACACGTTCCGTTCGTACAAGTGAACTTTGCTTTTTAGTTGCTTTTGTGCGGATAAGCAAATCTGTACGCATAGGTATTTTTAAATACTCCGCAACTTCTTTTGCTATAAGTTCGGATTGATTGTAACCGCGTTCCTTTAAACGTTTCTTGTGCAGAGGAACCGGAACGATATAATCAAATGTATCCCATATATCATACGAATCAAGATAATCTTTCATCGTATCGGCAAGTAATTTTGCGTAGGCTTTGCAATTTGAAAATTTTAAATCAAGTATAACTTTACGCATACTTTTTGTGTATTCAAAGGGCGACATTGTGAAAGCGATATGTTCCGTACCTTGATAAGGTGAGGCGTATGCCGTTTTGTCAAGATTTTTAAAACAGTGACGGCATATGCCGATTTTACCGTTTATAAGGTGAGCGGTGTCGCTCTCTTTTCGTTCGTCACAAAATACACAAATATACTTACTCATATTACCACTTTTTCTTCGGACATTTGCCGTCCGATAATCTCGCTCTTACCTGCATAACACAGCCACATACACCGCACGTTGAACCGTACATAAAATCATCGCAGTTTTGACAAATATCAAATCTGTTTTTATATACATCACTGCTTACAAGCCGTACACTTTTCATTGAAGTGACTTGCTCAACCATTTTTTGAATATCGTCTTCGGAAAGAACGGTTTTTAATTCGCACCGTTTACATTTTGCCATTACTTTAATGTTATTACACAAGCACTCATTTTAGGCAGCTTGAATGAAAGTTTGCCGTTTTCAAGTGATACGTCAAACTTTTTCGGCTCAACTGTGTTCGGTGCGTCAAATGTGTTGCAGTCGTTCATATGCTCCGATACAAGAATTTCTCCGTCTGCAACAGAAAATTCACTGTCACGCAAATCAAGCTCCATATCTTCGTCACTGTCAAGACTTGTGTTGCAGATTGAAACAGTCATTTCACCGTTTTTCTTTGAGGCTGAAATGCTGATTTTAGGGAACTTCAAGCCGTTGATTTCCTGTTCTTCGCAGTCATAGTCAACGTCAACTCTTTCGCCGTCCATATGACCTTTCATCATTCTGAACAAGTGATATGTAGGTGTAAGCACCATTTTTTCACCATCCGTAAGAATCATTGCCTGAAGTACGTTCACCATCTGTGCAATGTTAGCCATCTTAATACGGTCGTTGTGCTTGTGGAAAACGTGAAGTATAAGCATACCGCTTATAACGTCACGCATAGTATTCTGCTGATATAAAAATCCCGGATTAGTTCCGATTTCAACATCAAACCAGTTGCCCCATTCGTCTACGATAAGATCGATTTTCTTTTCCGGATCGTATCTGTCCATGATTGCAGTATGAACGTTTATAACTTTGTCCATCTTCATAGCGTTAGCCATAAGTTTATACCAACCGTCATTGTCAAATTCGGTTGCACTGCCTTTGTTTTCCCAAGCACTTTCAAAAGTATAGTTGTGCAGAGAAATACCCTCTGTCATATGACGGATATTCTGCATTAATGTTTCCATCCAACGAGTATCGTCAACATTCGGACCGCCTGCAATTTTGTAGATTGGCTCATCGCCGTAGTTTCTTATAAATGTTGCATATCTCTTGTATAGGTCGGCGTAATTATTCGGGACGCATATTACCGCCGCAAACCCCAGTTTTCATTGGTCCGACACCGAAGAATTTTAACTTCCAAGGCTTTCGCGGCCGTTTTACGCGTCGTTTGCAAGCGGTGAATCACCGTCAAATGTCATATATTCAACCCAGTCACGCATTCCTGTACAGTACCGCTGCCGACATTTCCGCATATGTACGGCTCTGTTCCGAGCTGTTCAGCAAAGCTCAAAAAATTCGT
>ENA-OPYX01001041-OPYX01001041.1-human-gut-metagenome-genome-assembly--contig:-NODE-1041-length-15554-cov-4.775135_pt1 | contig 15554 bp, 19 predicted proteins | sample MGYA00242639_ERZ504486 | MGnify/ENA primary metagenome ERZ504486 (study PRJEB26092, sample SAMD00036296) | human gut metagenome | host: Homo sapiens | study: EMG produced TPA metagenomics assembly of... | reverse complement strand
CTTTATGGGGTAAGGGGATTTTGTGTCTGCGACATTTCTGTTGTGCAAGAAATATGTACAATAAAATGAATTTTGTCGCTTTGCAAGCAAAATCCCACTAAACCCTATAGGTTGCGGATTTGAGGTAAACTTAAAATTTTAAGTATTCTTATCAATTTATCAAATGCTCCCTTACCTCTAATAAAATCATGGGTATCACTTGTCATTCCATCAAGTGAGATTCCCAATTGTATGTGCCCTTTTTTAATCATATCAATTCTTTGCTTATTTAATAATAAAGCATTAGTCAAAATGATAGTTTCGAAGTGACACTGAATGGCTTTAAAAAGAAAATTATCAATATCAGGGTGAGAAAAAGGTTCTCCTCCTGTAATTTTTAAAGTTTGGATATTTGCAGCTTCAAATTGGGACAAAATTCGATCTGTATCAGACGAACTAATTCTTTTCACTTCAAAAGAAGGAGAAGAACCTTCAAAACAATGTTTACAAGCTAAATTACAATGTTTAGTAATCAAAAAATCAACTCTCTCAGGACTATATGCAGTATATGAAGAAAGATCTTTAGATATTTTGTATTTCACAAATGGTCCTTTAAAGTTATTTGCCATAACTAACAAGTCGAAAAACTCGTCCTTCTCAATGAAATGATAAAAATCTGACAGATCAATATTACGCACATTAAACTCTTCAATCAAATGTTCAAGAGAATAAGATTGTTTTCTAAATTGCTCAAGAATAAAGAATAATTTATACGATATTGTATAACTCCTTAACGTTTTCTTGTTATATAAACGATAACAATCGTTTAACTCCTGACGAAGCACATAATTATTATTTAACGTATATAGCATAATATTTCTTTATTATAATTCAATATTAGGGGAAATTTCATTTTCAGCAAACTCCCCCCTAATATTAAATTGTTTACAAACATCAAGATCAGCCACATTACCGTTAATCCGGCTTGACTTTTTCTTCGTCTTTTGTTTTTAGCTTATTATTACAGCATTTAACAGCATAACCATCACCTGCAGCTGATTCACTCTGAGATTCAGATTGAACTTCAGCAATACCTCCTGATATAGATTCCATTTCAGAATCGCTAATACCATCAAAAATTGTTTCTTCTGGCTTCATAAACTTTAAGTATTTATTAATAAGGCCTACTCTATTAAGCTTTTCGGCATCCGCTTCTTTTATCAGTAAGGTCTGGGCTATAATTATTCAGTGATATAATTATATTTAATTTGATATTGCAAGTATAATCCTACATAGTCCGACCATTCCGGACTGAATAAAAAAAGAATATTTTTAACTTTTTTGCATTAAAACAAAAAGCTTACTATTCATCCCAAAGAAGCGTATTCTGTTCGCATTCAATAGGATCAAAACATTTCCAACAAAAAGCTACTGAAATTTAATAGAAAATTTTAGGAAATAAAAAGAGAAGACAGACTACACCTGTAACATATTTATAAGAATTCAACATCTTTCCTTTCACATCTCATATATAATACCTACATTTACTACCATTATATATAAAAGACATAATAACTATGAGAAAAAAGAGGGTTATAAATTGGATGGTAATACTAAGCATACTTCTTACAGGGTGCAAACAAAAAAAGGATACTTTACAAACTTTGTTGCCTCCACTGGTGAAGGCGGAACACATTATGTATGAATACCCGGATAGTGCATTACACATATTGCAAGAAATGCAAATGCCTGCATCCTCGGATAAATTGCAAAAGGCCACATGGGCTTTATTACTAACCCAAGCCAAATACAAAAATTATATAGAAGAAGTGGAAGACTCCACTTTAATTAATATAGCATACAATTATTTTATGCAGCAAGAGGATGCGCAACGTAGAGCGATGGTGCTGTATTATAAAGGTATATTGTGCAAAAAAGCCGGCAAAACAGAAGAGGCACAAAAACTCTATCTGGCAGCAATAGAGGAAGTAGAGAAGCTAGAAGATTACCAATTGGCACACCTTATATATGTAGAACTAGGCGAGTTCTATGTTTTTCGAGAATTATATGAGGACGCTTTTAAAAACTTTGAAAAAGCACTTCATTATGCAGAGTTAGCAAATAATGATAAATATATATGCTCTTCCTATATTTTTCTTGCAAGAGCTATTTCTGCATTAAACCAAATGAATACTTCGATAGAATATTATCAGAAAGCGATTCTGTTAGCTGAGAAAATTAAAGATAACTATTTGTGTTCAGGCGCCATGAATGAATTGGCAGGAATATATACGAATATAAAGGATTATCAATCTGCATTGAAATATGCACAGAAAGCACTACAGATAAATGAAACAGACGAGATTGAATCCTTAGGGCAGAACTTCTTGGGATTAGGTGAAATTTATTACTACCTTGCTATTCCTGATTCTGCTTATTACTATTTTAACAAAGCGTTGTATTCTTCAAGTATCTATACAGTTCGTGCAGCTTATCAAGGTTTATATTATGTAAGCCGGGATAATCATGAATATGAAAAGATTTCAGTTTATTGCGACCAGCTATTGAATTATCAGGACTCGATACAAACCCTAAATAAAAGTAGAGAATTAGCTGAAATACAAAAGAAATACGACCAGCAGAAAATCATCAATGAAAACAGCCAGTTAGAAATGGATAAGAAGAATATGCTTAATATGATATTGCTTGCAGGAATTGGAATAGCTATGGGAATAGCAATCATGGTATATGTGTATCAAAAAAAAGCTGCTTCGTAAAGGAACGTCTACTTCAGAGAAAGGAAGAAGAAATAAACCAGAATACCATTAAAATACAAGAGAATGAGATGATAATCGTCCGCAATAGAAACCGGATGGAAGAACTCACCATGCAGATAGAAGAAAACAAAGGAGTACAAGAACAACTGGAAGAACAACATAAAGCATTGGTCGAAATACAGCAGCAAAACGAGAGTCTGAAGCAAGAGAATGAAACGCTTCAAAACAATATAGATAAATATTCCTTTACCTTGAATGAAAAGTCTAATGAGCTGAATAGATTAGAAATTTTGACAAAAGAAAATCAACGGTTACGCGATAGAGAAACCTATCTATCGAACTTACTGATAAAGGACATAAGGGTTATTAAGAACTTGAAAGATAAAAAAAGCCCCATCAATATTTTACAATGGGACGAGATTTAAAAGAACATTGATTTGTTGTTTGATAACTATACGATACGTTTAAGCCAAGTGATTCCTTCAATGACGGAAAGCGATTTACAAGTATGTTGTCTTATCAAACTTCGTTTTTCTAATCTGGATATAGCAGACATACTGAATATCTCTCCTACATCTGTTTCTAAAAGAAAGTTCCGCCTTAAAGAGCGAATTATTCAAAAATTAGGTTCATTAGGCGAAAGCCATACCCTTGATTTATGGCTTTTGGAATTTTAGTGGAACAGACTGTCCATAAGAGAAACTATTCCAAAATCATAAATAACTAATAATCAACATAATATTTTTCTCAAGCAGTCCATATATAAGGAAATCAAGTCCACATCTATTTTAAACTAAAACCTTAACTTTATCATCGTTAAAACAACTAAATCAAATAATATGAAAACACAAAAATTTAAGATTTTAAGCTTACGTATGGCATTACTTACCATACTATTAAGTGGCCTATCAATGCAAAACATATATGCATTCTCTGAGACTACAAAAAATTTACCTTTAAATGGACGTTGGGAAGTAAAAGCAAGAAGCCTCTCTCCCATCCCCACCGCTTCTTACGATTCCCAATCCATCTACATTGAGAATCCCTCTCCCAACTGCGACATCACCATTACCATTACCAGCAGCACAGGAGAAGAAGTGTATCGCCAAACCTTCTCAGAGTCACAAACAGCCTATATGGTAATCCGAATAGGAAATCTTACTTCTGGACAATATACGCTGCAAATGGCCAATAACCAAGGTAATTACTTAACGGGAGTCTTTGGAATCTAACTCTTAAAAGAAAAAAATATAATGATAAAAGTTGACCTAAAGAAGATTTTCTATATGGATTATCTTATCCATATTAGAAAAACAGGCACAGCCGCAGAATTTGCAACAAAGGTAGGTGTAGCACGCTCTACGTTTTTTGAATATATGGATTATATGCGTAATGAGCTCAATATAGTGATACTTTACGACAGATCTGCCAAAACCTATTATTATAGTAACAAAGGGCTATACGATTCATTGAAACAATGGATTGCATAGGTTAACCACAGTCCATACTCACCACAAATTACACGAATTAACGCACGCTTAATCCCAGCAAGCTGATTCTTATGCTTTGCACGATTCCGCTGTGTGTAACTTGTGGTAACTAACAAATCGGCTGACACGCAAAGTAAAACAGAAGAAACGATTATGAGCAAATTTCCTTTCTATAAACAATTGGACGGTATGGAACTGCGGTCCCACTTGCCTGAGAATGATAGCCAAATATTATGGCAAAACATTCTCCGTGCAACAACTCCGCGAACAATCCTACATACAGCGTACCGGGGTGAACCCTGTTGGGGCATCAGCGAAGCGGCAGCCAGTATAGGATTGCGTGCCACGGGCATCCGCACCTCTATGGATAAGCTGAAACAACAATCCAAACTGCCCTGCATCATCCATTGGAATCAAGAGCACTTTGTAGTGCTTTACAAAATAGAAAAGAAAAAAGGAAAAACTTGGTTCTACATTGCCGATCCGGCTTACGGACTGTTGAAATATGAAGAACAAGAACTGAAAAAGTGCTGGATCAGCACTACCCAAGGGGGAATAGAAAAGGGAATCGCCATGCTGCTGGATGTCACACCGCAATTTTATGAGGCAGAACCGATAAAATATGAAAAGCTGTCATTGTGGTATCTGTTCCACTATGTCCGCCCATACAAAAAGGCTATGATGCAACTCGTTATCGGACTGCTGGCAGGCAGTTTGCTGCAACTGGTCTTTCCTTTTCTTACACAAACCATTGTAGACCAAGGCATAGGACACCGTAATTTGAACTTTATCCAGTTAATTCTGGCAGCCCAGCTCATGTTGGTATTCAGCCGCACACTTATCGAGGTAATCCGGCGTTGCATACTGCTCCACATCAGTACGCGTGTCAACGTGTCACTCATCTCGGATTTCCTCTCCAAGCTGATGCGGCTGCCCATGAGGTTCTTTGACAGTAAACTGGCCGGTGACTTGATACGGCGTATCGAGGATCATAACCGGATAGAAAGTTTCCTTACTCAGTCTGTGCTCAACATACTGTTCTCCACCCTTACAGTAGTCATCTTCGGTATTGTGCTGGCTATTTACAGCTGGAAAATATTCCTGATTTTTATTCTGTTCAGTCTGGCATATATAGGCTGGGTGAAGTTGTTCATGCGAAAACGGGCAGACCTCAACCGAAAAAATTTCGAGCTGATGTCTGTCAATCAGAACAATCTGATGCAGCTTATCTACGGCATGCAGGATATAAAGTTGCTGGGCTGCGAGCAGCAGAAACGCTGGGAATGGGAAAATATACAAGCTTCTCTGTTCCGCATTAATATGAGTTCACTCAACTTGGGGCAGTGGCAACAGGTGGGGGCAGTACTTATCAACGAGGTGAAAAATGTATTGATTACCGTCCTTTCAGCCACCGCCGTACTGCATGGAAGTATCACGTTGGGCGTAATGCTCTCCATACAGTATATCATCGGACAGATGCAAGGCCCTGTTACTCAGTTTGTATCTTTCATGCAAGATACGCAGGACGCCCAACTGAGTCTGGAGCGTTTGGGCGAGATACATGGCAAGCCCGATGAGGAAACGGAAGGCATGGATCAGGAAACTGAAATATCCGGCAAAGACCCCATCCGGCTGAATAATGTCATCTTCACCTATGGTTCCGAAAAATCAAAACGAATCATCAAAGGGCTTTCACTGGATATACCCGCCGGAAAAACCACCGCCATCGTAGGCCTCAGCGGAAGCGGAAAAACAACACTGATTAAACTGATGCTGGGATTCTATCCTCCCACGGAAGGAACGGTTACCATAGGAAGGCAATCGCTACAGAAAATCAGTTTCAAAGAGTGGCGCAAGCATTGTGGCGTGGTGATGCAGGAAGGGTTTATCTTTGGAGATACCATAGCCAATAACATCGTTCCGGATGGAAACATGATAGACAAGAAAAGGTTGCTCTATGCCGTGGAAATGGCAAACATACGCGACTTTGTAGAATCATTGCCTCTGAAATACAATACGAAAATAGGCAATACGGGACAAGGACTGAGCCAGGGACAGAAACAACGCATCCTGATAGCACGCGCCATCTACCGTAATCCCGATTATCTGTTCTTCGACGAAGCTACCAATGCCCTCGATACGGACAATGAAAAAGTAATACAAGGTAATCTGGAGAAGTTCTTCAAGGACAAAACAGTAGTTATCGTAGCCCACCGCCTGAGCACCGTAAAAAATGCCGACCAAATAGTGGTGTTGAAAGAGGGGGAGATAACCGAAAAGGGAACGCACGATGAACTGATTACCCGACAGGGAGATTACTACAGACTGGTAAAGAATCAGTTGGAGCTGAGTGCTTAGGAAATCAGAAAATTGAGAATTAAAAATTGAGAAATAATAGCAAGAAGGTATGGAGAAAATCTACAAACCTGAAACTGAAGATGCCGGAAAGGTGGAGGTATATAGCCGGGAAAACAACGATATGTTGGGCGATATGCCCCAATGGCTGATACATACGGGAAGCTATATCGTTTATGGTCTTATCGTGTTTCTGGTTGCCGGAACCGCCTTGTTTAAATATCCCGATACAATAAAGAAAGCCGTCACCATTGATGATATGGGTAGTGTGGAATGGATTACCGCCAATCAGGGAGGAATGATAGAACGTTTCTTCATAGAAAACCAATCGCAGGTAAAACGGAATGACACATTGGGCATACTGAAAAACACGGCCTCACTAGAGGATGTGCAGACATTCTGTAACGTACTTACCAACATAGAATGGTATTACAGAACCAATGACATCAACTATCTGCAAGATTATCCGTTCAATCTGATTATGGGGGAAATGGCTCCGGCATACGAGCAATTCACCCAAGCGGTACGTACCTGTGTCATGTATCAGGAATTCGACTTGTATCCGCAGAAAAAGAAGTTCCTGGATGATGAACTGAAAATACTGAATGAATCCAAACAGGCGAATGCTTTGGAAATACTCAAAGTAAAACGGGAAGAGTTCGAACTGGAGATAAACCATAAGATGGAAATGGGGAAAAACAGGAGGATGCTGGAACTGGCCTACGAGAATATGGTAAACAGCCTCAGGACCTGGGAGAATAAATACCTGATAAAAAGCCGACATGACGGCATAGTGGTATGGGGAAAAAGCTGGGGCATGAGCCACCGGGTGAATGAAGGGGACACCCTGTGCACCGTTATCTCTAAACAACAGGCAAATCCTTTGGGACATATCAGATTGTCACAGGATGAAGTGGCGGAAGTAGCAGTGGGAGACAAAGTAAATATAGAACTGAATAAATATCCTACTCACTCCTATGGAGTGCTGCCGGGAAAAATAGCATCCATTTCTTTTGTTCCGTACAATAAAAGCTATGCGGTGGAAGTCGCTTTTCCGGAAGGGCTGACAACCACAAACCATAAAGAAATAAAATATGAAATAGATCTGTCCGGCAAAGCTGAAATCATCACTTCGAGCCGAAGCATTCTGAGCAGGATTTTCGCACCTATATACGAACTTTTCAAGGAAAAATAAACCGATTCATAACCTTTATAAAAAACACATGATATGAAGAAAGAAGAAGAAAACGGCAAGAAACCGGAATACATCAACTATTCTGAAGAAGAACAATTATTGGACTTGAACGAACTGATGGACGTACAAGGTGGCATAGATGACAAGGAGTTATCCAAATGTGGCCTGGGATGCTATACAGGCGGATTCGTCGATCCTACAAAAACACAAGATGAAAATACCGGAAATGAATAAAGTATATGTGCTGAACCCTCATTATCATCTGAGACATGATATTCACAGGGTCGCATTATTCTCCAGTACGGGGACAGATACCGACTGCTCCCGGAACTGGCATACTTTTATTCACCCGCTGCAAGCTGTCATGCTGAGTTTTTTCACGTATGACAGACCTTTGCAGACAACTCTCCCTCTGCTGTGCGACTTCTTCTGCCGGAGCAAGGAGGAGATGATCAAATGGGTATCGGACTTCATTGATAATCCGACCCCCATTTATACCTCCTCCCAGCAGGGAGAAATTTATTTTCCCAAACGTATATTGATTGAAGCGGAAAAGGCAGGCAAAGCATTGCGGTTTGACCGGCTGCAAGCAAATTCTTTTGTCTGAAAAAAACTGGATCTTACTACAAGAAGGCTGTATTCCGGTCCGTTGCTCCTCACATTCATGCTGACCAACCAATGTGTCACGCATTGTAAGTATTGCTATGCAGATACATCAACGCAAATAAAATCCCCACTCACCACCCAACGCATGATGGAGCTGATCAAGGAAGCTTCAGACCTGCAAGTACAACAAGTAAATCTGATAGGTGGTGAAATATTCCTGCATAAAGACTGGAAAATCATATTAAAAGAATTGGTAAAACGGGGTATTGCCCCCGAATTCATATCGACCAAAATGCCTGTAACCCAAAAACTGTTGCAAGATGTACAGGAAACAGGGTATCAGGGAATTGTTCAAATTTCACTGGATGCCATTCATTCCGAAATACTGACCGCCTCACTGGGAGTAAACGGAAATTATGCCAAAGAGATGCTTCACGGCCTGCAATTACTGGATGACAGCGGACTGAATTATCAGATTTCATCTGTGCTGACCAACTACAATTGCCAGATGAATGTCTTGGCAGAATTACTGCATGAATTATCTCATCTGAAGCATATACGCGACTGGCGTATTATCCCCGCCAGTAATTCCATATACAAAGAGTATAATGTATTTTCGCATTTGAAACCTACTAAAGCGCAAATTACAAAGGTATTCAACCAAATACGCCCTCTTCTCACACAGGTTTCCTTTCCCGTGATTTTAGGGAAAGAAGTAACCGATAAAAACTATCAAGATACCTGGGGTGGAAGCCGGTGTTTCAAAGGAAGCGAATGCTCTGCATTGACCACTCATATGTTTATATTGCCTGATGGTAAAGTGACTGTATGCGAGCAACTTTACTGGCATCCACAATTTATCATAGGGAATGTAACCACACAAAGTCTGAAAGAAGTCTGGCATTCCCCTCAAGCCTTGCACCTTTGTTCCTTGTCACGTCAGGATATCAACAAAGAGAGTCCATGCAGGGAATGCCGTCTTTTTGAAGACTGTTTCAGTTATCAGAACCGTTGCTGGAGTGATATCATAAAAGCTTATGGAAAGGATTGTTGGGATTTTCCCGATCCGCGTTGCTGTTTTGCTCCTGCCATGAAAAATAAATTAAGTTATGACTGAAGACGAACTTGACAGAATAAAAAAATCATTTGTCCGTTCCAGTGACGAATGTCCCATGGAAGTGGCCTGTCTGCTCACTGTCATGAAATACTATGGCGGTCAACAAGATGCACGCACACTAGCCGAATGGTGTAAAGTAGATGGAAAATATACGTTGATGGGTATGAAACAGGCAGCTATACGTGCAGGAATGGAAGCGGAAATCTGCTTGCAAAACATGGAACAATTGTCCACCAGAAAATTTCCTGCCATACTTTTTGCCATCAATGATTTCGAAGTACCGGGATATGTGGTTTGTTATGGCATTCATGAAGGCCGCTTCATTATTTGGGAGCCGGGATTCGGCCCTATGCAATATTGGGAAAACCAAATGAAAACATTATGGATAAGAGGAATAACTCTTACTCTGTTTCCCACCCACGAATTTATGCAGAAAACGGATTTTCAACTAAAATGGTGGGAGTTGTATCCGTGGAGTAGGAAATGGAAAAGAAGACTGAACCGCTGGTATGAATATATCTGGCTAAATTATCCCTGGTTCAGGGAAATGGTAACACAGCTAAGACGGAAATGAATGGAGTAAGCCAAGTCCAATTATTCCATAGGGGCAGATTGAACCCCTTAGCCGTCAAACTAAGTTTTTTATTACATACGATTCTTTTGTTCTGTGGAGACCAAAGCCCCATAGTAGGTGATAAAACCAGCGAGGCAAAAATCTTATCATAGTCTGGTGCATTAATCATATTAATTAAAGCAATCGTAGGATCATCTTCTGAATAAGCTCCACTAAAAGAAATAATCGCATCTTTAACATATTGATATCCGGCTGATAAGTATACCCATTTATAAGTTGTTCCTAAAGTTATATTATGAGATAAAGAAGGTAATAAAAAAGGATTACCACCCTCATATGTATACCGATTAATATACATTACATTACTTCGCAACTGAGCATAATATGGACGAGAGTATAATAGTTGCGCATCTGAATATAGTTGTATTGTTCCCATATTTGAACTAGTGCAAGGTAGGAGAATAGTGGAATAGCCAACTGAAGAAATTGGTAATACTCCTTTTGTTTCATTTGATTTTATATTAAAAGCTCCGGTTTGATCACTGATAGTACCTTGTAAAAAAGTAAAATCAGGCAAAGAAAACAACACTATATTGGCAAACTCTAGTGGCTGTTTTTTTTTATCCACTATTATTCCACTAATCATCTGTGCATGTATGCAAAGAGAAACCAGTAAGAGGCAGAAAGTTATATATAATTTTTTCATAACAATATCAATTATTTATCGGTTAAACCGGAACGCAAATGACACAAATCTAACCTCCGGCAGGTTTATATCCATGCTGTACTGTTATTAATTTGTATCATTTGTGTTCCAATTTTAATTTATAGAACGAAATAAATCCGCGTTCCATCCATTAACTCCCATTTATCATCCGGTGGTATGATGGCGGATAATCATTATGTATCATGCATCGCCGCATCTTACATATCTTTTACAAACAGACCTGTTAAAACTAAACTATCCGCTATATCCTCCTTGGGATTGGGCTGAAAAATCCTTCAGATGTTTCAGCCCGAACTTACGGTGCATTACTCCTGGAGTCGTGGACGGTGGTTCGGGCAGACAAATATGTAAAAGTCCATTCCATTGGGAATATATGAAATGATAATCCTCAATCATACCACAAAATATTTGTTTATAGAATGGGATGACGGATGGAACACGGATTTTTTTACTTTACCTGTCATTGGGTTTGCAAGTACAAATTTAAATTTTAAGTCCGTTTTTGTCCGCTTCGTCCGTGTAGTTCGCATTCCATCCCCCCGTTTTATAAATTTCCATTTATCATCCGGTGGTATGATTGCGGATAATCATTTCAAATAAGATAAAATATGTTATTTCATATTCTTCATTTATTCTTCCCCTTCAAGTATTCATAAAAAGCATATTGCGCCCGTACCGGTTCTTCTTCCGGATTCCTTTTCAACACATTATTCAGATTTTCATCCACCCAACCGGCTTTTCTGTTATCTTTCAACTGAATAGCCAGCATATCTATCAGTTGTTGTTTCAGATCTTCGTCAAGAATGGGGGTAACGGCCTCTATACGCCGGTACAGGTTGCGCCTCATCCAATCCGGCGAACCCATGAACAGAAACGGTTTTCCTCCATGGTGGAAATACCACACCCGGGCATGTTCCAAAAAGCTGTCCACAATGCGAGTGATACGGATATTTCTGCTATAAGGCTGATTGGGAATCAAGCAGCAGATACCACGTACTATCAAGTCTATTTTCACTCCTGCCTCACTAGCCTTATATAATTCATCTATCATGGCAGGATCTTGCAGTGCATTCATTTTCAAGATAATCCGCGCTTCTTTTCCCGCCTTTGCCATATTTATCTCATATCCGATACGTCTTCTCAGTTCCGGCAGCAGATTAAAACGGGCTACCAACAAACGCTTGAATTTGGGTTCAGTCACTTCTTTCTGTAATACCCGGAATAAAGTATACAGATCATTCACAATAATCTCGTTGGAAGTGAACAAACCGGAATCAGCATATATCCGGGCAGTCTTCTCATTGAAATTTCCGGTACTGATATAAGCATAGCTGCGAGTCTGTTTTCCCTCTTTGTTATACCGCAGTACAAGTGCCACCTTGGCATGCACTTTCAATCCCGGTATACTGAAAATAATATGTATCCCCGCCCGCTTCATCATCTCGGCGGTAGCCAAATTGTTTTCTTCGTCAAAACGGGCCTTAAGTTCTACAAAAACAGTTACTTTTTTACCATTCTGCGCAGCAGCAATCAGCGTATTGATAACAACCGAGTTTTCCGCCACCCTATATTGGGTAATCATGATCTCCTTACAGGACGGATCATGAACGGCCTCATACAGGAAATGGATGAAATGTTCAAAAGAATGATAAGGGAAATGCAACATCAAATCCTTCTTGCTCACATAACGGAATATGGATTCTTTCTCATCCAAACAATTCAATGTCATGGGACGAGGTTTCAATTGGGTACAAAGTTCCTTACTGGGATTAGGCAGATGAGCTAAATCCTCCAAGTTCAAGTGTTTGTCTCCCGGAACCAAATCATCACGATTGATGCCAAATGCATCGACCAGAAACTCCAGATAATCCGCAGGCATCTTTCGGTCATACACAAAACGGCATACAGCACCTATTTTACGCTTTTTCACCTTTTTACGCAACTGTTCCACCATTACTTCGGAACTGGTTGCATCATCCACGAAAATATCGGCGTCACGAGATATCTTGCAACAATAACTGCAATCCAAATCATAGCCCGGAAACATACGGTTGATATTCGCCTTTATAATATCTTCCATATACATCAGGTAAAAGTTTTCTCCCTGTCGGGGAAGTTCTATGAAACGGGGAACTTTGCTATAAGGCAATTTGATAATATAGTATTCCTTTTCCCCCGTGTCTTTGCGCGTCACGCGTACCGACAGATACAAACGGTTGTCACGTAAAAAAGTCTTGATTCGATTCTTGCATACCGGAACAGGCTGAAGATAGGGAAAAATTTCTTCTTTAAAGAAATTACTGATAAACTCCTGATGAAAAGGCTCTACCTCCTGTTTACTTTGATAAAAAATAATATGATGCCTGCGCAAAGCCGGGACAATCTTATGCTCATAAATGCGGATACGGTCTTCCATCTGGCTATTGACAGCTTCGGTTATCTGATGTATCAGGTGTCTGGCTTCTTCTTGTGTCATATCATCACTTTGGCCACCGGAAGCGATGGCTTTATGTTCCGCTACACGAATCTTGTAGAATTCCTCCAGATTAGAAGAATATATAGAGATAAAGTTAATCCGTTCATACAACGGAAGGGAGTCGTCATCCGCCTCCAACAACACGCGATAGTTGAAAGACAACCAACTGATATCACGCTTGAAATAATGATATTTGCTCTCCATATTATGCTTAGATTTGTTCCAAATATAGTACCTTTGTCGATAATAAACAAAAAAACTATGACAAGAATCGGATTATTATCGGATACTCATGCATTTTGGGATGACAAATACTTGAAATACTTTGAGAATTGTGATGAAATATGGCACGCCGGAGACATCGGCTCGGTGGAAGTCGCCCGGAAACTGTCCGCTTTCCGCCCCTTCCGGGCTGTATATGGAAATATTGACGGGCAGGACATACGCAGACTTTATCCTCAAACCAACCGCTTCACCGTAGATGGTGCCGAGGTGTTGATAAAGCATATAGGCGGATATCCGGGCAACTATGATCCTTCCATCCGCGGCAGCCTGCTGGTGAAACCTCCCCAGCTTTTTATCAGCGGACATTCGCATATATTAAAGGTGAAATATGACAAGACACTGGATATGTTACACATCAACCCGGGAGCAGCAGGTATTTCCGGATTTCATAAAGTGAGAACATTGGTACGTTTTTGTATCGATAATGGAGAATTTAAAGATTTAGAAGTAATAGAACTGGCGGATAAGTTGTAAGATTAAAAAATCTTTCCGAACTTTGCACGCACTAATATCAAAAACAATATGAAGACTTATCTCGTTACAGGAGCTGCCGGATTTATCGGAGCCAACTATTTAAAATACATCCTGGCCAAACATGACGACATCAGGGTGGTGGTACTGGATGCCTTGACTTATGCCGGCAATCTGGGAACTATTGCATCAGACATTGATAATGAACGTTGTTTCTTCGTAAAAGGAGATATATGCGACCGTGATTTGGCAGACCAACTATTCTCAGAATACAAGTTTGACTACATCGTGAATTTTGCAGCAGAAAGCCATGTAGACCGCAGTATTGAAACCCACAATTGTTTCTGCAAACTAATATTTTGGGAACCCAAAACCTGCTGGATGCGGCCCGCCGTGCCTGGGTGACGGGAAAAGATGAGAATGGTTATCTACCTGGCGTAAAGATGTACGTTACCACCAGGTATCTACAGATGAGGTATACGGTAGCCTGGGAGCAGAAGGTTTCTTTACTGAAACAACTCCTTTATGTCCGCACAGCCCATATAGTGCCTCCAAGACAAGCGCTGATATGATTGTCATGGCTTATCGTGATACTTACAAAATGCCGGTAACCATTACCCGCTGTTCCAATAATTACGGTCCGTACCATTTTCCCGAAAAACTGATTCCGCTGATCATTAAAAACATTTTGGAAGGAAAGAAACTTCCCGTATATGGTGACGGAAAGAATGTACGCGACTGGTTATATGTAGAAGACCATTGCAAAGCCATCGATTTGGTTCTGCGCAAGGGTCGCGAAGGGGAAGTATATAATGTAGGCGGACACAATGAGAAAGAAAACATAGAGATAGTAAAACTTACCATAGCCACTATTCACCGGATGATGACGGAAACTCCCGAATATCGCAAAATCTTGAAGAAAAAACGAGTTGAACGATAAAGGTGAGATTTCTATCGACTGGATTAACGAATCATTAATCACCTTTGTCAAAGACCGTTTGGGACATGACCAACGTTATGCTATCGATCCTACCAAAATCACTAATGAATTAGGATGGTATCCTGAAACAAAATTCGAAACCGGTATTGTAAAACAATCCAATGGTATCTGGAAAATCAAGCATGGGTGGAAAATGTAACAAGTGGCGATTACCAAAAGTATTATGAAAGAATGTATAAAAACCGATAAAGAATACATCTTATAATATTTAAAAAAGTCCCGCATAAGAAAGGCAGTTCTTATCCGGGGACTTTTTTATCTTAATATTTCCAACACCAAATTTCAGCTATAATATAATAAAACAATAAAATTGAATTTGCTATAGATATGTTCAACAACATACTACATTCCCTTTCATCTTCGATTTCTTTCGTATATTTTTGCATCCGATAAGATAATTATAACACAAACAGTGTATTAAAAATAAAATAAAGAAACTATTTTAATATTTATAAATATAAAATCATAAAATAGCAATAATAGAGAAAGAAAGCAAAAATAC
>ENA-OPYX01001038-OPYX01001038.1-human-gut-metagenome-genome-assembly--contig:-NODE-1038-length-15569-cov-2.971377_pt1 | contig 15569 bp, 18 predicted proteins | sample MGYA00242639_ERZ504486 | MGnify/ENA primary metagenome ERZ504486 (study PRJEB26092, sample SAMD00036296) | human gut metagenome | host: Homo sapiens | study: EMG produced TPA metagenomics assembly of... | reverse complement strand
GGGGTTAATGACAATATCATTAAACGGGCGGTCCTCTGACGGCAAAGTGCCGTGTATGAACGTCTAAAAACAAATGGAGGATTCAAAAATGGACGCACTGAAGATTATTTCTGAAGGCAGCATCAAGGCTGAGAAGCCCCAGTTCAACGTTGGCGATACCGTCCGCGTTGATGTTCGTATCAAGGAAGGCGAGCGCGAGCGTATCCAGGCTTTCGAAGGTACCGTTATTGCTAAGAAGCACGGCGGCGTTGCAGAGACCTTTACCGTTCGCCGCGTTTCCTACGGTGTCGGCGTTGAGCGTGTCTTCCCCATCAACAGCCCCTTCGTCGAGAAGGTCACCGTTGTCCGCAAGGGCAAGGTTCGCCGCGCCAAGCTGTTCTATCTGCGTGGTCGTACCGGCAAGGCTGCTAAGGTCAAGAGCGATATTTGATGATCCCCGCGTAAAACCGGGAGAAAAGGGACAACTTGTTGTCCCTTTTTTCTTTATTCCGGGCCAGACAAGATTGTGAGGTGCATCGGGAAATGGAAAAGCATGCTTCAACACAGGAGACTGTGCGCGGACAGAATGTGTTTGAGTGGTACGAGGCGCTGATCTCCGCCGCGCTGGTGCTGGTGCTGGTATTCTCACTGTTCTTCCGCATCATTCAGGTGGACGGCGAATCCATGGTGCCCACCCTGCAGAACGGCGATAAGCTGATCGTCTGGGGCGCGGGCTACGCGCCCCAGCGGGGCGATGTGGTCATCGTGGACAGCTACACAGCCTACGGTAAGCCGCTGGTCAAGCGTGTCATTGCCAGGGGCGGCGATGTGGTGAACATTGATTATCAGGCTGGCACGGTCTCGGTGAACGGGGAAGTGCTGCAGGAAGCTTATATCGCTGAACCGACCTATCTTGGCTATGACGTAACGTTCCCGTACACGGTGCCGGAGGGCACGGTGTTTGTGATGGGCGATAACCGCAACGCCTCGCTGGACAGCCGCTCGTCCTATGTGGGCTGCATTGATGAACGCGATATTCTGGGCAAAGTGCTGCTCTGCTTTTTGCCCTTTTCGGATTTTGGGGTGGTAAAATGAACAACGATACCCGCTTTGCAAATCAATATAACATCCAATGGTTCCCAGGCCACATGACCAAGACCCTGCGGATGATGGAGACGGAGATCCAGCATGTGGATGCCAGTCTGGTGCTGCTGGATGCCCGCATCCCGCTTTCCAGCCTGAACCCCGAGGTGGAGCGTATTACGGCACGCAAGCCCAAGCTCTATGTGCTGAACAAGGCAGATCTGGCCGATCCTGCCGTGACAGAGGAGTGGATCAGATACTTCCGTGCCGCCGATGCAGGCTGCGTGGCCATCAGCGCCAAGCAGAAGGGCGGTGCCAAGGCGGTGCAGACCGCCATTGAAAGGAGCTGGCCTCACTGTTGGAGCGCCGCCAGAACCGTGGTATGGGTGGTGCCAAAACTCAGGTGATGCTCTGCGGCATCCCCAACGTGGGCAAATCCACCTTCATCAACACCTTTGCAGGTTCTGCCCGTGCCAAGGCGGCCGACCGCCCCGGCGTGACCAAGGGCAAGCAGTGGGTCAGCACCGAAAAGTTTGACCTGCTGGATATGCCCGGCGTGCTCTGGAAAAAGTTTGATTCCAAGACCATTGCTTCTAATCTGGCCTTCATCGGCTCCATTAAGGATGATATTCTGGATGTGGAAGAGCTGGCCATGAATCTGCTGGATGAGGTGCGCCGCAATTACCCCGATCTCGTGGCCCAGCGCTACAAGCTGGATGCAGAGACGCTGGCTCTGCCGCCCTACGAACTGCTGGAGGCCATCGGCCGCAAGCGCGGTCTGCTGGTGCGCGGCGGCGAGGTGAACACCGAACGCTGTGCCATCATGCTGGTGGACGAGTTCCGCGCCTGCAAGTGGGGCCGCATCTCTCTGGAGCGCCCGCCCCAGCGGGATGATCTGGCAGACTTTGCCGAGGAGGACGACGAATGAAACGGCGTTCTGACGAGGAGATCTCTGCCCCTCTGTACGAGTATGATGCCGCCACCGTGCGCAGTACGGTTTTTTTGCCGGTGTGGACGAAGCGGGCCGCGGCCCGTTGTGCGGTCCGGTCGTTGTGGCGGCCTGTATCCTTGACCCGGAGAAGCCAGTGTACGGCATCAACGACTCCAAGAAGCTGACCGAGAAAAAACGGGAAGCCCTCTTTGATGAAATCCTTGACAAGGCGCTGGCCTATAAGATCGTCTTTGTAGGCCCGGAGATCATCGACCGGGATAATATCCTGAACGCCACCATGAGCGGCATGAAGCAGGCTGCGGAAGGACTGGACATTGTGCCGAATCTTGTGCTGGTGGACGGAAACCGTGTCCCGGCTGCGCTGGAGATCCCCGCCCAGCCGGTGGTCAAGGGCGATGCCACCAGCGCCAGCATCGGCGCGGCATCGATCCTGGCAAAGGTCAGCCGGGATCGCTATATGATGGAGCTGGACAAGCAGTACCCGCAGTATCAGCTGGCAAAACACAAGGGTTACCCGACCAAGCTCCATTATGAACTGATCGAACAGTACGGGATCCAGCCCTTCTACCGCCGCAGCTTCCTGAAAAAGCAGGGCTATTGGCCGGAGGGCAAGTGATGGATCGGGCCGAGACCGGCCGCACCGGCGAGGCTGTGGCCGCGCGGTATTACCAGAAGCAGGGATGTGAGCTGGTGGCCCACAACTACCGCACTAGGATGGGGGAAATCGACCTCATCCTGCGGGAGCCGGACGGCACACTGGTGCTCTGTGAGGTCAAGACCCGCAGCCCCGACCCGCTGGCCGCACCTGCTGCGGCCGTGACCCCTGCCAAGCAGCGCAGGCTCATCCGCACCGCGGAATATTATCTCCAGCACACCGGACAGAGTGATGAACCGGTTCGTTTTGACGTTGCCGAAGTGACCCCTCTTGACAGCGGGCGCTGGATGGTACATATTATAAAGGGTGCATTTACCGCGTAATGCGGGATGCATTGGATGGGAAAAGGCAGAAAATCGGCTTTTGCCGCTGCCGCAAACATGGGGCCATGCGGGCCCCGCTGGCAAAAAGGAGCGACGACAATGCAGTTTTTCAGCACGAGAGATCATAACCGCGTGGCAAGTGCCTCTCAGGCCATTGCACAGGGCCTGTCGGATGAGGGCGGTCTGTTTGTTCCGCAGAGCTTCCCGCAGGTGGATGTCAAGGCGATCTGTGCGCTGGATTACCCCGAGATGGCTGCTGCCATCGTGGGGCAGTATCTGACTGATTATTCGCAGGAGTTTCTGCAGGAGGCCGCCAAGGCCACCTATGGTGCGGCCTTTGGCGGAAAGGCGGGCTATCTGGCCCCTGTTTCGGATGAGGTGTACTCTCTGGAACTGTGGCACGGCCCGACCTGCGCCTTCAAGGATTACGCCCTGCAGCTGATGCCGAAGCTGCTGGTGGAGGCAAAGAAAAATCTTGACCGCACCGAGAAAACATTGATCCTGGTGGCGACCAGCGGCGATACCGGCAAGGCCGCGCTGGATGGCTACCACGATATCCCGGGTGTGGAGATCGCGGTGTTCTTCCCCACGGGCGGCACCAGCGAGATCCAGCGCCTGCAGATGGTGACCCAGGAAGGCGAAAATGTGGCGGTCTACGCTGTGCGCGGCAATTTCGATGATGCCCAGACCGGCGTGAAGAAGGTCTTTGGCGACCAGGCCATTGCTGCCGAGCTGGCAAAGCGGAACATCCGCCTGTCCAGTGCAAACTCCATCAACTGGGGTCGTCTGGTGCCGCAGATCGTTTACTACTTTGCCGCCTACGCCCAGCTGCTCAAGGCAGGGAAGGTACGCTTTGGTGACAAGGTGGACTTCTGTGTGCCTACGGGCAATTTTGGCGATATTCTGGCGGGCTACTATGCAAAGCAGATGGGCCTGCCGGTGGGCAGACTGATCTGCGCTTCCAATGAGAACAACGTCCTGACCGACTTCCTGACCACCGGTACTTATACTGCCAAGCGGGAATTCTTCAAGACCACTTCTCCCAGCATGGATATTCTGGTGTCCTCCAATCTGGAGCGCCTGCTCTATCACGTCACCGGCAGCGATGCCGAGGTGGCGGGCCTGATGAAGAGCCTGTCTGAAACCGGCAGCTATACCGTCCGGCCCGAGACGCTGGCCGCCATTCAGGAGAGCTTTGGCTGCGGCTGGAGCGGCGAGGAAGAGGTGGCAGGGGAGATCCGTGCCCGCTATGAGCAGGATGGCTATCTCTGCGATACTCACACCGCTGTGGCTTTCCATGTGGCAGGCCGTCACAAGCGCGAGGGTGTGCCCATGGTGGTGCTGTCCACCGCCTCTCCCTACAAGTTCCCCCGCAGCGTGCTGGAGGCTCTGGGCCACACTGCCCCGCAGAACGACTTTGAAGCCATGCAGAAGCTGGAAGAAGCCACCGGCCGCACTGCACCCGCAAGCCTTACTGCCCTGCGGCAGAAGGCCGAGCGGTTCAATACCGTCATCGACCCGGAGCAGATCGCGCAGGTGGCGCTGAGCTATCAGGAATAAACCTTGTCCTGCCGGACTTAGAACAGGAGAAAAATGAATGGCACTTTATGTGCTTGGCGATACCCATCTTTCACTGGGCGCTTCCAAACCCATGGATGTTTTTCCGGGGTGGAACGGCTATGTGGAGCGGTTGGAGCGCAACTGGCGCAAACTGATCAAACCCGAGGACACCATCGTGCTGGCGGGGGATATCAGCTGGGCCATGCGCCTGAACGATACGCGCAGGGATTTTGCGTTTTTACAGGAGCTTCCCGGCCAGAAGCTGATCATGAAGGGAAACCACGATTACTGGTGGACCACGGCCAACAAGATGAACGCCTACCTGAAAGCCGAGGGCTTCGATACGCTCCACATCCTGCACAACAACTCCTACTCTGTGGAGGGCTACGCCATCTGCGGCACCCGGGGCTGGCTGTTCGATGTGGGGGAGCCTCACGACGAAAAGGTGATGAATCGGGAGATAGGCCGCTTGAAGATGAGCCTCGACGCCGCAGAACCCGGGCTGGAAAAGCTGGTGTTCCTGCATTACCCGCCGGTCTACACCGGCACCAGCGCCCCCGAGATCGTGGCGACGCTGAGAGCCTACGGCATCAGGACCTGTTACTATGGCCATCTGCACGGTAATGCCATCCGCTATGCGGTGCAGGGCGATGTGGACGGCATCCGCTACAAGCTTGTCAGCGCTGATGGTCTGCGGTTCTGCCCCTACCGCATCAACTGAGGCAGAGACCAAAACAGCAGAAATGGCAAAAAGTCAAAATTTGGGGTGGCAATTCTATCACGACCGTGCTATAATAAATTGTGACGCGATTGTTGCACCCAATTTGAGCGCGCGCGTCCCCGCATTTCGCAAACAGCAAGGACGCGGTGCGCGGTTGCAGGCGGCAGTTTTCCCGCTGCCCCAACGCAATAGAATATTTGAGTGGAGGATACACAAATGAATTTCATCAAGTGCGAAAAGCTCGAGAAGAGCATGGCAGAGCTGCAGTTCTCCATCGACGCTGAGGCTTTCAAGGCTGCAGTTGCCGATGTTTTCAAGAAGGAGGGCAAGAAGTACCCTGTTCAGGGCTTCCGCAAGGGCAAGGCTCCCAAGGCTCTCATCGAGAAGATGTACGGTGCTGATGTCTTTACCTACGACGCCATCAACGAGCTGTTCCCCGCAGCTTACGAAGAGGCTGTCAAGGCTGCCGGCATCGAGCCGGTCGGCCGTCCTGAGGTCAGCGTTGACTCCGCCAGCGAGGCTGAGGGCGCTACCCTGACCGTCAAGGTCGCTGTCAAGCCCGAAGTCAAGATCGGCGCATACAATGGTCTGACCGTTGAGAAGACTGTCCATACTGTTTCTGACGAGGCTGTTGAGGCCGAGCTGAAGCGTGTGCAGGAGCGCAACGCCCGTGAGCTGACCCGCGAGGGTGCTGCTGAGAACGGCGACATCGTGGACATCGACTTCGAGGGCTTTGTGGATGGCGTCGCATTCGAGGGCGGCAAGGCTGAGCACTACAGCCTGACCCTGGGCAGCGGCAGCTTCATCCCCGGCTTCGAGGATCAGATCGTCGGCCACGCTGCTGGCGAGGAGTTCGACGTCAACGTCACCTTCCCCGAGCAGTACCAGGCTGCTGAGCTGGCTGGCAAGCCCGCTGTCTTCAAGATCAAGCTGCACGAGGTCAAGTACAAGGAGCTGCCTGCTCTGGACGACGAGCTGGCTAAGGACTGCTCCGAGTACGACACTCTGGACGAGTTCAAGGCTTCCATCCGCAAGAACAACCAGGAGCAGCTGGACAAGCAGGATGACCTGGCTGTCGAGAACGCTCTGGTCGATCAGGTCATCGACGGCATGGAGGCTGAGATCCCCAGGCTATGTACGATGTCCGCATGGACGAGCTGGTCAACGACTTTGCTTTCCGCATGGAGCAGCAGGGCCTGCGCCTCGAGGACTACCTGAAGTATATGGGTCAGTCCATCGACCAGTTCCGCGCTTCCTTCATGCCTCAGGCTGAGAAGCAGGTCAAGATCCGTCTGGCTCTGGAGGCTGTTGCAGCTGCCGAGAACATCGAGGCTTCTGAGGACGAGCTGAACGCAGAGGTCAAGCGCATCGCTGACCAGTACAAGATGGAAGAGGACAAGGTCCGCGAGCTCATCAATGTCGATGAGGTGAAGCACGACCTGGCCATCAACAAGGCTATCGACTTCATCAAGAGCCACGCTAACGTCGTGGAGAAGGCCGCTGAGGCCGAGAAGACCGAGGACGCTCAGTAATTCTGGCGCACAAGGTCACACAGGGCAGGGAGTAATCCCGGCTCTGTAAGCTAAGGTTGTTGAAATTGACCGATACGGCTACGGCCCATGTGCGCTTGCCGTATCGGTCAATTTTGCAAATACAATAATTTTCATTCAGGAGGCGAACCCTATGAGTTTTGTTCCTTACGTTGTCGAGCAGTCGGCGCACGGGGAGCGTTCCTACGATATTTTCTCCCGTCTGCTGAACGACCGCATCATTGTGCTGAGCGAGGATGTCAACGACACCTCTGCCAGCCTTGTCGTGGCACAGCTGCTGTATCTGGAAGGGCAGGACCCCGATAAGGACATCAGCCTGTATATCAACAGCCCCGGCGGCTCCATCAGCGCTGGTATGGCCATCCACGATACCATGCAGTATATCAAGTGCGATGTCTCCACCATCTGCATGGGCATGGCTGCCTCAATGGGCGCATTCCTGCTGGCCAGCGGCACCAAGGGCAAGCGCTTCGCTCTGCCCAACGCTGAGATCATGATCCACCAGCCGCTGATTGCAGGCGGTCAGGGCGGCGGTCTGTCCGGACAGGCTACCGACATCAAGATCCATGCGGACCATATCATCCGCACCCGCGCCAAGATGAACCGGCTGCTCAGCGAGTACACCGGCCAGCCGCTGGAAAAGGTGGAGCAGGATACCGAGCGCGACAACTTCCTTTCTGCGCAGGAGGCCAAAGAATATGGCCTCATTGATGAGGTCATCACCCACCGCTGAGCGGCAGAAAGCAATACACCCAGGATAAGGAAAAACGGTTATGGCTAATAACAATTCCGGCAGAGATAAAAACGAAAAGGATCTGGTCTGCAGCTTCTGCGGCAAACATCAGGACGAAGTGGAGCGGATGATCATCGGCCCCGGCGTGAACATCTGCAGCGAATGCATCGGCCTCTGCGCCGACCTGCTCTCGGACAAGCCGGATCATCCGGGCAGCAACAGCTCCCGCCCCAGCCGCGGCAGCGCCAGCCGGGCGCGTATCCAGCCCGCAGATGATCTCGCCATCAACATCAAGACCCCCGCAGAGATCAAGGAGGGTCTGGACCAGTATGTCATCGGTCAGGACGAGGCCAAGCGTGTGCTGGCCGTCTCGGTCTACAACCATTATAAGCGCATCCTGAGCGGCAAGGGCGCAGACGTTGAACTGCAGAAGTCTAACGTCCTGCTGCTGGGACCCTCTGGTGTTGGCAAGACCCTGCTGGCCCAGACGCTGGCCAAGATGCTGGGCGTTCCCTTCGCCATCGCAGACGCCACCACCCTGACGGAGGCCGGCTATGTGGGCGAGGACGTCGAGAACATCCTGCTCAAGCTCATCCAGGCCGCAGACTTCGACGTCCAGAAGGCTCAGATCGGCATCATCTATATTGATGAGATCGACAAGATCACCCGCAAGAGTGAGAATCCCTCCATCACCCGCGACGTGGGCGGTGAAGGTGTGCAGCAGGCTCTGCTGAAGATCTTGGAAGGCACCGTCAGCAATGTCCCCCCGCAGGGCGGCCGCAAGCACCCCCAGCAGGAGTTCATCCAAATCGACACCACCAACATCCTCTTCATCTGCGGCGGTGCGTTCGACGGTCTGGATAAGTATATCCTCCGCCGCACCGACAAGTCCGCACTGGGCTTTGGCAGTGCGCTGAAGGATAACTCCAGCGAGGCTGAAAAGGCCCTGCTGCGGAAGGTCGAACCCCACGACCTCGTCAAGTTCGGTCTCATCCCCGAGCTGATCGGCCGTCTGCCGGTCATTACCGTGCTGGACGATCTGGACGAGGACGCACTGGTGCGTGTGCTCAAGGAGCCCCGCAACAGCCTGGTCAAGCAGTACAAAGAGCTGCTGTCCATGGACAATGTGGAGCTGGACATCACCGACGAGGCCCTCCATGCCATCGCCCGCAAGACCATTGAGCGCAAGACCGGCGCCCGCGGCCTGCGCAGCGTGATGGAGAACATCCTCATGCCCATCATGTACGATGTGCCGAACGACCCCACCATCATCCGCGTCACCATCGACGAGGACACCGTGGAGGGCGGCGAAGCGCACATGGAGTACGGTGCGGTGCGCAAGCGCTATAAGAGTCAGACTTCCCTGAGCTGAGCGTCAGCGCACAGTAGGGAAGAGCAGCCCCGCTGAAAGCTTTTTGCTTTTTGGCGGGGCTTTTTTGTGCGATCTGACTTGTTTCCGAGACCAATTTGTAGTAAACTATAAAAGTCTGGAACTGCGAGGGGAATACCGGGACGGTCCACTGGCATGGGACTGCTCTGCGGATGGCAGCGCCGGACATTTTGTGGGAAACAGAAAGTACGATAAAGGAGTGTGTGTTATGGCAAATTATTTTGAGATGACCCGCGACGAACTGACTGCTGAGAAGGCAGCTCTGGAAGAAAAGTACAAGAAATTTCAGGCAATGGGCCTGAAGCTGAATATGGCCCGTGGCAAGCCCGGCCCTCACCAGATGGACCTGGCAATGGGTCTGCTGCAGATGACCGATTACACCACCGACGCCGGCACCGATGCCCGCAACTACGGCGACCTTGAGGGCCTGCACGAGGCCCGTGAGCTGTTCGGCGACGTGATGGGTGTCAAGCCTGAGGAAGTCTTTGTGGGCGGCAACTCCAGCCTGCAGATCATGTACAACCTCATCTCTATGGGCTACTGCTTCGGCTTCCCCGAGTCTCCCTGTCCCTGGTCTCAGGTAGAGAAGCGCAAGTTCCTCTGCCCGGTACCCGGCTATGACCGCCACTTCGCCATCACCGAGGAGTTCGGCTTCGAGCTCATCAGCGTTCCCATGACTCCGACCGGCCCTGATATGGACGTTGTTGAGAAGCTGGTAGCTGAGGATGATACCATCAAGGGTATCTGGTGCGTGCCTCAGTATTCCAACCCCGACGGCTACACCTACAGTGACGAGACCATCGACCGCTTCGCCAAGATGAAGACCGCTGCTCCCGACTTCAAAATTTTCTGGGATGAGGCTTACATCGTCCACCACCTGACGGACGAGATCATCGAGACTCCTGTCCTGCTGAACGAGTGCAAGAAGTACGGCACTGAGGACCGCGTCTTCATGTTCACCTCTACCAGCAAGATCACCTTCCCGGGCGCAGGCGTTTCTGCGCTGGCCTGCAGCGAAGCTATGATGAAGTACATCTGCAAGCGCTTCTCGGTCATGATCATCAGCTATGATAAGATGAATCAGCTGCGTCACGTCCGCTTCCTCAAGAACAAGGAAGGCGTTCTGGCCCACATGGCAAAGCACCGCCGCCGTCTGGTACCCTGCTTTGATGCCGTCAAGACGGCCTTCAACGAGGAGCTGACTCCCTGCGGCGACATCGCCCACTGGACGAACCCCAAGGGCGGCTACTTCATCAGCCTCTATGTCATGCCCGGCTGCGCCAAGCGTGTGGCCCAGCTGTGCAAGGACTGCGGCCTGACCCTCACCGGCGCAGGCTCCGCTTACCCTTACCACAAGGACCCGGACGATGCCCATCTGCGCATCGCGCCCACTTATCCCAGCCTGGACGAAGTGGAGACTGCGTCCGACCTGCTCTGTGTCTGCGTCCGTCTGGCCGCAGTCGAGAAGCTGCTGGCTGAGAAAGCCTGATTCATCGCACAAGATCCCCGCTGTGCTGCCGCTCTGACGGCGCAGCGGGGATTTGGAAGTTGTTTTCATAGCCAGAGTGCGCCAAAAGGCAGTTCAGGCGGTGTGCAATGGTTATGAAAACAGCTTCTTATTATATTTGGAGGTTTCCCGATTCATATGAAAACTAAAGGCAAAGCATGGCAACTTGTCCTCACTGTGCTTTTGATCGCGGCGTTCGTCTATACGGCATTCTTTGGCGTCGCAGTCAAGTACGGTGATGTGACCACCACCTACATCAAGGGCGCGAAAGACATCCGCTTCGGTGTGGACATCAAGGGAGGCGTCAACGTCACCTTCGTCCCCTCTGACGGCTACGACGCCACCGACGACCAGCTCGAGGCAGCTCAGCTGGTCATCGAGAACCGTCTGGTCGCCCTCAACGTGACCGACTATGAGCTGTATGTGGACAATAACTCCGACAGCCTCATCCTCGAGTTCCCGTGGCAGTCGGGCGAGACGGAGTTCGACCCCGAAGCCGCCATTGAGGAGATCGGCACCACCGCCTATCTGACCTTCCGCGAGGGGAGCAGTGCAGACGGTGAGCTCGTCCTCGATGGCTCGATGGTGGAGAGCGCAGCTGCCCAGTATGGCCCCGTCAACGGCAGCAGCTCCGAGTACTATGTGGCGCTCAAGTTTACCGATGAGGGCGCCAAGGCATTCGGCGACGCGACCACCCGCCTGTATCAGACCGGCGGCACCATCAGCATCTGGCTGGACGACGAGAATGTCAGCACCGCCAACGTCAACGCCGCCATCACCGACGGCTCTGCCATCATCACCAGTTCTGCGTCGAACCCCTTCACGCAGGAGGACGTGGTCAAGATGGCCCGCCAGATCAACTCCGGCTCTCTGCCCTTTGCGCTGACGGTGGACAGCTACTCCACCATCAGCCCGAGTCTGGGCGAGAACAGCCTGAGCGCCATGGTGCTGGCCGGCGTCATCGCCTTTGCCCTCATCGTGGTGCTGATGACGGCTCTGTACCGTCTGCCCGGCTTCCTGGCCTGCATCGCTCTGGCTGGTCAGGTGGCGGCTACGCTGGCCTTCGTCTCCGGTTACTTCCCGGTGTTTGAGAGCTTCACCCTGACCCTGCCCGGCATCGCCGGCATCATCCTTGCCATCGGCATGGGCGTGGATGCCAATGTTATCACGGCAGAACGCATCAAGGAAGAGCTGAAAAACGGCAAGTCTCTGGATGGCGCGCTCAAGAGCGGTTTTGCCCGCGGCCTGACCCCCATCGTTGACGGCAACGTGACCATCGTCATCGTGGCCATCGTGCTGATGGGTGCCTTTGGCCCCTCGGACGGCATGTTTGCAAAGGCACTCCACTTTGTGTTCTTTGCCTTTGGCCCCTCCACCGCAGGCACTATTTATGCCTTCGGTTACACGCTGCTCACCGGCGTGCTGCTGAACTTTGTGTTTGGCGTGTTTGCTACCCGTGTGATGATCCGCGGTGCGGCATCCATCAAGGCACTGCGCAATCCTTGGCTTTACGGCGCTGAAAGCCCGGCAAGGAAAAAACCGAGAAGAAGCCCATCGACTTTGTGGGCCTGCGCAAGCGCTTCCTGACGATCTCCTCCTGCCTGATGGCAGCCATCGTGCTGTGCGCAGTGGTTTTGGGTGTCCATCTGGATACCGAGTTCACCGGCGGTGCCATGATCACCCTGAGCTACGAGGGCAGCTTTACCATGTCGGATGTGCAGAAGGTTGCATCCTCTGCATTGGAGAATAACGGCCTGACCCTGCAGACCGGCGAGAATGTTGCTACCGGTGGCCAGACCCTGAAAATCTCGATGCCCGGTACCGAAACAGTGACTACCGAGCAGGTGGCTAAGCTGCTGGACAGCCTGAACGAAAGCTGCCCGGACAACAATTTTGAACAGCTGTCGCTGAGCAACGTCAGCGCTGCCATGGGCACCAAGTTCCTGCAGAAGAGTCTGGTTGCCGTGGTGTTTGCACTGGTGCTGATCCTGCTGTACATCGCCCTGCGCTTCAAGAACATCGGCGGCCTGACCGGTGGCATGATGGCAGTGCTGGCACTTGTGAACGACCTGATGGTGGTGTTTGGCACCTTTGTGCTGCTGCGCACCGCGCTGGACGGCAACTTCATTGCCGCCATGCTTACCATCCTTGGCTACTCCATCAACGATACCGTTGTGGTCTACGACCGTATCCGCGAGAACCGCACCCTGATGGGTAAAAAGGCATCCTTTGAAGAGCTGGTGGAACCACTCGGTGAACCAGTCCGCCCGCCGCACCCTGATCACCACCATTACCACGGTGATGGCGCTGGGCGTTATGTGCATCGTGGCAAAGCTGTATGGTCTGGACAGCATCTTTACCTTTACGTTCCCGCTGATGATGGGCATGATCAGCGGCGTGTACACTTCGCTGTGCGTTTCCACCTCTGCGTGGGTGCTGTGGAGTGAGCGCAAGCCCAAGACCAAAGCCTAAAAACACAGCCCGGTCAGACCGGACAGGAGGAACAGAACATGAAGTGTCCCTATTGCGGAGCCGAGGAATCCAAAGTGATCGATTCCCGCCCCACCGAAGACAGTGAGCGCATCCGCCGCCGCCGCGAATGCCTGAGCTGCCATATGCGCTTTACGACCTATGAGGTCGTGGAGACTGTTCCGCTTGTGGTCATCAAAAAGGACAGCTCCCGTGAGCCGTTCGACCGGCAGAAGCTGCTCAACGCCATGGTGCGTGCCTGCGCCAAGCGGCCAGTCAGCTACGAATCGCTGGAGCGTGCGGTAAGCAGCATTGAGCAGACGCTGCTCAGCTCCTACGACCGTGAGATCCCCAGCGTGCGCATCGGTGAGCTGACCATGCAGGAACTGAAAAAGATCGACGAAGTGGCATATGTTCGCTTTGCATCGGTCTACCGTCAGTTTGCAGACGTGGAAAGTTTTTTCAATGAGCTGAAAAAGCTGATGGGCGACCGCAAGGAACCACAGAAATAATTCGCATCAGAACACCGGCTTTCGCCCAATGGGGCAGGGCCGGTGTTTTTGTTTATACCAGCCGGTGCGAGAGCCATTCCAGTGTTTCCACCTGTACCTGTGCGCGGCGCAGCTCACCAAAGGCTTCCTCTGGGGCACCCATTTCCAGGTGTCCGTCCGCCGCCCGCAGCGCAGCTTCCAGCTCGGTAAAATCTGCTGTGCGCAGCAGGTGGTTCATTTTGGTGCGCATTTGGTCGCACCGGTCGGCACCATCAGCAAGCGCCTGCCGGGCGGCAGGGTAGTCGGCATTGCGGATGGCTTCGGCGGCGGTGTCAAGGTCTGCCGAGATCACATCCGCAAAGCTCTGCACCTTCCAGCTGCTGTAAAAGGCCACGCTCAACAGTACGGCCACAATGGCGATACATGCATAGATCCGCTTCATCCGCTCACCTCAATGGGAGCCGCCGGCACGGCGGTTCTCTTTTTTTAGCAAAAAATAATCCTCGGTCTCGTTGCCAATCAGCAGCAAAATTTCTTCCGGCAGCAGGGTGTTAGCCTGCGCCGTGCGTTCCAGCCACGCGCGGTTCTTGCCGCACCAGCGCAGGTTGTCTTCCAGCACCTGTCCGTCCAGCACAAAGGGAATGGTGGCGTTGGTATGGGTCACCTTCAGCTGCAGGTCAGCAAGACGGGCTGGCTCTTTTTCTGGCCGCAGTGCTGCCGAAAGGGTGCCGTTCGTCTCGATCACCGCGTAGGAGACCTCCCGTGGGTCAAAAATATTTTTACCGCGCAACGCTTCCATCAGGTCAGCTGTGGTCAGCCGTAACATCCGCAAGGCTTTCTGATCGATCTGCCCGTCCAAGATCACCGTTTTGGGTCTGCCGGAGAGAAAGTTGAAGAACTTCTGGCTGCGGAAGCTCAGCACGGAGCCCAGCAGTTCCAGCGCTGCAATGAGAAACAGCGGGATCAGGCTGGATGTGATGGGCACCTCTTCCGATTCAATGGAGATGGATGCCAGATTGGAAATGAGAATGGTGGACACCAGTTCTTCGGGCTGCAGTTCGCCCAGCTGGCGCTTGCCCATCAGCCGCATGGCAAACAGAACGCACAGATAAATGATGATCGTGCGGCAGATCAGAAGCTTCAAGTAACAAGACCTCCTGTCGTTTCTGGCGGAATGGATGCCGCTGCAGCCGGGCATACTGCTGTGCAAAGGAGTGGTTGGATGCGGCAGTTATCACAGAGCCTTGCGGCAAATCTTGCGGTGCTGGACAAAATGTTTGGCACCTCTGCGGATTATTATGCCAAGGAGATCACGATTTATCATTGCAGGGGAAGCATCCTGCTGTTTGACGGCATGGCAAGCCTGGATTCTTTGTGGGAGCTTTTACTGGATGCGGCCAGCCGTCAGGCACCGCCGCAGCAGGCAGGCCAGCGTTGCACCGGGCCGCAGGTCTTTGAGCTGATCCTGCACGGCTCAGCATTTCCGGCAGAAAGTGAGCCGGTAACAGATCTGGCTGATCTGATCAAACGAATGACGGCAGGCATGGCGGTCTTACTGCTGGACGGCTGCGCAAAGGGCATTGCCTTCTCGGTGCAGGGACTGAAGTTCCGCTCGGTAGACGAGCCTTCCGGGGAGGGCAATCTGCGCGGCTCCCGCGAAGGCTTTGCCGACCTGCTGCGGGTCAATCTGAGCCTGCTGCGGCGGCTCATCCGTACCGAACATCTGGTGCAGGAGGTGGCGCAGGCCGATACCGAAATGCAAACGGAATACGCCATCTGCTACTGCAAAAACAGGGCGGACTCCGCCATGGTGATCCGTGTGCGCAAAGCGCTTGCCGCTGCAAAGCCGGAGCTTTTGCTGGATTCCAGTTACTTTGTGCCGTGGCTTCTGCCGGGCAAGGCACGGCTGTTCACGCCGGTAAGCTACACCGAGCGGCCTGCCGTGGCGGCGGCAAAGATCTGTGAGGGCAAGATCGTGGTGCTGGTCAACGGAAGTCCCTCTGCCATGGTGCTTCCGGCTCTTTTCTGCGAAAATTTTGAGTGCTTGGACGATTATGCATCCACCGCCGTGTTTTCCTCTTTTCTGCGCATCCTCAAATATGTTTCGTTCTACCTCACAGTATTTCTGCCGGGTGTGTTCGTCTGTCTGGCGGTCT
>ENA-OPYX01001035-OPYX01001035.1-human-gut-metagenome-genome-assembly--contig:-NODE-1035-length-15635-cov-3.805004_pt1 | contig 15635 bp, 19 predicted proteins | sample MGYA00242639_ERZ504486 | MGnify/ENA primary metagenome ERZ504486 (study PRJEB26092, sample SAMD00036296) | human gut metagenome | host: Homo sapiens | study: EMG produced TPA metagenomics assembly of... | reverse complement strand
CTAGTATGGTCTTTTTTGTAATTAATTATTATAACGTAGTTATTTTAAGCTTTTATATTTACGCTGAAAATGAATATTTGGTCTTTAAATCATTACAGCAATTATAATTTATAAATCCTTCCTTTTGCAGGCATCCAACAATAATTCCACAAAGAATATTTTGTTTTTGAGCAAAAGTGATTATAAAAGCTTTTGTAAAATCATTTTTAGAGGTAAAAGCATTAAATTCTGCAGTAGGAATTAATACTTCTTTTGCAAAATTATCGGCTACTTCATCTTCTTCAGTTGTTCCATTTGGTTGGTTGATATGACCAAGTTCATGAAATAAACTAAACCAGAATTTGTCAGCATCTTTACCACGAACAGTTAAATCAACAACAATTTTATTTTTATCACAAAAAGTTGCTCCATGTAAGAAAGAACCTCCTATATGAGGAAGAAAAACAAGCGCAATCCCACAGTTTGCCAACATATCTATCAATTTAGGACAAAAATCAACAGGATCTATTGTTGTCATACTTCAAATTTTTGGTAATTTTCTTTTAAGCATTTTTTAATCAATTAATGAAGTCTCAATAGTACGAGAATCAAGCTTTGCTTTTTGTGCCCATAGTAATAAAACAAGATTACTTTTTTCTGTTTTAGCAATTATGAGGCAGTAATACTCCTAAAATGTAAAGTCCATTGATGGTTACAGTGGATTGCTTTTCTACGATGACAATAGAATACCATTTATAGCAATACCGATTCACCCAAGGTAAAGTGATATCTATCGTGTACAGTTGCCAAACATTACACCTCATGTGTGCCAACACACCTATTACAGCAATATAGAAAAATTGGGAATGAACCCAAAGACACTGCAGTACCTCATAGGCATTCGGATATATTAGTCACAATGAATGTGTATACACATATCAGATTTGATGATGCTAAGGAAAAACTGAAACGAATTGAAGACTTTCGTAAAACACAGACAGAGATTGAAAAAAGAATGAGAAATCAATGCTCCAGAAAATGGATAACGCTCCGGATTGGCTGGGGCATTATTTGTTGTGAAAAAAATAATTTAATGATAAGATTACATAGAAACTTTATGTATCGTATAAAAAGAAAGGAAAAATAACTATGAGTGATAAAATAATATATAGATTAGACGATTAAATTTCTTTTAGAAAATGTTCATTTGCAGATGAGGATATGATTGTACATGGAGATTGCACTAATTATTCAACACGCGAAGCAAATTGGACAACATATTATTGTTGTAATCAGAATGGCATACATTACCATTGTACACAACATCCAGAAATTGAATTAGATTATGTTTCCGCGGAGTATTCAGGAGTAGTATATAAATGTCCACGTTGTGGCAAAGATATTGAAATAGACAATCCTAAAGAACTAAGAAGTAAATGTTTGAGATTATTAAATATTCCAGAATTTAAAGATGCAAAATTAATTCCTTTAGATGATTGGTATGTGCCAGAAATAAAGCAGAAGAAAAAACAGAGTCTGGGTATTGGATTCATACAAATGTAAAAACAGATAAGGATGGTGACACAATTATTGTTGTTTATGTAGGACATAAAGATGACAATAAAAAGGTACAGTTTTTTTATAAAACCAGAAAAAGGACAAGTAACAAGTGATCATAAAGATTTAGGTCCAAGTAAAATTTTATCTAAAATAGAAGTAAAATTTAAAGGGAAAAGGATAACCCAAGAATTTGATGAAGAGTGAGAGGGGCATGAGAAAAATTTGGAAAATAGTTATGGCAATAATAGCAAACTTAGAAGGAATTGATGCAATTTTTTGTGCAGTAGTATATTTTCCATTTAATTTTATTGCATAAAGACTTTAAAAAAGTATAAGTTAAAAATTAACGGAAAACATTATAATTCATCAAGAAGTGTTGCTGTAATAGCACAAGATGAATTAAATAGTAGTTCTCTGTTTATTCCTAAAAAGTTTTATGACACACATGAAGTAATTCACAAATTGTGTGGAATGCAATTAAGCAATTTGAGGATTGCTAGACTTACAGATTATAGGACTAAAATGAGAAGATTGCCCAATTGAAGAAATCGATGGGAGAAAGGAAAGTACCTACTAAATAAGCATTTACTAATAATACGAGGAGGTAAAATATGAGCGTAGGCGTTTGTATAATAAATAGAAATGGTATTGCCTTAGCAGCAGATAGTGCTGGCACATATACTGGAAACAAAATGTTTTACAATTCCATGAATAAGGTTTTTTCACTTTCGAGAAAATATATTTATGGAGCAATTACATATGGAGCAACTACAATCTACAATGTTTCTATTAACCAAGTATTAAAGGAATTTCGTTCATATTTGGATTCCAAAGAAGAACGCTCCGATTTTTTGAAATTCTTCCGCTGTTTGAAGAATTTATTTCCGAAAACAATGTGTATTACAAGTTTGATTCCGCAGAAAGGGAACATTGTGAATCACTTATTAAAGAACTCGTAGTTAAATGGGGAAATAAGATAAAATCTGCTACTTCTGGTAGTAATGCAGAAAACCAGATAAATGATATACTGAATGAATTACAGAGAAAAATTGGTGACGCATTAAAAATTGACAATTACAATGTTAGTAACTATATACAAGAAACGTATTATAATTATTTTAACTCGGTTATTAACATGATTGTTCCTGAGTTAAATAGTTTTTCTGTACAAAAAGATAGGCTGTGGGGATATATTTGCAATTATTTCAATTTGTCACTTACAATTGAAACAAGTCATGCTTTAGGCCTGTTTTTGGCTGGATACGGTCAAATGGATTCATTTCCAAAATTCATACATATTGAAGTATATAGAGTAGTTGGTGGAAAAGTAAAATATAAGCTTATTGAACAATATGAAGAAAGTAATAATCATGCTCAAATTGTTCCATTAGCGCAAAAAGATGTTATTCTGACTTTTTGTAAAGGAATTTCCAATACATTTATCAACTACATTCCGCAAAAAGTCGAATCAATTATTAATAATAAGATAAACTCGCTTCCTCCGACGTACTCTGATGAACAAAAAAATGAGTTACGCTCTATATTTGCTTCTTCAAAATTTGAAATAGAGTCTGCAATTACTGCAACTATTCAAAATGAGAATGTAACTCCTATTTTAAATAGTGTTCAGTTAATTCCATTGCCTGAAATGGCATTTTTGGCGGAAAATTTAGTAAATATAACTTCTCTTAAACGCACTTTTGCAATCGATGGAAATCAACAAACCGTAGGTGGACCTACAGATGTAGCTGTAATGTCAAAAGGCGATGGTTTTGTATGGATAAAAAGGAAACTATATTTTGACAAGCAAATTAATCCAAACTATTTACGAAAATTGTGAGAAGACTCTTGATTGATTTACATTTGATTAATAGATTAATGATCAACTGAATATACCTATCTAAAGCTGCCGTTGCAGCCCCCCTGTCTGGATATTTTCATCTATGAAGGATAATTGCCTATAGCAAATAATAAGGTGTATGTTGAAGAAAAAATCACTCAGATATTTCTGTATGGCGTAGATATACACTTACCATTGAAGAAGCGGGAGCATACCTGCGTGAGAAAGAAAAACAGATTGAAGCGAATTTGTTTGCCCGTATTGTAACAAACGAACAACTATACTGTTTTGGAACTGGTAGAAAAGTATGTTTAATTGAAAACAGGAATTTTCCACAATATGGTTGCCAGATAAAAACAGGTGGAATGTTATGCCGTTGCAGAGAGTACATTTTCCACCTGTTTATTATTTTAATTTGCGGTTATATTTTATTTTATTGTGTGTAGAGTATGCGGTTTAACACTGCACAGATGCAGAATATGATTGAAGAACCAAAAACAAGCTATGTGCCAATGACAGAAGCTGTCATATCATGTTTTTGCAGAATTATTGCCAACCGAAAGACACCAAAGATTGCGCTGATGGTGAAAGGATATGCAGAATGTTTGTTTCTGGATAAAAATGATATGCCAATGGTTGCTCTTCACTGGCAGAAGTATTTGGAGCATATCATTAAAAAATACAATAATATTTAACGTATTCATATGCTGAAAGTTACCCACATGTATGCAGGCATACTTTTTATTCTAACATTGCAAAATCCCAAAACCTTACAGTATATCATGGGGCATTCGGATCAGTTACAATGAATTAAGATTGAAAAGACAATGAGAAATCGCTGTCGCAGAGGATGTTCAAGGCAATTTAATATAGTTCCGGCTTGGCTGGGGCGTTTTTTCTATGGAAAAATGATAAGGGTGACGATATAATATAAAATAAAAAAATTTTATGAGGTGAAAATATGACCATGGAAGAGTTACAGCAGATAGTTTTGCAAGAAATTATCAATTGTGAGGGAACGGTAGAAAAAATAGCAATAATGAAAAAGAATACAAATCTTTTTAAGAATATACAGATTGCTCTATTTGATGAAGAATCTTCAAATTTTGAAGCCCTTGAAGATAGAAGTTTTGGGAAATACCATTTATGTAGCATTGGCGATTATTGTAAGATGTGGATTCTGGATAACAATAATACTGAAAGAGTTCAACTTAACGTGGCGAAGAGAGTATACTTTGATATAAATATCATATCAAGAATTGATGATTATCTAAATGGAAAGATAATTGATGATGAATTAGATTTAGTTGATTTTCTGAATTATATTAAGAACGAAAATTATGACCTGGAAATAGGAAATAGTATTATTGAACGACTTAGTAAGTCTTATAATGAGAGATTGTTCCGAAGATCTATGGAGTCGTTTTATAAATATTTACATGCGGATAGTTTTGGTAAGGAATTAGCTTTAGAAACTGTAAATCAAGGAGAATTTGAACGGTTCTATAATCACTACAAACAAATTGGACAGATGTGTAATGATGATAATTTAAATAGACAGTATGACTTTATATTTTGTATGATGATGAAAGCAATAATAATTAAAGCAGATAAAAAATGTTGTAATAAGGTCGATGAGTTAGTGAAATTTTGTTTGAATGAGTTAAAGTGCATAATGATAAATGAACTATATTTATTATGTTTATATTTAGAAAATAGTCAGGACGTTATAAAGCATACTTTTGCTAAGTTTCATTCTAGTATAAAAAATGGCTTAGAAAATGCTGTCAGAAATACCACATGGGACATATATCATGCAAGATTTATAGAACAAGAGATGTCATTATATGATGAAAAGACACAGATGGTTATTCTTCCATATTTTGCAACAAATGATAGAGGAGTAAAAGATTATTGGAGCATCAATCCTAGAAAAATGGTGGTTATTAAAGATAATAGGCCTATAAATATATATATCCATAATATTGGAGATATTGAAACAATAATTAATGATAAGAATTTGTATTACCAAATAGTTGATCCAAGTAATCAAATAAAACGTCGCATAGAGATTAATAATATTAATATTATTGAAGTAAAGACAGCTTTATTAGCTAAACTGAAAAATGTAACGATTTAGTTTTTGAGCATAATTGCCATGAAGATTTGTGTCAATCTAATACATAAAGAAAACATTATATAATGTTAAGGCGCGACTGATTACTCTCTAATATAGATGAGATTAATGATATTGAAAAACGGAAATATCTTAGTATTAAGAATTTTCCTTTTACTACTATTTCTACTACTAACAGATAGTCACAACTTGCTAAATTATGCTATAATTTACCTAGATGACAACCAAACAACAATTTAGCCATAACCCCGAAACATCCAGCAAATAGGACATTTCCAGGCAAAAAGGAGCAAACAATTACTATGATAAAAGTCTTATTCATCTACCACAACAGTTTATGAATAGTTATCTTTAGTAATAAGCTTCATCTCATAGGTTTTATGCCTATGAGATTTTTTATGTTATAATTGAGGTAGTTTTATAGTTGGAGGAGTTATATGAAAACAATTAATGTTGTTGCTGGAATAATAAAGAAAGATAATAAGATTTTTATTGCTGAAAGAGGTTATGGAGAATTTAAAGGAATGTATGAATTTCCTGGTGGAAAAATTGAACCAGGTGAAGAACCTAAAGATGCATTAAAAAGAGAACTCTATGAAGAAATGCAAGCACATATAGAAGTTGATTCTTTCTTTTATCATGTTCATTATGAATATCCTAATTTTATCTTAGAAATGGATTGTTTTATTTGTCATTTATTAGATGATCATCTTGTTTTATTAGAACATCTAGATGGTAAATGGATTAATCCTCAAGATGATAATGAAGCTATTGTTTGGGTACCAGCAGATATCGAAGTTATTAACGAATTGAAGAAAAGGAGCTAATTCTATGAAAACACAACATGGATTTCAACCACGCCTTATTTATAATAATTACAAAGAACATATAAAAGTATCTCATGAATTAGAATTACTTTTTAAAAGCTGTGATTCCTTTGAATTATCTGTTGCTTTTATTGCTGATTCAGGACTCGCTGCACTTAAAGAATGCTTCGATTATTTAAGAGATCATCATATTCCTGGAAAAATAATTACATCTACATACTTAGGTTTTAATGCTCCTAGTATGTTTAAAAAACTACTTAAATACAATAATATTGAAATTAAAATATTTGAAGGAAAAGGATTCCACCCAAAAGGATATATTTTTCATAAAGATAAGCAAACTGACATTATGATTGGTAGTAGCAATCTTACACAAAATGCTCTAGCTGTAAATCAAGAATGGAATTTATTCTTTTCTTCTGATACACAAAAAGAAATTGTTTTAAAAGTTGAAGATGAATTTAATAAACAATGGAAACAATCTATCCCTCTAACAAATGAATGGATTGAAGATTATCAAAAAGTTTATGTAAAACCTCAAAGACATAAAACAATTAATGTTTCTAAAGAAATAAAACCAAACTATATGCAAAAAAATGCTTTAGAATCATTAGATAATCTAAGAAAAAATAATAAAGACAAAGCTCTACTTATTAGTGCTACTGGAACAGGTAAAACATATCTTGCAGCATTTGATGTTAAAGCTGTACATCCAAAAAGAATGTTGTTTGTTGTTCATCGTAGAAGTATTGCTCTTAAAGCGATGGAAACATTTAAAACAATTATTAAAGATAAATCTATGGGATTATTTTCAGGAGATACAAAAGAGATAAATTGTGATTATGTTTTTTCAACAATTCAAACAATTTATAAACCTGAAAATAGACAACTTTTTCCTAAAGAAGAATTCGATTATATTATCATTGATGAAGTCCATAAAGCTGGAGCTAATTCTTATCAAGAACTCGTTAATTATTTTAAACCTCAATTTTTATTAGGTATGTCAGCAACACCTGAAAGATCAGATGATTTTGATATTTATAAAATGTTTGATTATAACATTGCTTATGAAATAAGATTACAGCAAGCTATGGAGTATGATTTGCTTTGTCCATTTCATTATTATGGAATTACTGATATGACAATAGATGATCATGTTATTGATGATAAATCTGATTTCAATTTACTTGTTGATGAAAAAAGAGTTGATTATGTCATTGATAAAATTAATGACTATGGCTATTCAGGAGATCGTGTTCATGGTTTAATATTTGTAAGCAGAAAAGAAGAAGCTCATAGGCTTTCTGAAATGTTTAATCAACGAGGTTTTAATACATATGCATTAACTGGTGAAGCTTCTGAAAAACAAAGACAAGAAGCTATGGATTCTTTGGAATCTAATGAAGATGGTTCTCTTGATTATATTTTTACAGTAGATATCTTCAATGAAGGAATTGATATTCCTAAAGTAAATCAAGTTGTTATGTTAAGATCTACTCAATCCTCTATTATCTTTATTCAACAACTTGGTAGGGGACTTAGAAAAAACAATGAAAAAGATTATGTCGTTGTTATTGATTTCATTGGTAATTATGAAAAGAACTTCTTTATTCCAATTGCTTTGAGTGGAAATACAAATTTTAATAAAGATAATTTAAGAAGATTTGTTAGTGAAGGAAATTTAATCATACCAGGTGCTTCTACTATTCAATTTGATGAAATATCAAAGAAAAGAATATTTAAAGCGATTGATCTTGCTAGATTCAACGATATTAAATATATCAAAGATAGTTATAAAGAACTTAAGGCCAAAATTGGAAGAATTCCTGAATTAGAAGATTTTGAAAAATATGGAGCTATTGATGTTCAAAGAATATTCCAAAATAAAAGTTTAGGATCTTATCATGAGTTTCTTAAAAAATATGAAAAGATTATAAAGTTACTTTTTCAAATCAAGAAGAAGACTATTTAAATTTATTTCTACTAAACTTTCTTCAGGAAAAAGAGTTCAAGAATTAGAAACAATTCGTCTAGCAATTGAAAAGAAAGCTAATTTGATGAATTACTTAAAAGAAGAAATGCAAAATACATATAACATAACTATTCCTGATGTTGGTTATGAAACTATTCAAAATATACTAACTCAAAACTTTGCAACTGGAACAGGAAAAGATACATATAAAGATATTACTATTATAGATGAACATAATAATATCTCATCTAACTTTTCTAAACTTCTTGTAAATAATGAATTTAAAAGACAAATTATTGAAGTCATTGACTATGCAATTAACCAATATAAAAAAGAATATAGTGAACGTTATAAAGATACTGATTTATGTCTTTATAAAAAATACACTTATGAAGATGTATGTCAATTATTAAACTGGGAAAAGAGTCTTGTACCTCTTAATATTGGTGGTTATAAATATGATGAACATACCAATACATTACCTGTATTTATTAATTATGATAAAGATGAAAATATTTCGGATACAATAAAATATACTGACCATTTTATTGACTCTCAAACACTTGTTGCTATGTCAAAAAGTAAAATGAAATTAAACAGTAAAGGTATGGAAATTTTTAATAAAGCAAAAGAAAGAAATACTTTTATTCATATCTTTGTTAGAAAGAATAAAGATGATAAAGTATCGAAAGAATTCTATTATTTAGGTCAAGGAAATATCATTGATATTAAACAAGAAACCATGGCTAATGATGTTCCTGTATGTGAGATTCTTTACCAATTAGACCAACCAGTTCGTCAAGATATTTATGACTATATTGTAAATAACTAGATTAAAAAAACCTGCATCATCGTGCAGGTTTTTCGTATTATTATATATTATTTAAATAGTTTAGAGAAATAGTTTTTAACAACATGATTTTTGATTCTTGATAATGTTGTGTTGCTTGAGTCGAATCTGTCTTTCTTAGCCCATCCTGGTTGTACATCTGCTTGGTTAGTTGTTAAATATGAATAGTAATTTACACACATGATTTTGTTCCTCCTTAGTATTTTATATCCCTTTTGTTACTTATATTATATGTAAGAAAGTTTAAAAATTATATGTGTTGAGGTTATGAGAATATTGCATACATTTGTGCATTATGCACAATGGTTAATATAGTTTAAAACTATATCTAAGTAGTTATTATTTGTATTATTCAAACTATGTTTTGATTGATAAAATAAAGACATAGTTTGAAAGGAATGAATGATATGAGTCAATTAAATAGATATGAATTTGTAGGAAGTTTTTTACGTCCTGAAAGATTAAAAGAAGCTAGAAAAAATTATGAATTAAATAATATAACTAAAGAAGAACTTACTAAAGTAGAAGATGAATGTATTGTAGGACTTGTAAATAAACTTAAAGAATTAGGTTATCATACCATCACAGATGGTGAATTTAGACGTTCTACGTGGCATTTAGACTTTATGTGGGGATTTGAAGGGGTTGAACATAAAAAGACTGTAGATGGCAATCAAACGTTTGATGGAGAAGCAGCTATGATTGATGATACTTTTATGACAGGTAAGATTTCTTGTAAAGATCATCCTTTTGTTGAACAGTTTAAATTTGTTAAAGCATTAGAAGATGAAAATACTGTAGCTAAACAAACAATTCCTTCACCTGGTCAATTCTATGCTTTCTTTACAGGAGCTGATTTATTAGATAAAACATTAGGTTTCTATGGTAGTGAAGAAGCTTTTGCTGACGATGTTGTTAAAGCATACAATGAATTTGTTCAAGAAATTTATCACGCTGGATGCCGTCAATTACAATTTGATGATTGTGTATGGGGTGGTATGGTTAATCCTGAACTTGCTGTAAGTTTAACAGGTAGAAAAGGGGAAGCATTAGAAAAATATAAACAACTTTTATTAGACTTAAATAATAAAGTTGTAGCAAGTGCACCTGTAGATTTAACAATTAATACTCATGTATGTAGAGGAAATTATCATTCTACTTACTTTAGTTCAGGAGCTTATGATGGTGTAGCTGATTTACTCTTTGGTGAAGAAAATGTAGATGCGTATTTCTTAGAATATGATGATCATCGTTCTGGTGGTTTTGCTCCATTAAAGAAAGTATCAGGAGATAAAAAAGTTGTTTTAGGTCTTATTACAACAAAGAAACCTGATTTAGAAGATAAAGAACTTGTTAAAAGAAGAATTTATGAAGCAACTAAATATATTCCTTTAGAACGTTTATATTTAAGTCCTCAATGTGGTTTTGCTTCATGTGAAATTGGTAATAAATTAACGGAAGAACAACAATGGGCTAAATTAAAACTTGTTAAAGAAATTGCTGAAGAAGTATGGGGGTAATCCTCATATTTCTTTTTTATTACATTGACTTTATATCATACAATACAACCATATAGAAGGATTACCCCTATGATTATTATTGCAGCCTATGCGCTAATGTTTAATCACTTGATTAAATCAGGTGCTTTTGTTTTACAACAAACCACATATAAAAATAGAGAAAATATTGATATAATCAACACTTTCTCTATTTTTTATTTTGTATTAAATATGTGGATACTATTTGATAATATAGCTAAATATTAATCCAAATAAAAATATGATTGTGGTGGAACATTTATATGAAAATCCGAAAGTTGCTTTTCATTATCATATTTTTTTACTTTTCCTAGAATATATGCAACAGCCTTCTCTTTTCCTTCAAAATATTCATCATATGCTTCTTTATTTATACCACCATTATGATATGTCTTTTCCCAAATTATTTCTGGCTCATCTTCTAATACACCTACAAGTTGCACTTCACCTATTACTTTCATTACTGGAGAGGTTGCATAAATGACAATAGAATCTATATTTTGTCTTCTAAATCTATTTTTTCTATATTCAAATGTTTTTGTACCATTTAATATTTGCATTGCATATTTCGGTTTTATTGACATTAACACTTTACACATATATATCCCTCTTTCTTTTGTTTTAATATTATATTTTTTTATTCATAGAACAATTCTATTTTAAGTATATTATTTCTTTATAACTTATCATTCATTTCTTGATTAAATATCCTATTTTAAAACTGAACATTATTTTCTCTAATAATTATAACTTATTCTAATCTACAAATCATTGGCTGATTTGTCCAATATAAATATTTATCCTGTTAATTCGATAAATATAACTTTTCTGAACCACATATAAAAATAGAGAAAATATTGATATAATCAACACTTTCTCTGTTTTTTGTTTTGTATTAAATATGCGTACACTATTTAACAATATGCATATGAGGGTAAGGTATTTCAATACCTTCCTTTTTAAATTCAGTGACTAAATCTTTACGAATATCTGCCAACATTTGAAAACCTTGTACATTATCTTCACTAGTGATTGTTGCTCTTAGTTGGATAGAACTATCTTTTAAATCAGAAACAATCACAGGGACTAATGGATCCTTTTTATCTTTTCTTCCATCAATGAATAAAGGATGTTTTACAACAAGATCTTGAATCACTTTGATTGCTTGATCTATATCACTTTCATAAGAAATATCGATATAAAGATAATTTGCTTTAACATGTTCTATTTGTGAAATATTTTCAATAATTGCTTTATTCATAATATCATTAGGAACAATCATTTGTGTCTTTTCTAATGTTTCAATAACACTATGTCTAAGTGAAATATCAATAACAGTTCCTCTAACATTATGCCCTGTAACAACAATAAAATCACCAATCTTATAAGGCTTATAAGCCATAATCATGGCACCATTAATAAGATTACCTGCAGCTTCTTGACTGGCAAGTCCAATAACTACGGCAACGATTCCTCCAGATGCAAGTAAGGCAGTCGCAAATGATTTTAAAAATTTCACTTCACCACATATAATTGCTAAAAGATTGTAATGAGAATAATCTTTTTAATTCTTTTTTGTAAAACATAATTATCAGGCCATTTCTTTTAATAAACTTATTTAATAATTTATTGATTGCAATTAAAACAAATCCCTGCAATAACAATTGAAATAATGCCATTAATAACCCCATTTACAAATAAGTTATCAATTTGTTGAAATACTTTTTCCATCTATTTACCCTTATTTTATAATACTTTGAAAGAACATACAACAAAACTGATTGCATTGCTCCTACAATAGAAATCATTAAACATCCATAACAAATCCAATAAAGAATACTATTTCCTGTATTAATTGCATTTAATATAAAGAAAACAATAAATGATATTAAAGCAATATTCCTTGTATACTTAAAGAATCTATAAAATCTTTGTGCTAATATTTCATTCGTATTCATCTTATTTACCGATACAAAAGCGTTTAAAGAGTTCATCTAATAAATCTTCTTTTGCTTGTTCTCCTAATATTTCTTTTAAACAAGACCAACTATCATATAAATCTTCTACAATTAAATCAGCAGGAATAGACATCTTCATAGCATCAATAGCACTTTGTAAAGAAACAGCTGCTTTTTCTAATAATTGTGTTTGTCTTGCATTTGTAAGATAGTATTCTTCTTGATTAGAAATCAATCCTAGATTAAATTTCTTTTTAATTTCTTTTGTAAGAGCTAAAATATCTTGTTCTTTTGCTGATATTTCAATTCCTTCTAAATCTACTTTCTTACCTAAATCAGCTTTATTAATAATAACAATACGATTGGTATCTTCAGTAAGTTCTAATAGTTTTTGATCTTCTTTATCTAATTCCTTACTTCCATCAATTACTAATAATACAAGATCTGCTTTTTTAATCATTTCTTTTGATTTTTCAACCCCAAGGCTTTCTACAATATTATCTGTTTCACGAATACCTGCGGTATCAATCATATTTAATAAAATACCATCAACAGTAACAGATCCTTCAACAACATCTCTTGTTGTTCCTGCAATATTCGTTACAATGGCTTTTTCTTCTTTTAACATGGCATTTAATAAACTTGATTTACCAACATTTGGTTTACCAATGATCGCTGTTTGAATACCATCTTTTAATAATTTAATATTTTTAGAATCTTCTATGATCTTATTCATCTTTTCAATTAAAGAAGTAGACATTGGTAATAACTTATCAGCTGTTAATTCTTCTACATCTTCATATTCAGGATAATCAATATTTACTTCTATTTGCGTAATAATTTGAATCAAATCTCTTTTTAAATCTTTCTCGGGGAATGAGTTCGATAAATTATTGCGTATGATTTTACGTCTGTAGCGGATGCAATAATAGAGCGGATAAAAAAGAAGATCGGATATGAAATATAAGAATCGCAAGGGTAGAAGCGAAAGCAAATACCACAAAAAGAAAACGGAATAATATATGAGATTTATTTGTTTCATTTAACTGATGACTTTGTTTATGTGTTCTATTACCATTTCGGGAGTTATGCCTTGCAGACAGGCATAATCTTTTCTATAACAGTGCTTTTCTCCGGATAAGGAACAAGGACGGCAGGGCAGGTCTATCTGTATTGTGTTTGCCGCAGACTGATTCCATCCTGCAAAGCCTGCACAGGGATGCGTTGCCCCCCAAATGGACACAACCGGGATGTTCACTAATGATGCAAGGTGCATATTGGCGGCATCCATTACCAGCATGACGTCCATATTGCTCATGAGGGCCAATTCCATATTTATGGTTAGTTTGCCGGCTGTTGAGATGACATTGGGGAAATGTTGGGCCCATTCTTCCAATACTTTGATTTCTTTTTTCCCGCCTCCGAATAAGAAGATTTTTGTATGGTCGCGTGCAGATAGATGTTTGAGGATCTGCTCTTGCTTTGACAACGGATAGATTTTGCCTACATGTGTTGCAAAGGGAGCGATTCCAATCCATGTTTCTTGGTTCTTCTCACCGGTTAACGGAGCCAGGCTGGAAATATTGCCTTTATTCTTTCCGAAAAGGGAGAGGAAACTTAACCGGATGGGGTAACCTATCTGACTGAGCGTATGGGCACAGCGCTGAAAAAAGGAGTCTTGCTCTGTATATATTTTATGTTTCCGCCGTATCAGTTTTTGCAGTTCCCGCCTGTTCTGCTTGATGTGGGCTGCTTTTATGCCTGCCAGACGAAAACGCCAGCAAAGAAAACGGCTGCGGAATGTGGGCTGGAAAGCGGCTACGGCATCAAATTTTTCTTCTTTTAAATCATTGTACAGCCATCCCAGACCCATTAATCCGGCATGTTCTCCTCTGAAATCTGCCCCACGGAAAATAACATTGTCCGGCACATTCTCGAATAAGGGGGAGAATGTGTCTATGCTCAGCACCATGATTTGATGCTGGGCATATTGCGTAGCCAATGAGTGAATGACCGGGATTGCCATTGCCACATTATTGATGGATGAAAAGCAGATTACAAGAATCTTGGACATAACAGCTGTTTTATTGAATGTACAAATCTATGCAAAGTTTTCTAATCAGCCAATTATTATTCGGTAAAAGTGTCTACCTTTGTTCCCAAGCAAGTTTTTGAAAGATGAAAATAATTGTAGATAATAAAATACCTTATATACATGAAGCTGTCGAACAGATAGCCGATGAAGTGGTGTATTTGCCCGGCAGTGGTTTTACCGTCGGGGATGTACGGGATGCTGACGCATTGGTGATCCGTACCCGTACCCGTTGTAACCGTGAACTGCTGGAAGGAAGCAAGGTGAAATTCATTGCTACTGCGACCATCGGTTTTGATCATATTGATGTGGACTATTGTGATGAGGCGGGAATTGTATGGAAAAATTGTCCCGGTTGTAATGCCGGCAGTGTGGAGCAGTACCTGCATTCGGTATTATTATTGTTGAAACGCCGGAAGGGGGTGAGATTGGAAGAAAGCTGTCTGGGGATTGTTGGGGTAGGACATGTGGGAAGCCGTATCCAACGTATGGCGGAGGCATTGGGGATGCGGGTCTTGCTGAATGATCCTCCACGTGCGGACCGGGGGGAAACGGAATTTGTGGATTTGTCTGTACTGGCACGGGAATGTGATATAATAACCTTTCATACTCCGCTGAACAGGAATGGGAAATATAAAACGTTCCATTTGGCGGATGCGGATTTCTTTGCCGGTTTGCAACGGAAACCTTTTATTGTGAATACTTCTCGTGGAGAAGTAATAGAGACATTGGCTTTGCTTGATGCGCTGAAGACGGGCCGGATACGTGATGCGGTTATTGATACGTGGGAAAATGAACCGGATATTCACCCGGATTTGTTGCAGAAAGTTTTTTTGGGAACCCCTCATATAGCAGGGTATTCAGCTGACGGAAAGTCGAATG